>Ga0310695_10012382_pt1 | contig 11960 bp, 7 predicted proteins | sample RumenRJG_04DNA_FD_203882 | JGI IMG/M metagenome (GOLD analysis project Ga0310695, IMG submission 203882) | Bovine rumen microbial communities from Lethbridge, Alberta, Canada - RJG_04 (v2) (version 2) | ecosystem: Host-associated > Mammals > Digestive system > Stomach > Rumen | place: Canada... | reverse complement strand
GAAGTTCCACAATTTTATCCGGGATCAGCGTATCTGTCCCCAGTGCCATGTGGCGTCCATGGTTTTCAATACTTCCCACCGGGATCAGAACCGTCTGGGACTTTTTCAGATATTCCTCCACCTTTTTCCCTGTAACATTTGCCAGACGCATGCCTGCGCACCTCCTTTGTTCACAGTTTATTCATAATTTATTCATGGGGTCAGACCCCATTTTAGTGCTTTATCACTCAAAAGTGTGATAGCTCCCGCAGTATGGGCAGCGGACGGTTTCACCTTCGGTCCCTTTCAGTGATGCACCTTTTCATCAGGATTCAGCCTGAACTCTTCACTCATAGTCTCCGCCTTCTCACGCGCTCAGAAGAGGCAGCCCGACTGAAGTATAATATTGGAATACGGCGTTGTCTCACCTGTCCGGATAACGGCCCTGCAATCTTTTTCCATCTCCTTCAGACAGCTGTGGGACACAAACTCTGTCTCGATATCCTGGCCGTCAAAGAATGCCATGACCGCCTTCAGCTGCTCCGGATTCTTCTCCTTTATCTCCTCTGCCAGAACAATTTTCTCGATCTTCATGTCTGCAGCTACTGTCTTCAATACCTCCATGAAAGAGGGCTGGCCGAAACAGAGAGCCAGGTCGATCCGCTCCGTTTCCTCCGGAATGGGCAGCCCGCAGTCTCCGATGCAGATCCTGTCCGTATGTCCCATATACGACAGCACTCTTGAAATATCACTGTTCAGAATTCCCTGTTTTTTCATCGTCATTCTCCTCTAAGCACAATACTGTTTTCACACATTTTTCAGCGCGTTTTCCAGATCGGCTATAATATCGTCCACATGCTCGATCCCGACGGAAAAACGGACAAGATCCGGACCGACTCCGCTGGCTGTCAGCTCCTCGTCCGTCAGCTGACGGTGCGTGGAGGAGGCGGGATGCAGCACACAGGTATGCGCATCCGCCACATGGGTTGCGATCATGGCCAGTTTAAGGTTCTTCATAAAGGATTCAGCTGCCTTTCTGCCGCCCTTCACGCCGAAGGAGATCACGCCGCAGGAACCATTCGGCATGTACTTCTGCGCACGTTCATAATATTTGTCCCCCGGAAGGCCCGGATAGGTCACCCAGGCAACCTTTTCATGTGCAGCCAGATATTCCGCCACCTTCTGGCCATTGGAACAATGGCGCTCCATGCGCACTGCCAGAGATTCAAGACCCAGATTCAGCAGGTAGGCATTCATCGGCGAAGGAATGGACCCCAGATCACGCATCAGCTGAGCCGTGCATTTGGTGATGAATGCGCCTTCCAGGCCGAATTTTTCTGCATAGGTAATCCCATGATAGGACTCATCCGGTGTGGTCAGCCCGGGGAATTTGTCCTTGTGAGCCATCCAGTCAAACCTGCCGGAATCCACAATACAGCCGCCCACGGTCGCATCATGCCCGTCCATGTATTTCGTGGTAGAGTGTGTGACAATGTCCGCGCCCCATTCAAACGGCCTGCAGTTGATGGGCGTGGCAAAGGTGTTGTCTATGATCAGAGGAACGCCATGGGCATGAGCGGCTTTTGCAAAGCGTTCGATATCAAACACGATCAGCGCCGGATTTGCCAGCGTTTCACCAAAAACGGCCTTCGTATTTGGTTTAAAGGCTGCCTCAAGCTCCTCATCTGAACAGTCCGGATCCACAAAGGTGAAATCGATCCCCATCTTCCGCATGGTCACGTTGAAGAGGTTGAAAGATCCGCCGTAAATAGTGGATGATGAGATGATGTGATCGCCGGCACTGGCTATATTAAAGACAGAGTAGAAAGTGGCGGCCTGCCCGGAAGAAGTGAGGATTGCTGCCGTACCTCCCTCCAGCGCGGCAATTTTGGCTGCAACCATATCGTTGGTCGGATTCTGGAGCCTGGTGTAGAAATAGCCCGATGCCTCCAGATCAAACAGCTTTCCCATATCTTCGCTGGTATCGTATTTGAAGGTGGTGCTCTGAATGATCGGGATCATTCTGGATTCCCCGTTCTTCGGTGTATAGCCCGCCTGGATACACTTTGTCTCTGTCTTCATTTTTTATTCCTCCATCATAACACAAAAGGCGCAAGAAGCATTCCTGCGCCTTTATTACCTGAATCTTATCGTTGCCGGTTACTGTATCATTCAGATTCCAAACAGCTCTGCGTAGCTCTTCAGGGCGCCGTCTGTATCGTGAGCCAGCACGCGGTTGGCAAGCACCTTGCCCAGCTGCACACCTTCCTGGTCGAAACTGTTGATATTCCAGAGGAAACCCTGGAACATGAACTTGTTCTCATAATGGGCCAGAAGAGCTCCGCAGGCTTCCGGTGTCAGCTGTTCGCCGATGATGATACTTGAAGGACGTCCTCCGGCAAAATACTTGGCCGGGTTTTCATCATCCTTGCCGCAGGCAAAGGCCACCATCTGCGCCGCCACATTGGCATTGAGCTTTGTCTGGCTGGTGCTGCCCTTCACTTCCACATCTTTCTCGAACTGGCTCTTCTTAAAGCCGATAAACTGCAGCGGAACAATATCCGTTCCCTGATGAAGCAGCTGATAGAAGGAGTGCTGTCCGTTGGTGCCCGGTTCGCCGAAGAGTACCTCGCCTGTACTGTAGTTCACAGCCTCTCCGAACCTGTTGACAGACTTGCCGTTGGATTCCATGCTGGCCTGCTGAAGATGCGCCGGGAAGCGGGAAAGAGCCTGTGAGTACGGAAGCACCGCTGTCAAAGGATATCCAAGGATATTGCGCTCATATACGCTGATCAGTGCGTCCATCATCTCCGGATTCTTCAGCGGATCGGTGCCGGCTGAAATCTTGTCCTGTGCAGCCATGCCATCCAGGAATGCCGCAAATACTTCCGGTCCGAAGGCCAGAGAAAGCACAGCCCCGCCCACGGCAGACGCTACAGAATATCTTCCGCCGATATAGTCATCCATAAAGAAGGCAGCAAGATAGCCACTGTTCTTCGCCATCGGAGAAGTCTCGCTTGTCACGGCAAGCATGTGTTTTGCAGGATCAAGCCCCGCTTTTTCCAGCGCGTCCTTTACAAATAATTCATTCGTCAGTGTCTCCAGTGTAGTACCGGATTTTGAAACCACAATAAAGAGCGCATGCGCCAGGTCAGCCGTGTTAAGAACATTTACGGCATCGTCAGGGTCTACATTGCTGATAAACCTGGCCTGCATCTTCAGTGTATTGTTTGTGGCCGCCCAGTTTTCCAGTGCCAGATAGATCGCGCGGGGACCAAGATCGCTTCCGCCGATACCGATCTGCACTACCGTATTGTACTTTTCACCCTTTTCATTGACGATCTCGCCGGCATGCACTTTCTTTGCAAATGCAGCGATCTTGTCCTGCTCACCTTTATAGAATGCTCTTTTGTCCACGCCGTCCGCCATAACGGTATTCCCCAGCTGGCCGCGTGTCAGGTGATGCAGAACCAGCCTGTTTTCTGTCAGATTGATGACAGCGCCGTTATAAAGCTCTTCAAACTTCCCGGCAAGCTGGGCTTCTTCAGCCAGCGCTGCCAGCTTTGCGATTATGTCATCATCAACCTTCTTGGCGGCATAGTTGTAGGTCAGTCCTTCCGCCATGGGAATCGTATACTTCGCCACACGTGCGGCGCCGCTGTCTCCCGCCATCACTTCCGTCAGCTTAACGCTGTCCTTTGTTTCTTTCAGAGCCTGAAAGCTTTTCAGTTTGTCCAGATTTTCCCAAGAAATCATAGAGTAATCCTCCTTACCCAAGATCATCCCGGCCGGGAATCCATAAAGCGGCTGCAACAGCCTTTAAGGCCGCTGGTCTGATGCAGCCCGGCGGGCACCTGCTGATATACTATACCCTATTGTATTATATGAAATCAGGCTTTTCAAGTATTTTGTAGGCGGAGCGGCTGTGAATCAATATCATATTACAGTTCAGTTCTCCATCGCCTTCAGTTCGGGCAGTATAGTAATGAGCATTGTGGTAAAGCAGGCAATTCCTCCAATCACATTAGAGACCGGCTCCGCCAGAAATACGCCGTCTGTACCCAGATGAAAGGCCAGAGGCAGAAGATAAGTCAGCGGGACCACCAGAACGGCCTTTCTGAGCAGACTGAAGAAGATTGCCTGTTTTCTTTTGTTCAGGGCTTTAAACACTGTCTGTCCGCTGTACTGGAGTGACTGAAAGATAAATGCCGCAAAATAAAGATGGAGCGCACGGGAGGCATCCGACAGGATTTCCCTGTCCGTGCTGAAAATCCGGATAAACCAGACCGGGCGCACCAGCACCGCAATCCAGGTAAGGAAGGTATATGGCACCGCCAGCATCATCATGACTATGAAAGCCTTCCGGACCCGGTCCGGGCGCCTTGCTCCGTAATTGTAACTGATGATCGGGGATGTTCCCTCCGTAACCGCCATCACCGGTACATCCAGAATTGAGCGCACTGAAGATATGATCGTCATGACAGAAACAAAAGTCATTCCGCCGAGATGCATGAGCATCTGATTGCAGGCGATCTGCACAAGGGAATTTGTCACCTGCATGATAAAGGGGGCCAGGCCAAGACCCACGATATCCCAGGCAAAGGGGAAGGAGAAGCCGAAGGACGGGCGGAATTCATTCTTTTTCCCGAACAGGAAGAAGAGGACCAGCATCATGGACAGGACCTGGGAGATGACTGTAGCCAGTGCCGCTCCCTCCACACCCATACCGAAAACAAAGATAAATACAGGATCCAGAAGAAGATTCGCCACTGCCCCCACGGTCACCGAGAGCATTCCGACGACGGCAAACCCCATCGCTGTAATATACGGATTCATGCCGGTGCTGAGCATCAGAGGGACAGTCCCTGTCAGATAAATTCTCAGGTAGGATAAAGAGGTGGCAAGTTCCTCTTCGCCTGCGCCAAAAAGCTTCAGCAACGGCCCGCCGAACAGTTCTCCTGTTACAGTGATGGCAAATGAAACCATGATCAGAAGCCTGAAAGCTGTACACAGGACCTGCCGGGCTTCCTCCTTCTTCTTCTTTCCGAGCTGAATGGAAAACAGAGGAGCACCGCCCATGCCGAACATGTTCGTAAAGCCTGTGATCAGTATGATAATGGGAAAGCAAAGCCCGACGGCACCCAGTGCATCCGTACCGGTGCCCGGTATTCTTCCTATATAAATGCGGTCAACGATACTGTAGAGCAGATGGAGCACCTGCGCCACAAGCATGGGAAAGGCAGTCTGCAAAATATTCCCTGTTATACTGCCATTCTCAAAGTCCACTTTTTTCATTCTGCCACTTCTTTCTCCGCCTGTGCATCCGGGATGCCGTCAGATATAATCCGGTCTTACCCAGTCTGTATCAATACCATCATGCTGCCAGGTATTTCCTTCCGTGTCGACTGACGTGACCAGCAGATACTGATAGCTGCTGGCCTGAAGCAGGGCATCGTAGACCGGCCGCAGGGAAATCCTCTCCCGGCTGTATCCATAATTCCCCGAATCCGCAAGGAAAACCGTATCGTCCGTCGGGTCATACATCCACAGGTTAACGTAGTGCCCGTCACTGTTTTTCCAGTAGGTTGTATCATATGCGCTGCTGATCAGGACAATGGCCGTAATGCCTTCCGCCAGAGCGTTCTGGAAATCCTCATAATTCTCATCCTTTGTCCTGAGCTCACAGTTGATGCCGACAGACTGAAGGGTGTCCTGCAGTTCCGGCCAGTCGATCGCGCCCAGGCCGCTGACCGGTGTATACCCGGATGCCTCCTGTGCATAATAATACATGTCGATGGGAGAGCACTCATACGGTGTAAGGGTACTGTATATATTGGCCAGATCGCAAAGGCCGCAGCCGAACGCGCCAAAATACTGATCTGCCAGAATCATGTTGCACCATGATCCGCCCCAGTCGGTCCTGCTTTCCCACGCAGCTGGCCCCTGCAGGAAGGAATAAATATCTGTGTCCGTTAAAGAAATATCCTCCTTTTGCAGCAAAACAGGCTGTATGTCCTCTGTGTCCGGTTCTTCCTCTTTCGGCTCAACCGTCACAGTTTCCTGCTTCTCCTCGCTCTCCTCTTTCTTATTTCCCGCATATCTGTTTCGGACCATATCCACGCAGGATAAAACAAGAAAAGTGACCAGCAGGATCATCATCAGACCGCAAAAGGCCTGCAGCAGAGTCTGTCTTTTTTCGCGTCTGCTTTTTCTCCGTCTTCTGTTTCCTGAACTCATGAAGGCAGTTCCTCCTTATCTGAGCGCAGCTTATTTTCATCAGCCAAATATTCCGGTTTCATTTCTGTTATTATAGCAGATGGAAAACAGGTCACTATAAATTTCATTTTTCGCAGAAAAACAGGGATGTGAAGGCCGACATTTTTGTGCTGGTGCTTCACATCCCTGATCTTTTTACAGCATTACTTAAAAAGTTTTTTTATTTTTTTACGATCTTCTTTACTGTACGTGTCCCCGGCGCAGGTGTCGGTGTCGGTGTCGGTGTTTTCGCGGCTGAAGCTGTGGTCGTCTCCTCCGATGCTGCTTCTGTGGTCTCAGCTGCTGCCGCTGTTGACTCTTCTGATGCTGCCTCTGTCGTTTCGGCTGCTGCCACGGTTGTTTCTTCTGGTGCTGCCTCTGTCGTTTCGGCTGCTGCTGCCGCTGTCGTCTCCTCTGATGCTGCCTCTGTGGTTTCAACTGCCGCCGCTGTTGTTTCTTCCGATGCTGCCTCTGTCGTCTCAGCTGCTGCCACGGTTGTCTCTTCCGATGCTGCCTCTGTCGTCTCAGCTGCTGCCACGGTTGTCTCTTCCGATGCTGCCTCCGTCGTCTCAGCCGCTGCCACGGTTGCCTCTTCCGATGCTGCCTCTGTGGTTTCAGCTGCTGCCGCTGTTGACTCTTCCGATGCCGCCTCTGTCATCTCGGCTGCTGCTGCCTCAGATTCACTCTGGGCTGCTGTCTCCTCTGCGGATACTGCCTCTGCAGTCAGATCCTCGACCGGGATTTCCTCTTCCGTCTCTTCCTCATCATAGACGATGGTAAAAGTATGGTTGTCAGAAATATTCAACGTCTTCAGAACCTTATCGTCTATCTTAACGTCCGCTGCATCCAGCCAGCCCTGCGTAGTATCTGAATAATATGCACTCTGGATGGAATTAATCTCAGAATCAATGGCGTTCTGAGTCTGTTCTTCATCATTGACAGTGTCCATACGAAGAACATAGAAGCTGGTATCCGTCTCAACAAGCTCTCCGCATACCTCTCCATCGTTCAGCGAACGCAGCGCTTCTACTACAGCGTCATCATAAGAGTTGGTCAGATACTCGTTATCTGTCTCCTTATAGGTAAAATGACCACTGCTGGCACGATAGGACTCATCAATTTCCTTGGCGGCTGCATCCATATCTGCAGCAGGATCTGCTGTCATTTTGTCAAGCAGTTCCTGTGCCTTGCCCTTCAGCTCTTCCTTAGCGTCGTCTTCCATACCGGAGAAAGAAAAGCTGGAATAGGTAAAGGAAGCCTGCTGTGCTTCTTCTTCGTCCACGGTCGTATCCGCCTGCGCCTCAATCGGCTCACGCATGCGCTGCTCATAGGTAGCCAGCTCCAGATAGGTTTCCACCTGCTCCTGCGTCACGCCAAGAGCTGTAATTGTGTCCTCTGAATTGGCCTCCATAAAGGCTTTGGCAGCATCCGCGATTGCAGATCTATCCTCATCTGTAATCTCTACGCCGTAATCTGCCGCATTATCCTTCAGCAGATACATCAGCTCTACATGCTCAACGGCACTGTCCACTGCCTGATCGCCATAAGTCTTTCCGGTTGCAGAATCTGCCACGGTAGACCAGATGTTTCCGGTCTGTCCGAGAATGCTCCGGTACATGGATTCCGTCTGTGCCTGTGAACGGCGCGCATACAGACTGACAATACCCATGGGAATCTGAGTTCCGTTGACAGTCGCCACCGTCTTTGTACCATCCAGTTTTTTCTCGCCGCAGCCGGTGAGCATGCCTGCTGCCAGCACACCTGCCAGAACTGTAACGGTGAATCTTTTTACTGTTGCTTTCATATGTCCCTCCATCTGTGACTGCACGAGCTCTCCCCCTGCTCAAGCGAAAAGCTTACCAGAATTTAAAACCAACTTTCCCTAGTATATCCCGTTTTATTCCAAGTGGCAAGCCCATTTTAGGGAAGAAATGTGCGTGTGGGGTCTGACCCCATGTACAAATTGTAAACTCGTTCATATTTTGTACATGGGGTCAGGCCCCATGTACAAACTGTGAACATGTTCATAATCTGTTAATGGGGTCAGGCCCCTATGATTTATTCCTCTACGAGCTTTTGTATTTCTCTGATCAGGGCGCTCAGTTCTGTCATGATATTGCCCACAGGTCTGAAGCTGAGTCGAGGTTCCGGTCCGGGTACAAAGGTCAGTCTGCGGTTATATCGGGAAATCAGCCCCGGAAGGCCGGCAGGATTCAGCTTTGCGTTCTGGTAAAAGGAGATTCTGATGCCCTGTCCCATCTGCTTGATTTCTGTGATATATGCCTGATGCGCCTGTGCCTTCAAAAGAGCGATCTCGAGCAGGCTGGTCACAGACTTTGGCGGATCGCCGAAACGATCCAGGAGTTCATCCAGCATTTCCTCATATTCATCCCGGGATTCGATCAGTGCGATCCGCTTGTAGATATCCAGCTTCTGGTACTCGTTGGGAATGTAGCTGTCCGGGATAAATGCATCCATCTCCAGATCAATGGCCGTGTCAAAATCCGCCATGGTGTGAATTCCCTTGACTTCTTTGACTGCCTCACTGAGCATCTTGCAGTACAGGTCATAGCCTACGGCGTTCATATGCCCGGACTGCTGTGCGCCGAGCAGATTGCCTGCGCCGCGGATTTCAAGATCCCGCATGGCGATGCGGAACCCGCTCCCGAGATCACTGTATTCCCTGATGGCGGCAAGACGTTTCTCTGCTGTTTCCCGGAGCATCCGGTTCTGCCGGTACATAAGAAAGGCATAGGCCGTCCGGTTGGACCGGCCGATCCTGCCCCGCAGCTGATACAGCTGGGAAAGGCCGTACCGGTCAGAGTCATGAATGATCATCGTATTTGCATTGGAAATATCCAGCCCTGTCTCTATAATTGTGGTGGAAACAAGAATATCCAGCTCGCCTTCTATAAACTGGTACATCACCTGTTCGAGCTCCCGTTCCGTCATCTGCCCGTGGGCAAAGCCGATCCGGGTCTCCGGCACCAGCCGTCCGAGGCGGGAAGCCACATCCGCAATATCATTCACCCGGTTATATACATAATATACCTGCCCTTTTCTGCGGAGCTCTCTGGTAATGGCCTCCCGAACGGTCTCATCATCATATTCCATGACATAAGTCTGAATCGGTACACGGTCCATGGGAGGTTCCTCCAGAAGACTCATATCCCGTATTCCCACCAGGCTCATATGCAAAGTCCGGGGGATCGGTGTGGCGGTGAGCGTCAGTACATCCACATCGCGCCTCAGCTGCTTGATTTTTTCCTTATGGGTCACGCCAAAACGCTGCTCTTCATCAATGATCAGCAGGCCCAGATTTTTATACTCCACATCCTTTGAGAGCACCCGGTGGGTCCCGATCACAATGTCCACCAGCCCCTTTTTAAGATCCTGGATGGTTTTCTTCTGCTGTGCCGGCGTGCGGAACCGGCACAGCAGGTCTACCCGTACCGGAAAGTCCTTCATACGCTGTAAGAAAGTATTATAGTGCTGCTGGGCCAGAATGGTTGTCGGGACCAGATAAACTACCTGCCTGCTTTCCTGCACCTCTTTAAAAGCAGCGCGCAGGGCCACCTCTGTTTTTCCATACCCCACATCGCCGCAGATCAGCCTGTCCATAATTCGCGGACTTTCCATATCCCGCTTGGTATCTTCTATGGCTGAAAGCTGGTCCGGCGTCTCTTCATATGGAAACATTTCCTCAAATTCCCGCTGCCATACCGTGTCCGGCCCGCAGACATAGCCCTCCTTCTGCTGCCTGGATGCATAAAGATCCACCAGATCTCTGGCAATATCGGCCACCGCATGACGCACCTTTGTTTTTGTCCTGCTCCATTCCTGTCCGCCAAGCCGGTTCAGCTTCGGTACATGCTCCATGTCCATGGCGCCGTACTTCTGCAGAGAATCCAGCTGCGTGGCGGGGATAAACAAAGATCCCCCGGAGGCATATTCGATCCTGATATAATCCTTGACGATGCCGTCCACTTCCACCTTTTCCAGGCCGCGGTAGATCCCAAGTCCATGTCTCTCATGGATCACATAGTCCCCGATGGACAGCTCCGCAAAATTCCGGACACCCTTTCCCTTGAATGCCTTTTTCTTTTTCCTCGTCTGCTCCCGTCCGAAGATATCGCTCTCTGCAATAACCGCAAAACGGATCAGAGGATATTCAAATCCTCTGTGAATATGGCCATAAGAAACCATCAGTTCTCCGAAGGAGAGCTGTCGGTCCATATCGGAGGAATAAAAGGCCGCCAGGCCCTGCTCCTGCAGATCCTTCGCCAGACGTTCCGCCCTGGTCCTGGATCCTGAGAGGAGCAAAACCCTGTATCCCTGTTTTTTGTATGCCAGCAGGTCTTTTACCAGCAGTTCAAAGCTGGAGTTATAGTTCCCAATGCTCTTGACCGTCAGAGACGCTTTCCGCCGGAAACGCCACCCCTCTTTCCGGGGCTCCAGTGCGGAAAAAGCCGTACCGCCTCTTGCGTTCAGTTTTTTCTGCAGGGCAGCAAAAGAAGTGATCCAGTCCTGAGAAAGAGTCTTCTGTCCCTGTTCCTCCCGGCGGGCACAGCTCTCACGGAACTCTTCCTCCATGTTCTGCGCACTCTCGGCGATGCGGTTGGGCTCATCCAGAAAGATCATTGTCTCTTCCGGAAAGTAGTCCAGAAAACTGACTGCGCCTTTCTTCGGCAGAAATTCTGCGGCAGGACACACCTCAATCGCATCCAGCTGTTCTATAGACCGCTGGCTTGCAGAGTCGAAGCTCCGGATAGAATCCACCTGGTCTCCCCACAGTTCGATTCTCCACGGATTATCCTCTGTGAGCGCATAAATATCCAGAATACCGCCCCGCACCGCGAACTGACCGGGCATTTCCACCTGTCCGACCCGTTCATAGCCCAGAGAGACCAGCTTTTCTTCCAGTTCCTGCATGTCAACAGTACTTTCCGTGTCCAGGCTCAGAAACATCTCCCTCAGCTTTTCCAGAGGCATCAGATAATCCATGCATCCGTCTATACTGGCCACCACTGTACAGGGCTTCTTTTCCGCAAGCAGTCTGACCGTCTTCATTCGCTGCCGCAGCAGCAGATTGCCATGAACATCCGCCTGAAAGAACAGCAGATCCCTGGCCGGATACAGAGAGACATTTTCATCATACAGTCTGCAGTCCTCATACAGCTCCCTGGCCGAATGTTCGTCCTGAGTCAGGAACAGCTTCCAGGGTGTTTTCTCAGCCAGACTGTATGCCAGATGGACCTTCTGGGATTCCAGACACCCGCTGATGCTCAGAATACCTTCTTTTTCTGATGCGGCAGCTGAAAGCTCTTCAAATTCTCCCGCCTCTTTAATTGGTTCCAGAATTGTCTTCATGTCTGTACAGGCTTCCTGTTAAACTCATTCATAGCGGCGTCCACACCTTCTCTGAGAATCATCTGCACTGCATCTGCAGCGCGGAGAATACCTTCATCCACAAGTTTCCTGTCGGCGGGCGAAAATCTTCCCAGCACATAATCCGCCAGATCCCAGCCTGCCGGTTTGGCTCCTACGCCGATGCGGACGCGGATAAAGTCCTGTGTACCCAGACATTCGATGATATCCTTCAGGCCATTATGGCCTCCCGCGCTTCCGCGGCTCCTGATGCGCAGCCGCCCCGGCTCCAGGTCAATATCATCACAGACAACGATCAGTTCTTTTGACGGATCTGCCTTAAAAAAACGAACCATTTC
>Ga0310695_10012381_pt1 | contig 11960 bp, 6 predicted proteins | sample RumenRJG_04DNA_FD_203882 | JGI IMG/M metagenome (GOLD analysis project Ga0310695, IMG submission 203882) | Bovine rumen microbial communities from Lethbridge, Alberta, Canada - RJG_04 (v2) (version 2) | ecosystem: Host-associated > Mammals > Digestive system > Stomach > Rumen | place: Canada... | reverse complement strand
CAATTCGCCGCTCATAGTAACATTCGCACTCGCATTCGGGTCGAAAGAATTATCTCTCAGCTCCGCCTTAAGGTACCAATATTCACCTACGCAGCCTTCGATGTTGTCCACTACAACGACCAGTTTGCTCCATTCACTCCAATCGGCATTATCAAGATTGGTAGCGATAGCACCATATGCGTCTGTAATTGTACCTTCCAATTTACTCTCGACGTTCGCTTGGGTACTGTTCCAGCCCCACCATGCGGATGCATCGAGAGTAATGTCCTCTGTTACCGGATCCTGAGCAGTTCCTTTCTCCAAGAAGATACGGCTGACGGTAAAGGAACCTGTTGCCGCACTCTGGAGAACCAACTGACTTACGTTGGTAATATCGAATCCCTCAGGAACGGAAGCAAATTCAATCACAACGTAATTGGTTTCGTGAGGATCATGCCCTATGCCCAATTCGCCGCTCATAGTAACATTCGCACTCGCATTCGGGTCGAAAGAATTATCTCTCAGCTCCGCCTTAAGGTACCAATATTCACCTACGCAGCCTTCGATGTTGTCCACTACAACGACCAGTTTGTTCCATCCGCTCCAATTGGCATTTTCAAAACTGGTACCGATAGCACCATATGCGCCTGTAATTGTACCTTCCAATTTACTCTCGACGTTCGCTTGGGTACTGTTCCAGCCCCACCATGCGGATGCATCGAGAGACTTGTTCTCTTGAACCGTTGCACCAAACATGCCGACGCTCATGAGCGCAGCAGCAAAAAATGTAAAGAATTTTCTCATCGTTTTTAGATTTTTTAGTTAAACAAAATATAGTTTATAATTGATTTTGGGGATCGTTTTGGGTCTTTTTGGACGCCTATCCAAAATCGACGGCAAAATTACTGCTTTTTTTTGACATGGACTAATACATTTCCGACCGATTTTATGCGTTTTTCGACAAACGCACCAATCAGGCAAGAAAAACACAGATTAGACTTACTCATTTTCGAAAAGGGCATCTATACCGGCAGAGAGGGCAAAGAGGGTGACATTCCAGTTGATGGTGACCTCGTTGGAGGCATAAGATGGCTGATAGTCCAGATAGCTCTCGTCGGCGGGTACGTTCTTGGGGTACTTGACCCCATCGGTAGCCGCATCCTGCCGTGCAGGGTTTGGTCCTCCGGCAAGGAATCCCGGCAAGGTACCTTTGGGATGCGAATACGAGAGCCGGTGATGCGGATCTTTAGTGGGATGAGTACCGAAGCCCGTCACGTAGCAGAAGCCGGTTGCGTTCTGTCCGAGCACGTAGTTGAGGCAGCGTTCTGCGTTGATGAGGTATTTCTCATCCCCCGTAAGGCGGTAGGCATAAAGGCACTCCACCCCACGCCAGCAACATCCCTCGGAGTTGCAGCCCCAGAAGAAATCCGATTCGCGGTTACCATACGGCGAACGGAAAACGGAGATGGTGTCTGCCACGTCGAGATAAGGCGCAAGGTAAGTTAAAAGAGCGTCGGCGTCGGTCTTTCCTTGCAGAAGAAGCTCGAGGTACGCCAATTCAGCTACATTGCCCCATGTTGCCGGAAGATAATACTTGCCGTCTTTGGTAAGGGTGTTAGCAATAGCACCGGCATGGTCTTTTACATTGGCTTTGTATTGTTCGTCACCGGTGAGCAGATACAGTTCTACCTCCGCCCAATAAAACTCATCGTTCACATCAAAATCGTCATACGCACCGGTGGTGATCTCTACCTCTCCGCATTGTTTCATCTCTTCATTCATCTTAGGCTGATCGTAATAGACCTCGGGGTGCTCAACTGCCCAATTGTAGGCACGTATTGCGGCTTCTTTGGCTTGTTCACAGAAATCCGGATCGTATGGCGCATAGACGCGTGTAGCGAGAGCCATCGTCGCTGCAAAATCGAGCGTAGCCGCAGTCGTTTTCATCACTACATACCGGAGCTTTTTGCATTGATCGGGACGTATAAATCCCTCGAAAGCCGGTTCGGTAAGCTTATGATAGACACCGCCGTCCGTATCCTGCATCGTCAGCATCCAGCGGAGGTTGTACATCGCTTCCGACAACATGTCGGGACATTTGTCATTTGAGATTTGAGATTTGAGATTGGAGATTTGAGATTCGGGGATGTTGAGGCGGAGGGTATCGAAATAGGCTTTGTTGAATTCGTACGCCATGAGCCATACGCCCATCGTGAAGCCGGAGTTGACGATATACTTGTTATAATCGCCGGCATCGTACCACCCTCCGGGTGAGGAGATGATCGTTCCCGCAGGACGCTCTTCGGTCGCTGCTGAAGCATGTACGATCACATGGTCATCGGGGTGCCCCGCCGGACGTGCGTACCCCTCTGCGTATGGCTCTTCCGTCGCCATCGAGGCACGCTGGTGATAGAAAGCACGGAGCGCCTTCCGTGTTAATTCACGATAAGGCCTATTGGAGACTTGAAATTGGAGATTGGAGATTTGATCATTCTCCACATAGAGGGTGTAATCGCCACAAGCGGTCAAGTCCGAGAAATCGACCATCTGACAGGGTTTGCCGGAGACGGGGTTGAGCATTGTTTCGGATGCTTGTCCGCGCCATACGGTATCACCGGCTATATTCAAAATATAGCAATTTGAGATTTGAGATTTGAGATTTGAGATATCGATTGTTGCTGTTTTCTCCTGATGAGGCGCAAAGCCTACCTGGTTCAGACGGATAGGACCGTTGTCGGGGTTGAAATGGTTGCAACTGACAAGGAAAGTACAAAGGGACAAAGTACCAAGGACAAAGTACCAAGGACGATGTAGGGAGGTGTAGTTTTTCATTTTTTCAACGGGAATTTATAGGCAAGGAATGCCATGATACATGCAATCGCCGCTGGGAAGAGGCTGAAGAGCGCCCATACCATAGTACGAACGGAGTCCTCATCGGTAATGACAACAATCGTCTCGCCGGTAATCATATCGGTATGTGAGACGAGTCCCGCGATGCCCAGTAGCATGGCGATAAGACTACCGGATATAGCCCCGCCGAGTTTTTGCGCCATCGTTCCGGAAGAGAAGATGAGTCCTGTGGAGGAGGTACCGTTTTTCTCCGTGGCATAATCCGCGACATCAGCGTACATGGACCACAAGAGCGGCGAATAGAGTCCTGCACCTATTGACGTGAGTACCGAGACCGCTATCATCAGCCATATATATGCGGCATCCATCGGGATGAAGAAATAGAGGAAGGAGAAGACGCAACAAATGCCAGCCGCCCAGACAAACGCCATCCGTTTGGAGCCGATACGGCGCGTGAAGGCGGGTGATAGGGCTCCGAAGATCATACAGGTGACCTCACTGAACGCCATGAAGACGGTATAATTGATGATGAACCTCCCGATCGTGACATCGCCTCCGAGGCAATAGGTAATCATATAGCCTGCCGCCGCATACCGGAAGCCGTTGAAGAAGTTGGTACAGATGGCTACCAGGGTCATATATATCCATGGTTTGTTACGGAATAGATCGGCGTACTGCCTAAAGGAGAAATGCTCGGCTCTGACGGGTTGATGCCTTTCGCGCGTGAGCAGTCCGCACCCCAAAGTCATGAGTGCGGCAAGGAGTCCGAAGGCGGCACCAAGTACGGCGTATTGGTGCTGTTCCGTGCCTCCTATCCACCGTTGCAGATAGGGGAAGGAGAGGAGCGTGACAAATCCCATGGCATATGCCCCGACCATACGGAAAGCGGAGAACTCGTTTTTCTCGTTATCGTCAGTAGTCATGACATCGAGTAGCGACCCGTATGGCACGTTAACCATCGTATAGCACGCCATCATCAGCAGGTAAAAGGAATATGCCCATATACGTTTGCCCACAGGTCCCAGATCGGGTGTGAACAACAGAAGGGCAAAGATAATCCCGAAAGGAATGGACCCGAAGATGAGCCACGGCCGGTAAGTGCCCCATCGAGACCGGGTGCGGTCGGCAATGGAGCCCATGAGGGGATCGGTGACCACATCGAACATACGCGCCACCAGCATGAGTGCCGCAGCATCGGCAAAACTCAGTCCAAACACATGGGTAAAGAATAAAGGGAAGGCTATGGACATAATCTTCCAGGTGATACCGCCGGAAGCGGCATCACCCAGTGCATAAGCTATTTTTTCTCGTAAAGGTATCATAAGATGTACGATTTATTTATACGCAATTTTGGATATATTTATACCCCATCCTACGAAACTCATCTTTCCTATGGATGTTACCAGATCCTTAGCCCTTTGATCATAGACAAAGGAATACGGACTTTCTATCGCGCCCAAATTGGTATCCGGCAGAATAACATTCGCATCCGACCAATCGGAAATGACGCGCAAGAGTTGATATACATCTCCTCCACCGTATCTCGGATCACCTGCAGGCCATTTCTCAAACTCTACATATATCTTCGCGCCTACCGGCACATCGGTCAGTTGGGCACTGAAGAATTCGATATTATGCTCATCCCAACTGAGGTCCTTACTACCCGCAAAGAGCACGATGGCATCAGCGGGGATGGCTTCTCCGACGACAAGCGTACCGGTTCGTTCGGTGCGTTTGTTCATCGTGGTGACAGCCTCAATGAGCAATGAATGGGTACCGCCCGGGAAACACATGCTGATTTCAAAACCGGTGTGCACCAATTGATCGTCCACATACCAGTTAACGGTGGTATAACGGGAGGGGGTTACCGTGACCGATTCGACGAACGGCGTAGCATCATTCTCCACATAATACTCGAGATGACCGGTTTCAGTCTCATAGGGGCGTAAGATACGAGGATAATCGTCCGGAGACTGGGTGTCGAACGGCGTTTTATTCTCGCAAGCCAGGAAACAAAGGGCCATGGCTGCTATATACAATAACTTTTTCATGTCTGCAAAATTAATTATTATCATCAACACTCTTTATATCCCACCAAAGACGAGCATTCCAATTATAACCACCGGTCACGCGACTCTTGGCAGCCTGGTATTCGTCATTATTATACGAACTCTCTTTGAGCGGATAGCACAGCCGAACCGGCATCTTCTGTCCGTCAATATACGGGTACTTGGTTGCCGGCGCCGTAAGTACCGGATAGTCGGAACGTCGTACATTCGCCCAAGCCTCAGCCGGATTCAGGAAATGCAGGATCCATGCCTGGATATTGATCTGCTTGATCGGATCCTCCGCATAACGAGCACTTGCGTCTTCCATATACTGCTCATACTCATCCTCGGTGATCGGTTCGCACTCGTAGTACTTAGCGAGCATATCCATCGCAGCGCGGATACCTTTTCTAAAGTGTTCGTCTGCATCGCTATCCCACCCTTTGACGGCACCTTCAGCACGCAGGAAACATACCTCGGCGTATGGCATGATCACACCCGGGTTATCCATCCGCAGGAAGTTACTTGCCAACTTAGGCGACATCCAATGCGGTTTCTCATCCTTATGCTTATAATCAGGATGATCCGCCAGGATATTCTCCCATGCTTCCGTCAACGGGCTATTGGGGATCTCGTTGTAGGGCGGCCAGATATCGTACCACCACAGACCCGGTGTAATCGGATAGATCACCTTGCGAGTCTCACCTTCCTGCTCATGGAGCATGGCGTCGGTAGCCATGATGGCATCGGTGAGGTCAATACGACCTTTACCCGTACCGAGTTCCATATACTTATCGAGATAGAAACCGAACAGGCGCGTGATACGCGGATCCTTATGATCATAGAGTTCATTCCAGAAAGTAGAGCAGATATAAGTCGGGTTCTCTTCCGGTTCATTACCATACAGATGTTTGGACAAGGCATTGCCGCGGAAGTCGGTGTAAGCCTCCGAGCCGAAGTTATAACTCGTATGCATATGGCTCACACAGGCGTCATCTGCCATCGAAGTCATGACACTGTCCACCGCTTCTTTATACTCCGCTTCTGCGAATTCCGGCAATATATCCGACAGCCGCATCGCATAGCGCAGACGGAGGGAGCTGGCGAAGGTTTTCCATTTCTCGATATCGCCTTTGAAGAGCGGATCACTCTTGATCGGATCAGCCTTGCTGTCAAAGAGCGCAGCAGCTGCTTTGAGTTCCGGGAAGAAGGACCGGTATATTTCCTCCTGGGTATCGTATTTGGGATGCGTTTTCCCTTCGAGATAGCCATAACCGGCTTCGCTATAGGGTATATCCCCATAGTAATCGGTAAGCAACGAACCTACATAGACGCGGAAGATACGCATTGCAGCGACGGTATTGACCATGGTAGTGTCATCTTTGGCTTTCTCGATACCATCGGTGAGGTTGCGCATAGCGCCCGTATAGAGATTATTCCACGGACGCGCCATCTCATTATCATCGGCACGGTGTTGACCGCCGTAGTTCGTCGTATTCCAGCAGCCCATCAGATGCTGGGTAAACGCATAGGTATAGACGCGATGCGTACCGGTATAATCCATAGAGCCGTACACTTGCAGGATCGAATGCGAGAGTTGCAAGGCAGGATTCATCGACAGCGCCTTGGTCGGGTCGGTATTGAGTTCCTCATAGGTCTTGTCAGAGCAAGAAGAGAGGGCTAAGACCGCTACGCTCAAAGATACAAGAACGCTGGCGCTCAAAGATAAAAGATTCTTTTTCATAACACACAAGATTTAGAGGATTAGAATTTGATATTAAAGTTTAAACCGTAACTGCGGCGGCTCGGTAGCGAGCCGTACTCAAGTCCCAGGCCGGAAGTGTTATACTGCGCATCCGGATCGATATCCTTGATATTCTTCCATACGATGAAGGGGTTACGCGCTACGAAGCTGATACCCACTTTCTTGATGATGCCTTTCTTATCCAGCCATTCTTTGGGGAAATCCAGAGAGAGCGTCAATTCGCGGCACTTGATATAGGAGTTATCATAGATGAACAACTCCGGCGTTTTGCGCGATACCTCGAGCCAGTATTTCTCGGGATCCACGCATATATCATTCTCACGATAGGTACCATCGGCATTCTGAATGACACCGTCTGCAATATAGCCGTTCACTTTATCGCCGCCTACTTGATACCATTCTTTCAGAGTCGTCACTCCGGCTGCCTTACGCGCCTCTTCGGAAGCGTACCATTCGGCACGACCGGCGAGGGTCGGTATGGCCTTACCGGTCTCATACGCCGAACGCTCGGACATCGAGAACAGGTCAGCGCCTACCTTCACATCGAACAAAGCATGGAGCGAGAGCATCTTCCACCGCAAGGTGGTACTGATACCGCCGGTCCAATCCCACTGCACATTACCCAGCACTTGGTTCTCCGCCGTATATTTCGGGAAACCGGTTTCCTCATCGATGATGACTCTACCTTGCTCATTACGCAAGAGAGCCGGACCGCATATGGAACCGTATTGTTGTCCTTCGCGAGCAGAGACATAGACATTACACCATGTGGCTTTGGTCAATTCCAATTCGGATGTTCCCTCTATGAGTTTGAGGATCTTGTTGTTGTTCTTCGACCAGTTGATGCCGATATCCCAACTGAAGTCCTTAACCTGCACGAGGCGTGCACCAAAAGTAATCTCAAAACCTTGGTTGAGGATCGCTCCGGCATTGATGAGTTGATAGTCATAACCGGTGGTCGGCGATACAGCCATCCCGATGATCTGGTCACGCGAGGTCTGATGATAGAAGGTGAAGTCCAGGGATATACGCTGATTGCACCATTTGGTCTCGAAACCTACTTCCCATGAGCGGGTACGGGTCGGTTTCAGATCCGCATTCGGCATGATATTGCCGTAGATAGAACCGATGGAATAACCCGGGAAATTAAACTGCGATTTCGTATAGCGAAGGGCTAACTGATAGGGATCGGTATCACTACCTACCTCTGCCCAACTCAGGCGTAACTTACCGTACGGCAGTACATTGCGATGCGACTTGATGAGTTCGGAGAAGACCCACGAAGCGCTGACCGAAGGATAGACATAGATATTCTTACCTTTCGCCAAGGTCGATGACTTATCACCACGCACCGTTGCATCCAGATAGAGCATATGACGCCAACCGAGATTAGCTGATCCGAAGACCGAGACGATACGCTTCCGATAGGCATCCTCTTGCACGGATTGCTCCTCAAAACTCGTCATCGCTACCACCTCGCGTACGCTCATATCGACGCCGGTATTGACGGTCGTTCTATTATTGACATCATAGACGTTCGCACCCGCCGTAGCCGTGAAATCGAAATCACCCCAACTATCGGTATAGATTCCCAAGAACTCGGCATTGATCATGCGGTTATTGAAATAACTGTTCTGCAAGCGTCCCGCTTCGTAACCCGGCGTAGTCGGATACTTGAAATCGGAGAACTCAAAACGGTTGAGTTCAGCACCTACGGTAGCCTGGATCTTGAACTGCGGGATGATGTTATACACGATTTTACCGTGCATACGGAGCAGGTCCTTATTGGATTGGTTGCGATTCTTATACAGATCCCAATAGGGGTTGACATTATATACATCGCGTCCGTTCCAGTTCTGGTACTCCCCTTTCTCGTCCTGATAATTCTGCAACCAGCGCTGGTCATAGGTAGAAGCGAGCGTCATGAGGTTCTTACCCACATTGGACTTGTCGTCACCCAGCGCCGGGCGGTTCTTCACTGCCTCCTTCACATAATTCACCATGAAATCGAAATCCACCGGTCCGATCGAGGTATTCGCCCGCAGGTTGAGCGTATTACGACTCATATTCGAGTTTGGGAGGATATCCCGGTTCCGCATATCCGAATAGGTGAAGCGGATACCGGTTTTACCGGTATTCATGGAGATGACAGCCGTATTATTGGCGGTCAGACCGAGTCGGAAGAAATTCGCCGTATTACCCGGAATGATATTAAAGGGACGCTCCACGCCGTCGAAATAGCGCAAGACCAGTCCATCATCCGCTTTCGGACCCCATGACTGATTCGTTCCGCTGATGGCGTCGTAGTTATACTGTCCGCTCGAACCCATACCATAGACTTGCTGCACATTATCCCATTGACTGTTCTGGCAGTCGAAGGTCATTGTTCCGTTGTACTCCACGCTCCATTTGGCATCACCGGTATTGGCTTTCTTGGTCGTGATCAGGATCACACCGTGACTGGCACGGCTACCATAGAGAGCCGAAGCAGCCGGACCTTTGAGGACCGACATCGTCTCGATATCATCGGGGTTGATAGACGAGATACCGTCGCCGAGGTCGTAACCGCCTTCTGTACCGGCTTGACCGTAACCGGTGTTATCCAGAGGTACACCATCGATGACATAGAGGGGCTGGTTATTACCCGTGATCTCGGTGTTACCACGCAGCATGACGCGGGTAGATCCCGAAGCACCACCTGCTGTCTCTTGCACCACCAGACCGGCTACACGCCCGGCGAGCGAGTTAGCGACATTGACCTCTTTGGTTTTGGTCAACTCTTCGCCTTTTACTTCGCTCACTTCGTACCCCAAAGCTTTGCGGTCGCGTTTGATACCCATCGCGGTAACGACTACTTCGGAGAGGACCTCGGTGTTTTCCGACATAGTCACATTGAGTGTCTTGCCGGTCACTTTGTGGGTCTGGGAGGTGTAGCCCATGTATGAGAACTCCAGTTCGTCGCCCACCTTGGCTTCGATAGAGAACTGGCCATCCATGTCGGTAATGGTACCGACGGTGGTTCCTTTGACGAGTACAGAAGCGCCGATCAGCGGACCGTCCGCGTCTTCGACCGTACCCGTAACGATGTTTTGCGAGAACGCCAAGCCTGTAGTTCCCACGAGGAGAACTACAAGGCTAAGCATATACCTAAAATAGGCTTTCATGGTACTAAGGATTTTTAAGTTTAACGTACAATCATTTTATGTCCATTGAGAATGACGATCCCTTTGTAGTCCTCTCCGACGGGTTGTCCGAGGAGGTTGTAACGGATATCGTTGCTGCGAATGGAGATATTCTCAATAGCCGTTGGCGTAACCATAGCAGCTAAGCGGGCTTGTACGATATTGATTCCGTGTCCGTGCAGGGCAAAACCGCCGGTAGCAACTGCGTTCTTAATCGCATCCGTGATAACTAGTCTCACTTCAGTATTCGCAGTGATATCGACTTGTGCTTGTCCGGGCAGTGCGTTCCATCCGTAGTTATCGAGTTTGTAGGAATGGTATTCGTCTGTCGGCACGATCTCCAAGGAGAGACAAAGGGTGTCATTGACATTGAAAGCGGCAAAATCGTCCGGAGTGATGCCTTTCCACTCTTTGTGTTCGTCGCCGTCCGGCAGCGCCCAAGAGACATACCAGTTTCCAGACCAAATAACTCCTTCTGCGGGTTTAACATCCTCCTCGAGGATAGTGACCTTAACCACCTCAAATCCGTGTCCGTGGATAGCAAAACCACCCTCGGCGATTGCGTCCTTAATGTCTTGGGTTACCACAAAAGTCACCTTGGTGTTTTCGCCGAAACCGAAATCGGAATCGTGCTCGACTTCATGTCCGGGCAGTGCGGTCCATGCGTAGTTGTCAAAATTGTACTTGTGGTATGCCGCTTCTGTTTCTATCTCGAAATAGAAATAGAGTGTTGTACCTGCTTCCATAGCGGCGAAATCGCTTTGTCCCAGTTGTTTCCATTCGCGGTGTTCGTTTCCTTCGGGATAATCCCATGAGACGCTCCAACTACCGGTCCATAAATCTCTTTCTGCAGCCGAAAGACTCATCAGTGCTACAATAGCGAGCACTAATACCGAATAAATTCTTTTCATTAGTGAATAAATTTGTTAAGTTAATAAAAAGGTTATTATTATTTTCTACTTGATTGCGGAGCTGTTTCATAAACAGATTGCAGGGTGTAGTTCGGGTCGTTGTTCTCCCATGAATCAACCATAGCGCGTACTGCTTGTTCTCCGTTGCCTATATATTTACCTGTCTGGTGGTTGATTACGCCGAATCCGTCATTGCCTCCTTTGCTGTTGCCGTTGTCCCAATAGAGCGCAGGTATGCGACGGTCACGCATCGCCTTGCATATATACCGGAAATAATAGAGACGGAAAGGCTCATCTGCCGCCGACGCGCGACGCACGGCACCAAACTCGCCGAAATAGACGGGAATGCCTCGGCGGACGTACATGTTATAAAGCCGGTTGAGCATCCCTACGTATGCATTCTCGTCTGCACCGGGCACAACATCCTTGCCTGTATGCCCCCATTCCTGATATTGTGCAGAGCCTGCAAAATCCCACGGGTCATAGCTATGCACAGCAACCATCAACCTGTTCTCCACCACATCTTCCGGCAGGACGAGGTTCTCAACTGTCAAGTCGGGATTTGTCACATAGCCCGGGATGCCAATATAACGAGTTTCGTTCATGCCTCCTGCTGCGCGGATTGCATTGACACACACTTGATTCCACTCGTTGAGGACGCGGTACTGCGCACCGCCGTCCGTACGGTTGTTGCCGTTGCCCCAACCGCCGTCTTGAATCTCGTTAAGGGTTTCAAAAATGAGGAAATCCCCGTAGTTGGCAAAACGCTGTCCTATCTGAAGCCACACCATCGTGAGTTGCTGTTTGATACGCTGGTTTGTTTCTTCGCTCTTCACAGCACCGGGCAGGTCTATCCAGTGGTAACCTTTGCTCGGCGTGTCGGACGCGCCAAATCCATCATGGTGAATGTTAATAATCGCTTTGAGTCCTGCCTTATGAGCCATATCCACCAATTCCGCCACTCGGTCCAGCCATGCTTTCTCAATCGTATAAGTAGGAGCCGGTCCGATATGCCCCATCCATGTCACAGGAATACGAACCGATTTGAAGCCAGCGTTAGCCACACCGTTGAAGGTCTGCTGGGTGGCGGCTTTGTTGCCCCATCCCTCTTCGTACGAACAACCGCCATAGTGAGCGTCCATCTGGTTACCAAGGTTCCAACCAATGCCCATAGACATAGCAAACTGAACGGCATCATTATCCATCGGGCGTTGTTTTTTCTCCT
>Ga0310695_10012380_pt1 | contig 11961 bp, 9 predicted proteins | sample RumenRJG_04DNA_FD_203882 | JGI IMG/M metagenome (GOLD analysis project Ga0310695, IMG submission 203882) | Bovine rumen microbial communities from Lethbridge, Alberta, Canada - RJG_04 (v2) (version 2) | ecosystem: Host-associated > Mammals > Digestive system > Stomach > Rumen | place: Canada... | reverse complement strand
CACGATCCGGTTGCCGCTGATGCCCCGGTTCACGAATTCGTAGGTTTCGGGCTCGTCCGCTCCGAGACGGGACGCGATGAGGCAGGGATAGCCCTGGCCGATGGAATTGAGGCTGCCGTTGTTCGTATTGCGGCCCACGTCGGTGATGGAGTCGCCCTGAAACAGGATCTTCATGAATATCCTCCCAAACTGCGGCGGGTGTTTTTCCCGCGGTTTTTCCATCCCATTGTAGCACACAAGCTGGGCGGAAGCAAGAGTTTTTTGACAAAAAAGCCTTGACTTGCCTCCGGCCTTTGTTTATAATGGACATGAAATCCCGGTTTCCCGCCGGGAAAGTCTGCCGAAAAGGCGAAAACGAGAAAGGACGCGCCATGACTCTGATCGAGAAACTGAAAAGGATCCGGACCGTCTGTACCACCAACTACTGGGCCCACCGCCTCTATGCGGAGCTCTGCTACATGACCTGCCTCTCCTCCGTGCGGGAGCATATCTACGACGCGCGGGTCGAGGAAGCCGCCGATTTCCTGATCGCCGCGCTGGACAAGAACCACACCGTCGGCAAAACGGACGGGGAAGCCGCGGAAGCCATGCTCGCCGACCTCTCCCCCGCCGCCAAGTCCCTGAAGGTGTACTGTGTCTCCCACGCCCACATCGACATGAACTGGATGTGGGGATTCCACGAGACCGCCGCCGTCACGGTCGACACCTTCCGCACCGTGCTCAACCTCATGAAGGAATATCCGGACTTCACCTTCGCCCAGTCCCAGGCCTCCACCTACCGCATCATCGAGCGATTCGCCCCGGAAATGCTGGACGAGATCCGGAAATACGTGAAGGAAGGCCGGTGGGAAGTCTCCGCCTCGACCTGGACCGAGACCGACAAGAATATGCCGAACGGCGAATCCCTGTCGCGGCATATCCTCTACACCAAACGCTACCTCGGGGACCTGCTCGGGCTGGATCCCGACTCCATCCGCATCGACTTCGAGCCGGACACCTTCGGGCACAATCTCAGCGTCCCGGAGATCTGCCAGAACGGCGGGGTCGACTACTACTACCACATGCGGGCGAACGACGACCGGCCCGAACTCTACCGCTGGCGGGCGAGATCCGGGAAGGAACTCCTCGTCTTCCACGACACGAAGACCTACAACGGCTCCATCGACATCCGCACTTTCGAGGACACCCCCCTCTTCTGCGCGAAGAACGGGATTGACACGTATCTCGAAGTCTACGGCGTCGGAGACCACGGCGGCGGACCCACCCGGAACGACATCGAGCGCATCCTCGACGACGCGTCGTTCCCCCTCTATCCGACCATCGAATTCGGCACCTACGCGAAGTTCTTCGCCGAAGCCGAAAAGATCCGCGACACCCTCCCCGTGATCGACCACGAGCTGAACTTCGTCTTCACCGGCTGCTACACCTCCCAGAGCCGGATCAAGATGGCAAACCGCATCGCTGAGGACCGGGCCTCCGAAGCCGAAGCCCTTGCCGCCGCCGCGACTTCGATGACCGGATCTCCCACCCGCACCGGGATCTTCCGGGATTCCTGGAGACAGATCCTGTTCAACCACTTCCACGACATCCTCCCGGGCTCCGGCATCACCGAGACCCGCGAATACGCCCTCGGCCACTTCCAGGACGCCATGGCTGGGATCAACACCTCCGCCAACTCCGCCATGCGCGAGATCGCCGACCGGATCGACGTCTCCTCCGTTCCCTTCGCGCCGGAGCAGTTCGGCCGTTCCGAGGGCGGCGGCGTCGGATTCGCGGTGGAGCACAGCCAGGGCTACCGCTTCCCGCAGGCCGAACGGGGCAGAGGTCCCGTCCGCGCGATCCACCTCTTCAACGAGACCATGTACGACCGGGACGAGATCGCGGAGGTCACCGTCTGGGACTATCATTTCGACCTCTCCACCGCCGTTATTACGGACAGCGCGGGTGATCCCGTCCCCTTCGAAGTCCTCTCCGCCGGGCAGGGATACTGGGGCCACGACTTCACAAAATTCCTCATTCAGGCGAAAGTCCCGGCCTTCGGATGGAGCACCTATGTCCTGAAACAGAAAACCTGCGACAATCTTTCCGCAATTGCCAACTGCGAGCGGTCCGGCGACTGGTGCGACTACATCACCGACCACCCCTTCGTGCTCGAAAACGGAAAGATCCGGGCGGTCTTCGATCCCATGAGCTTCGCCATGACCGAGCTCACCGACAAGACCACGGGAGAGCGGATCGTCACCCCGGACCGCCCCTCCGCCCTCTTCCGCTACATCCGCGAGAATCCCCGCCACGGCATGACCGCCTGGAGAGTCGGACCCTACATGAGCGTCGAAGTCCTCAACGCGGCTGACCGGGATGTGCGGCTCCTCGACTACGCCGTCACCGGACTTCGCCGGACGCTGAAATATCAGACGCATTTCGCCTCCTCCACCCTCACCGTCACCGCGGAACTCAGGGGGGAGAGCAGGATCGTCAATTTCCACATCGACGTCGACTGGCATGAGGTCGGGCAGAGCGGCGATTTCGTGCCCCAGCTCAATTTCTCCTTCCCCGTCGCCTACGCCGCGGAGAACTACACCTACGACATCCCGATGGGCCTCATCACCCGGGGGGACATCGCCCACGACGTGCCCGGGAACAGCTTCATGCGGATCGAAAAGAAGGGCGTCGCCGCTTTCCTCGTCACCGACACCAAGTACGGGTTCCGGGGACATGAGAACGCGGGGGCCGTCACCCTCATCCGCGGCTCCGTCGATCCCGATCCGTGGCCGGAGCGCGGCGGACACCACATCAACGTCGGCGTCGGGCTCTGCCGGGCCGAAGAGCAGAAGAAGCTCGCCGCGGAATACGTCCATCCCATCGCCTTCAACGCGGGCGTGAAGCACGAGGGCGGGAACCTGCCTCTCTCGGGATCCTTCCTCCGCCTCGACGGCTGCGACGACCGGGTCATGGTCTCCGGCGTCAAGAACGGCGAGGACGGCGGCCTGATCGTCCGGGTCGCGGACTACGCCGGGAAGGGAGGCAAAGTCACCCTCGTCCTCTCCGACGCGGCGAAGAAACCCGAGCGGGCGTATCTCACCGACCTCACGGAGCGGCACGAGACCGGGTCCTGCGTCCTCGATGGCCGGACCGTATCCTTCGACCTCGCGCCGTATGCGATGGCCACCGTCAAGATCGTCTGATCCCCCGTGGATCTGCCGCCGCGGAAAAATCCTCTGCCGGACTCCGCGGCGGTTTTTCCGTTTTCCGAATCCCCCCGAAAATCTTTTTCGTCTTTTTTTGAAAATCCTGTTACAAACCCCGGTTTTTTGCGTCTCTATGGGTGAAGACACAGGAAAGGAGGGCCCGGCATGAAAGACAACGCCATCGTCGCGCTGTACTGGGAACGCTCGGAAGAGGCGATCCGGGAGAGCGCGCTGAAATACGGAAACTACTGTTCCGTCGTCGCCCGGAACATCCTCGGATCCCGTGAGGACGCCGAGGAATGCGTCAACGACACGTGGATGCGCGCCTGGAACGCCATCCCGCCGGACAGACCCCGCGCGCTCGCCGCCTATTTCGCCTCGATCACCCGCCGCCTCGCGCTGGACCGGTGGAGACGGGGAAGGAGCGCGAAGGCCGGAGGAGGACGGGCGGCTCTCTGCCTCGACGAGCTGGAGGAGTGCGTCGGATCAAACGACCCCGGGGAGGAGGCAGTCGCCCGGATCGCTCTGAAATCCGCGCTCGACCGGTTCCTCGCGGGGCTGAAACCGGAGGCGAGGGAGATCTTCATGCGCCGGTACTGGGCGTTTTCCACGGAGCGGGAGATCGCGCGGGACCGGGGGATGAGCGTGGAAGCCGTCCGGATGTCCCTCAGCCGCACGAGGAAACTGCTGAAAGAGACGCTCGAGAAGGAGGGGATCGGAATATGAAGACGAACGAAATGCTTTTATACGCCATCGGGGAGGTTGATCCCCGGTATATCCCGGATCTGACGCAGAAAAAGGCCGTGTTCCCCCTGAAACGGTGGGCGGCGGCGGGAGGCGGGATCGCGGCGGCTCTGCTGATCGGATTTGTCGCCCTCTGGATCGGAGGACTGCGCGCGCCGGTCAGGACCGAGACTCCCTCGGACCAGGCTTCCGGCATGACCTCCGGGGGCCCCGAGGATTCATGGGAAAACGGTCCCTCCGGGGAACAGGATCCGGCCGGGGGACTGCCGAAGATCACCGCGGAGCTGACGACGGGAGACATGGGATTTGAAGGATATATGGCCTATTCCGTCGACGAGCTCGAAAACGGCAATCCGTGGCGGGAGATCCCGGCGGACACCGAAGCCCTCCCGGTCTACGAAAACCTTCTGTATTCGGAACACGCGGATCCGGTCTTATACGAAACGGAGGAGGAACTGCGCGGCGCGGCGGAAACGGCTGCCGAACGGCTCGGAATGACGGTCCTCTCCCTCGAGGTGCGGACCATGGGCGTGATCCGCGGGACGGAGTACACCGAAAGGCCCACCGGCGTGTCCGCGGAATGCGAGGGGGATTTCGGCGCCGCGACCGTGTATGTATCGAACGCGGGCATGATCAGGACGCAGTTTTCCGATCCCCTCCCCTTCGGCAGCGAAGAGGAAAAGAGCGCGGCGATGGACATTCTGTCCGCCTATCTGGGCTACCGGGACGCTGTGATCGCGGAATCCGGGGATCGCGATATTTACGGAGTACGCAGTCGGCAGTATCGGGTTTACGAGGATTCCTCCGATCCCGTGCAGAAGCTGCTGAACTATTCGATCGCGGTGTCGCGGCTGTACGAAACGGACGACGGCGCGGGGCTCGGGACGGTCTGGAAGTATCCGGGGATCGACGTTTTGAAGTTCCTCGGCGACTACCCGGTGATCGGCGAGGACGAGGCGCGGGCAATGCTTCTGAACGGCGAGTACCTGACGACGGTTCCCGCCGACACGCTCCCGGAGAGCGGGATCACGGAGGATCGGATCGACCGGGTGGAACTCGTCTACCGGACGGGGCCGCGGGACAAATATATCGAACCGTATTTCCGGTTTCTCGTCCGGTTGAGGGAGGGCTTCCCGGCGAGCGCGGCCGAAGGACTCTCAAACTGGGGCGCGTATTACGTCCCGGCCGTGCGCGCGGAATATCTCGCCGAGATCCCGGTCTGGGACGGAAGTTTCAACTGAGCATCCCCCGGAAAAAAGAAAACCGCAGGCCGGAAAAGTCTGCGGTTCTTTCGGTTTTTACGATTCCCGGCACCGGCGGACCCAGTCGTCCCAGCGCGGATCGGCGGCGAGGGCGGATCTCACCCTGACGTATTCCGGGACGGACCACCAGGGCCAGACGTCGGGCAGTTCGCGGGCGAAGGTCCCCGGCCGGTCTCCCGCTTCGATCTTCACGCCGCGGAGAAGGGGGGAGGTGTAGTGATCCGCGTGCTTTTCCGGGAGGGAATCGGAGGATCTCGCGTAATCGAGGGCGTGGAACAGGGCAGGGAAAGCCTCGTCCGGTTCGTCTGCCAGCCCGAGATAGTAGGAGCGGAGCATTTCGAGGCAGGCCAAAAACCCGTAAATCCGCCCGTAAAACCCGTCCGTGCAGATCAGCCCGATCATGGATTCCGCGTTCGCGAGCAGATCCGCCGCCGTTTTCGGGTCGAGATTGCAGTCCGTCAGCACGATGCTCTCGATCAGTTCCGCCGAAATGCGCACCGTTTCGAGAAGGGCTTCGGACCGGGCGGTCACGGCTTCCTTCCCGTCGAACGCCGCGATCCGCAGAAAGGTCTTCGAAGCCGGGATCTCGGGGGCGGAGTCGGCAAGAAGCGCCGCCTTCTCGTGTTCTCCGAGATTCGCGCAGAGCGAGGACAGTTCCAGGACCGCCGTCTGCCGCATCTCTCCCCCGGTCAGCGCCGGAATGATCTTTTCATAGAGCTTGATTGCCTCCTGCCACTCCGGGTACTGCCGGTGCCGCTCCACATCGAAGAGGCTGTACCCGTCCGGGCCGGTGACGTGGTATTCGCCCCGGCGCACGTAACCCGCGTTGTACAGCACGGAGGCAAGGGCGAGGGTGAGCTTTTCGTTCCCCGGGAATTCGATCAGGGCTTCCCGGGCGAGGGTGATACATTCGTCGAGATTCACGTCCTCCCCGTTGTTCTGCCGGTTCATGGCGTTGATCCTGTCCGCCAGCGCGTCGATCTTCTTCGAGCGTTCTCCCCCGTACCCGAACAGCTCGTCGATGGACACGCCGAACGCGTTTGCGATGGAGGGGAGCAGTTCCATGTCGGGATAGCAGGTCATGGTCTCCCAGCGCGAGACCGCCTGGGGGGAAACGCCGAGGGCCGCCGCCAGATCCTCCTGGGTACGCCCGTCCCGGAGACGGAGCGCGCGGATGTTTTTTCCGAGATCGGTGTTCATGCCGTTTCATCTTCCTTTCGGTTGGTTCTGTCACCGGCCGGTGCGATTCCATTATACCGGACCCCGGAACGAAAAGCAAGCATCAATCTGTTGTTGCAGATTCAACAGGAGCGTGAGAAAACCGCGCCTCCCCCGGAAATGGGAAAGACGCGGCGGTTTTTTGTTTTTCTCAGACGTTGATCTTCCAGCTTTTTGCCAATCCCGGGAATTCCACGTTCTCGGCCTTGCCGGGGCAGAGCGGGTATTCGCCGAGGCATACGAAGAGGAACCAGGCTGCGGTCGTGCCGTTGTCCTCGTCCCCCGGGAAGCCGTCCGGCTCGTCTGAGAAATACCCGAGCGCGGCCTTGTGCGCCCAGTACGCGGCCTTTTCGGGATGCCCGAGGGCGGCGTACAGGAAGGGCAGATGGAAGGAGGGCTGATTCGAGATCGCGAACTGCCCGAGGTCGACAGCCGCCATCTCCGTCATTTCGTGGATCTCCCCGCCGTAGCCGTGGACCCGGTAGACCGGAGGCGTCGCAAAGAGCTCGTCCAGCTTCGCGAGCATCTTTTCCGGCCCGCCGAAGAGCTCCGCAAGCCCGTCGACGTCGTGGGGGACCGCGAAGGTGGACTGCCATGCCGAGGCCTCCGTGTATTCGCCGCCCCATTTGACGGGATCGAAGTCCTCCGCCATTTTACCCTCTTTGTCCTTCCCGCGCATGAAGCCGGTTTCGGGATCGAAGAGGTTTTTGTAGTTCTTCGCCCGCCGCTCGTATGCGGGGATCAGCTCGTCCCGGCCGAGAGCCTTCGCCACCTGCGCGATGCACCAGTCGCCGTAGGCCGCGTCGAGGGTGAGGTTGACGCTTTCGCCGTGCTCGTCCCGGGGCACGTAGCCGTATTTCACGTAGGATTCCGCGCCGTTGCGTCCGAAGCGGGGCAGGGGACCGTTGTGGTTGGCGTGGTTGAGCATCCCTTCCAGCGCGTCCTCCCAGGTCTTCTTCGAGCCGATCCCGTTCGCGACGGCCGTGGCGATCACCGCGTCGATCAGGGTGGAGGGCATACATCCGACCTCGCCGATGGAGATCCACCGTGGGAGCCAGCCGCATTCCCGGTAGTCGTTCACGAAGCCCTCGAGCATTTCGGCGAACTCCTCCCGCGCGATCTTGCAGAACAGCGGGTAGACCGTCCGGTAGGTGTCCCAGAATCCGTTGTCGGTGTAGCGCACTCCTTCCCGGATAGATCCGTCGTAAGGCGCGTAGTGGACCGGCCTGCCCTCCGCCGTCAGTTCGTAGCACTTGTGGGGGAAGAGGAAGGTCCGCCAGAGGCAGGTGTAGAAGGTGCGCTCCGTCTTCGGGTCGTCGAATTCCGCGTCGATCCGCCCGAGGCGCTCCGCCCAGATCGCGTCGTTCTCCGCCCGGATCTCGTCGAAGCTCCGCCCGGCGATCTCGCGCTCGATCACGGCCTCGGCATATTCCGCCGAAATGTAGGAGGTGCCGACGGAGAATTCAAGGTCGGCCGCGTTCAGGAAAATATGCAGGTGTCCCTTGTCCGTGCCGTTCGTTCCGTTCGGTTTCGTCGCCTCGAAATCGACGTCGCCGGGCGCGAATTTCAGCACGAAGACCATCTTAAAATCCTTCGCGATGTCGCCGGAATGCCCGGTCGTCGTGCCGATCACCTCGTTCTTCTCCGGAACGACGGTGAACGTGTAGTCACCCATGACGGGAAGAATGGAGAGGCAGGAGCGGCGGTCCGTGTCGAAATGCAGGCGGCCTTTGGCTCCGCGCTCGGTCGGCGTGATCTCGAAATCGCACATCGGGCGCAGGAAGCGGATCTTCAGATACGAGGGCGTCATGACGTCGTCCGCCGGTCTGTGTCCGCCCCAGGCTCCGCCCGCCGAGGACGCGATCACGTCGTTCTGAGGCGTCATGAGGAAGGTCCCGTAGTCGCTGATCCAGGGGCTCGGCTGATGGGTCAGGCGGATGCCCTCGACGCTGTGGGAGTCCGGATGGTAATACCAGCTGCCGTTCCGCTCGGTCTGGGGAGCGAAGGCTGTCATGCCGTACGGTCTCTGCACGAGGGGGAGGGTGTTGCCCTGGGAGAAGCGGGGAACGGATTTCGTCCCCTGCCGGATGTTGACGAGAGAAATTCTGTCCATGAATGATCCTCCGGGTGTGTGATACCCTATTTTACCACGGAAAACGCATTCTGACAAGCGATTTTTGAAAAACAACGCGAAAGAGGTCTTGACATCCCGCCCCGAGTTCACTACAATAGAACCCGGGAGGAGCACAGCGTCCCGTCCCGCCAGAGCTGTTCGAGGGTCTTTCGCCTCGTCCTCCTGCCCGACACGGCGAGCTCGAGATCCAGCGTCACCCGGATATCCCCGGCCCGCCCGCGTTCTTCATCTGAGCCGGATTTCCCCGTTCCGCGCCGCCTGAAAAAGAGCCCCTTCCGCTTTTCTCCCGGAGAGCCGTTCCCGGGGGACCCTTCCTCTCCGGAGCGGGCGTCCTCTTCGGTCAGAACGTCGATCCGGGTCTCGCAGCGGTACCTTGCCCGCCTCGCGTCCGCCGCGGTTTCGAGCTTCGCCGCTTCCGCCATCCTCTCCGCCGCCGTCCCGTAGAAGCGGTTCATCCTCTCCGCGTCCTCCGGGCGTTCCTCGTCGGAGAAGCAGGGGAGAACGATCTCCCATCCCCGGCGTCCCTCCCGCTCGATGCGGAATTCCTTCCATGTCATAGCAGTCCCTCCGCGCGGATGATTTCAATTTCCGTACAGTTCAGTATATACAGGAAAGGCTTGTTTTATGTCTCAGCTTTCCCCCCTCGCCGACCGCGCCCGCCCCGTGAGCTTCGACGAGATCGTCGGCCAGCGGCACCTCTTCGGCCCGGACGGCATTCTCCGGCGGATGGTGTCCCGGGGCGTCGTCCCCTCGATGATCTTCTTCGGCCCTCCGGGATGCGGCAAGACCACCGCGGCCTCGATCATCGCCTCGCAGACCCATAAGACCCTCTACCGCCTCAACGCCACCACCGCGGGGCTGGACGATATCCGCCGGGTGGCGAAGGACGCGGACGGGATCCTCGGGGCCGAGGGCGTGATGCTCTACCTCGACGAGATCCAGTACTTCAACAAGAAGCAGCAGCAGTCCCTGCTGGAATACCTCGAGGACGGCCGCATCACCCTCATCGCCTCCACCACCGAAAATCCGTACTACTACATCTACGACGCCCTGCTCTCCCGGTGCTCGGTGTTCGAGTTCAAACACGTCCCGGCGGCGGACATCGAAAAGAGGCTTCGATCGGTGGCCGCGAAGGAATATCCCCGGGCGTCCGTGTCCGACGAGGCATTCCGGGCGCTGGCAGACGCGGGAGCCGGGGACGTCCGCCGGTCCCTCACCATGCTCGAAGCGGCCCTCGGAGCGGCGGAAAACCCGGACGGCACGGCGGAGGCGGACCTGGCGCTCGTCGAATCCCTCATCCCCTCCGTCAGCCAGAGCAATTTCGACCGGGACGGGGACGTGCATTACGATCTGCTCTCCTGCCTGCAGAAGTCCATCCGGGGCTCCGATCCCGACGCGGCGGTGTTCTACCTCGCGCGTCTCCTCGAGGGCGGGGATCTGATCTCCCCCTGCCGCCGCCTGATGGTGATCGCCTCGGAGGATATCGGACCCGCCTACCCGATGGCCCCGGTGATCGTGCGCGCCTGCGTCGAATCCGCCAGGGAACTGGGACTGCCCGAGGCCCGGATCCCCCTCGCAAACGCCGCCGTCATCCTCGCCACCGCCCCGAAGTCCAATTCCGCCTACGCCGCCTACGCCGCCGCCGAGGGCGAGATCCACGCCGGACGGGGGACGGAGATCCCGCTCCATCTGCGCAGTCCGAAGTTCAAGGGGTACAAATATCCCCACGACTATCCCGGCCACTGGGTCGCGCAGCAGTATCTGCCGGACGATCTGAAAGGGAAGCGGTTCTACGCGTTCGGAGAAAACAAGACCGAACAGGCCGCGAAGCAGTATTTCGAAAAAATCAAAGGAGAAACGCCGTGAAAAAGCCGGACTTTCATTCGCTCCCCCGGGATTTCCGGGACGATTACGCGAAATTCGCCGCCCTGCGCCTCGCGGGATCGGGGATCGTCATGATCGCCGCGGCCGCCGCCTGCTTCTTCCTCGATTTCAGCGGACTGAAATACCCGGCGATGGGGGCCGTCTTCGTCCTCGCCGTCGGGATCGCGGTCTCCTGCGTCCTCTTCGGCCTCCACCGGTTCGCGAAGCCCGCGTGGCAGGGGGAGATCACGGACATCGACTGCGGGTTCAGGCTCGCGAACACCGGGCAGAGGGGCAGGGCCGAGCGTCAGCTGATGGTCGACCTCATCGTGGACCGCGGGGAGAAAAAGCCCTACGCGATCCGCCTCTTCCGGGAAGACGGCGTCACCCACGGGAAGGTCAAAATCAACGTCTTCCAGACCGAGGCCCCCTACAAGACCGGGGACACCCTCCTCTTCCTCCCCGGCTTCCGCTATCCCGCCCGGATGGACGTGAAGGACGCGGCCGAGACCCTCGATCCGAAATTCGTCTGCCCCTTCTGCGGCTGGATCGGCCCGCTCAGCCGGGAGAACTGCTACAAGTGCGGCCGGACCGTTCTCAAATGACGCCTGTGAGGAGATCCCCCGTCCGATCCGTCCCTCCCGGCGGGGGAGATGAAAAAACAGACGGAAAATCCCGGGAAAAAACCGAAAAAACTGTGAGAAAATCCCTTGACAACGGGGCGGCTCTGTGGTATAATTCCATTCGTTGTTGAACCAAAGACAGCAGGTTACCGTAAAAGCGAAGCCGCCACCCTGCCGAGGAGAGACGTTCGAATACACGATATTCACGGTCTTTTTTCGTCTGCGCGGCGGAGAAGGACTTTTTTCGTGCCTGTCATATCCTGATAAGGAGGAAACACTCAATGCCCAGCGCGAAAATCTTAGAGCAGAAGAAAGCGATCGTGGAAGGTCTTGCGGACAAGATGAGCCGTGCGGCGTCCGGCGTGCTCGTGAAGTACGAAGGCATCACCGTCGACGAAGACACCAAGCTCCGCAAAGCTCTGCGCGAAGCCGGCGTCGAATACGCCGTCATCAAGAACACGCTCATCGGCAAGGCTGCTGAAAAGGCCGGTTTCGACGGACTCAAGTCCGAACTGAACGGCATGAACGCCCTCGCCGTCAGCTTTGAAGATCCGATCGCCCCCGCGAGAATCCTGAAGGAATACGCGGACAAGATCGAGACCTTTGAGATCCGCGGCGGCCTTCTCGAAGGCAAGGTCGTGGACGCGGCTACCGTAAACGAACTGGCATCCATTCCGGGCAAGGAAGCCCTCGTCGCCAAGTTCCTCGGCAGCATCCAGAGCCCGCTCTACAAGTTCGCTTATGTGCTCCAGGCCATCGTGGACAAGGAAAACGAAGGCGAAGCCCCGGCGGAAGCTCCCGCTGAAGAAGCACCCGCAGCCGAATAATCACGGCTCAAAAAATCCGAATAAGACATCATCATTCATAAACGGAGGAAATTAAAATGGCAACCGAAAAGTCTCTTGCGATTCTTGAAGAAATCAAGTCCC
>Ga0310695_10012379_pt1 | contig 11961 bp, 8 predicted proteins | sample RumenRJG_04DNA_FD_203882 | JGI IMG/M metagenome (GOLD analysis project Ga0310695, IMG submission 203882) | Bovine rumen microbial communities from Lethbridge, Alberta, Canada - RJG_04 (v2) (version 2) | ecosystem: Host-associated > Mammals > Digestive system > Stomach > Rumen | place: Canada... | reverse complement strand
GGAAGGTGTCTGCATACAAGTAATGTCAAGCGTTTCTAAGCCCAGAGTCAGACAGAATCGTCACAAGCAAGGGCTAAATCAGACACTCGAAAAAATATCTGCGGATTTTAGGTTCAATAAGATATCGTTTGGCAAAAGTACAAAATGTTTTACTAATCGCAAACAAAAGTCCTAAAAAAGTTTTTAAAAAACTCAAGTTTCTAAAGGAGTTGAGGAGTCCCCTAGCCCCCTAAAGGGGGACTACTGTTGTGGCTGCCGCTTTGTACACCGCCCTTTAGGGGGGCTTGAGGGTTCCTTAACTACCTCAACTACTTGAAAATAAATCACAAGGCAGTCGTCTTAACTCCTTCAACTCCCTTAACTACTTTAACTACTTGAAAAGAAGCCACTTTAGGAAGTTAATAAAAAAGGCGGCAGCGTTGCTAGTCACGCTGCCGCCACCCATATTGTGTGGTGAAAACCGGTTATCTTACCACCTTGACGGTCTTGACCGTGCCATCGGCAGCTGTGGTGCGCACAATGTTCACACCCGGCTGCATACGGTCAATCTGCTGACCCTTGATGTTAAAGATCTGCTGCGTACCGCCCTGTGCGGCATTGACATCATTGATGGCTGTGTTGCCCGGGTTGATGTTGACGCACATGACATACATACCGCCTGAGCCAGGGATGACGTTCCAGTTGTCATCATACTGATCTTCCTGGGTGTAGAAGACATAGGCATAGTTCTCGTCATAGACCACCGACAATCCGTTGGTCTTGAAGTCGTCCTCACAGATTTGCTTGCTCCACACGGTCTCGCCGTCATCATCGAGCTTAACCACCATGAAGTTGGCACCATTCCAGCTTGTAGAGTTGCCATAAAGGACGACCCAGCCATCCTCCTGCGGGATGACCTTGACAGGGGTGTAGCCCCAACTGCTGCCGCTGTCCAGAGCCCGGCCATAGAAGTAGTCGCCCGGCAGCATATAATCGCCGTCGATGCTGAACTTGTTGACATACATGTTTTCATTGTCCAGCGACTGCGACCAGGCCACCATCGTCTGGTCTTCACGCACGGCCAGAATGCCGTCGGTGGCATCACCGTCGACACTGCCATGGCACATCACACCGCCCTGCGGCAGCACCTGGCCATCGGCGGTGATGTGATTCACCACCTGGTAGCCGGTGAAGGACTCCAGCTTGCGGTAGGTGAGCATCAGGCCACCATCGGCATCAACCGCACATTCAGGCTTGGGGAAGTAGAATCGGCTCGCGAGCGGCCCCTCGTCGATGGTGACCGGGTCGGTCCAGACACGCTCACCAGCTGCATTCAGGCGCAGAGCGTCCAAGCCCTTGTCCACGTTGTCACACAGCACATAGACATCGCCATCGACACAGGGCTGCAGCATGAGCATGCTGTTCTCAAAAATCATGTTGTCATCCCACTGGGCCACGCCATCGGCATCAAAGCACTGCAGCTGGTAGTTAGACACAGTTGCAGCTTCGGTATACTCGGTGTGCGCCATGCAGGCATAGATGTTGTCGCCACTGACACACACGTTGGGGGCCATGTCGTTATACTCTTGAGCGGTGGTCGGTGCAAAGTACCGCACACCGTCGGCATCCCACACGGGGTTGCCCTGCTGGTCGTAACGATAGAGGTAGACCTCCCAGATCTCGCGGTCGGCTGTCTGCGAACTGCGGGCGTCGGTATAGGCCATGATGATGTCACCATTCTCGGCCAACGCCAGGCCGTAGTCGGTAGTTGACGAACCTGTCTGCTGCGAACTCACAATGATGCCCTCGTCGCCAAACTGCGGATTGCCATTGGCATCAAAGAGTTGCAGATGCAAGTAATAACCCGAACCTGGGTCATCATAACGCAGTCCCTCAGACCAACGGAGCCAGGTAAGAATAATCTTGCCATCATCGGTGCGGATAGTCTTCATCTGCACCTGACCACTGACCGACTCCTTGTCGAGCCGAGTCGCTTCCATGTCACTGGGTTGCCACTGCGCCATCATGGTCATGGCACCCATCATCATCAACACTAGAGTAAATAATTTCTTCATTGTGTTAAGATTGAATATAGTTAAACAAAAAGGTGAACTATCAGAAGAGTTTGGCAATGTTCTCGGTCATCATCTTGACCGACATGGCCAGCAGGATGATGCCGAAGAACTTGCGCGAGAAGTAGATGCCGCCCTCGCCCAGCAGACGCTGCACGCGGTCGGTCGAACGGATAACGATGTAGACCCACAGCATGTTGATGGCAAGGGCTATGAAGATGTTGATGTCGTCATACATTGCCTTGAGCGAGATGAGCGTAGTGAGCACTCCGGCTCCTGCCAGTAGCGGGAACACCAGCGGCACCAGCGTTGCCCCACCCGACGGAGCATTGTTCTTGAATATCTCGACATCAAGTATCATCTCAAGAGCCATCAGGAACAACAAGAACCCACCCGCTGTGGCAAACGACTGGATGTTACAGTTGAACACATTGAGAATCCAGTTGCCTCCATAATAGAAGCCAACCATCAGGATGGTCGAATAGAGGGTGGCCTTGAGAGCATTGACCTCCTTGCCCTTGGCCCTGAAGTCCAGGATGATGGGCACCGAGCCCACGATGTCAATGATACTGAGCAACACCAGCGTCGCACTGAATATGTGTGTAATATTAATCGTTCCCATACCTACTCCTTGATTACATTGTGCAAAGATATAAAAAAAACATGAATAACCTGCACACCTGGGTCAAAAAATTGCAAAAAAGGAGGCAAACGCCTCCTTTTTGACGGTGTAGAACCAACTGGCAGTAGCAGTTAGTCCTCCTTAACCTCCCAGCCCAGGGCCGAAGCGCCCAGGATGGCAGCGTCGGCCTCCTTCATCTCGCTGAAGAGAATCTTGACCTTGCCGCGCCACAAGGGCAGCACGTTCTTGTCAAACGCCTCCTTGATGGGGTTCATGATCAGGTCGCCACTCTTGGCCAATCCGCCGAAGATGACAAATGCCTCGGGAGCCGAGAATGCGGTGAAGTCGGCCAGCGCCTCGCCTAGAATCTTGCCTGTGTAGTCAAAGATCTCCTTGGCCAGCTTGTCGCCTGCCATGGCCGCGTCAAACACGTCCTTGCTGGTGATGTCCTCGGCATTGAGCTCGCGCAGCTTGGACTCGTCATTGCGAATCTCGAGGAACTCGCGTGCCGTGCGCGCCACACCGGTGGCCGAGCAATAGGCCTCGAGGCAGCCCGTACGTCCGCAGCCGCACATGCGGCCATTGTTGCGCTTCATGATCACATGGCCCAGCTCGCCAGCAAAACCGTCATGGCCGTAGACCATCTGCCCGTTGACCACGATACCGCTGCCCACGCCGGTGCCCAGCGTGATCATGATGAAGTCTTTCATGCCACGAGCCGCACCGTAGGTCATCTCGCCGATGGCGGCTGCGTTGGCGTCGTTGGTCACCACACAGGGGATGCCAAACTTGGTCGAGATCTTTTCGGCCAGCGGTATGGGGCTGGGCCAGGGCAGATTGGGAGCACCCTCAATCATGCCGGTATAGTAGTTTCCATTGGGGGCACCAATGCCGATGCCGTTGATCTTGCCCACAGCATCGTTAGCCTCGATGACACGGGTCACCTCGGTATAGAGTTCGTCCACATAGTCGTCAAAGTTGCTGTGCTTGCCAGTCTTGATAGAGTCGCTGGCAATCACATTGCCACGCGCGTCCACGATACCGAATGCGGTGTTAGTTCCGCCCATGTCGATACCAATTACATAGGGTTTTGCCATTTTTCTTGAATGTTTATAATGAATAATCTGGTTGTTTCGTCATTTTGCCACAAAGGTAGGTATTTTGCAGCAAAGTTGCAAGCAAACTCTCAATTTTTCATTCGACATTAGCATATTTGAGTAAAAAGCACTACCTTTGTAGGCTTGAAAGAAGACCTTACTCATTCACTTTTTAAATTTTACTCAATAAAATGAACAAGAAACTCATGACCTTAGGAATGATGGCTGTGATGTTGGTGTCGGGCATGGCATCGCTCACAGCATGCAAGGACAACCGTGAGAACCCTCTGCTGCAAGAGAGTTCGCTGCCCTATGGCGCGCCCGACTTCAGCAAGATTCAAGAGAAGGACTACCTGCCCGCTCTGGAGGAGGCTATCAAGCAAAAGCGCGACGAGATCAAACAGATTGTCGAGAACAAGGACTCGGCAACATTCGAAAACACCATCCTGGCCTACGACGAGAGCGGTAAACTGCTCGACCGTGTGAGCCGCATCTTCTTTGCCCTGGTCGAGGCCGACAAGACACCTGTCATAGCCGAGACCGAGAAGAAGGTGATGCCCATGCTCACCGACCTGGAGAACGAGATTGCCTTCAACAAGCCGCTGTTTGAGCGCATCAAGCAAGTCTATGACCGCGACTTCGACAAGTTGCAGGGCGAGGACAAGAAACTGCTCAAGGAAATCTATGACGAGTTTGTGCGCAACGGTGCCTTGCTCACCGACGAGCAGATGGAGCGCATGAAGGAAATCAACCTCAAGATTGCCGACCTGCAGCAGCAGTGGGGTGACCTGGTGCCCGACGCAACCAACGACGCCGTGGTGTGGGTCGACAAAAAGGAAGACCTGGCCGGACTGAGCGAGGCCGACCTGGCACAGTGTGCCAAGGATGCCGAGAGCCTGGGCAAGAAAGCCCCCTACGCTATCGTCATTGTCAACACCACTCAACAGCCGCTGCTGACCAGCCTCGAGAATCGAGACCTGCGCCGCAAGGTCTACGAGGCATCGGTGCATCGCTGCGACGGAACCAACAAGTACAACTCTTATCCGCTGGTGGTCCAGATTGCCAAACTGCGTGCCGAGCAAGCCGAGTTGATGGGCTTCAAGAACTATGCCGAGTATTCGCTGCAGAACACCATGGCCAAGACACCCGAGAATGTTTACGCCTTCTTGAAGAACCTGATTGCCGCCTACACCCCCAAGGCCGATGCCGAGACCAAGGCCATTGAGGAGTTTGCACAGAAGTCACAAGGTCCCGACTTCAAACTCGAGCCCTACGACCGCTTCTACTACTCAGCCAAGATGAAGAAGGAGATGCTCAACATCAGTGACGACGAGATCAAGCCCTACTTCAACATCGACAGCGTGCTCATCAACGGCGTGTTCTATGCCGCCAACCGCGTCTACGGGCTGCAGTTCAAGGAGCGCACCGATATCCCCACCTATCATGCCGACATGCGCGTGTTTGAGGTGCTGGACAAGGAAGGCAAACCCAAAGCGCTGTTCTATTGCGACTACTTCCGCCGCCCCACCAAGCGTGGTGGTGCCTGGATGGATGGCTTTGCCAAGCAGAGCCGTCAGCGCAACCAGTTGCCCATCATCTACAATGTGTGCAACAGTGCCAAGGCTCCCGAGGGCCAGCCGTCGCTGCTCACTTGGGACGAGGTGACCACGATGTTCCATGAGTTTGGCCACGCACTGCACGGCATCCTGTCTGACTGCCAGTACTACACGCTGAGTGGCACCTCGGTGGCACGTGACTTCGTCGAGATGCCCTCGCAGTTCAATGAGTCGTTCGCATCGATCCCCGAGATATTCGACCACTATGCCCTGCACTACAAGACCGGAGAGCCCATGCCCGCCGAGCTCAAGGAGCGCATGCTCAAGAGCATCAACTTCCAGTCGGCCTATGCCCTGGGCGAGAACCTGGCTGCCACCTGCGCCGACTTGGCATGGCACATGCTCGGTTCCAACGAGATTCCCACGGCCGAGCAGGCTGCCGAGTTTGAGAACGAGTCGCTGCGCCAGATTGGTCTGCTCAACCCGCAGATTCCGCCTCGCTACCACACTAGCTACTTCAACCATGTGTGGGGTGGTGGCTATGCTGCCGGCTACTACAGTTATCTGTGGACCGAGGTGCTAGCTGTCAACATCGCCGACATCTTTGCCAAGCGCGGTGCCCTGCTGCCCGAGACGGGACAAGCCTTCAGCGACCAAGTGCTGAGCCGTGGCAACACCGACGACCTGATGAAGATGTTCAGCGACTTCACCGGCATGGCACAGCCCGATGCCAGCGCCTTGCTCAAAGCACGCGGACTCTAATCCCCCGTTCTTCTAGACATAAGAACAGAATCACATTTGATGGATTTTGACGGAATTTGATGGTTTTGATGTTTGTTTTTTCACACCAAGGCCATCAAAGACCTTCAAAGTCCATCAAGTTTTTTATCATGAATTAGAGAATTATAGAATTTTGTTCGTTTAAGTTCGTTCAAGTTTGTTGTTTATTTAATAGACATAAGAACAGGAGAACAAAATTACAGTATGGTTTGATTTTAAGAACACAAGCCCATCAAGTTTTTTATCATGAATTAGAGAATTATAGAATTTGTTCGTTTAAGTTCGTTCAAGTTCGTTGTTTAATTAATAGACATAAGAACAGGAGAACAAGATTAGAGTACTTCGTGGGTTGATTTTAAGAACACAAGCCCAGCAAGTTTTTATCATGAATTAGAGAATTATAGAATTTTTTCGTTTTTTTCGATGTTTAATTAATAGACACAAGAACAAGAGAACTAAATCAGAGTACTTCGTGGTTTGATTTTAAGAACAGAAGTTTATTTGATGGTCTTGATGTTTGTTTTTTCACACCAAGCCCATCAAAGAATATCTAGGTTCATCAAAAATTAACAACAAACTCGAACGAAAAAAAATCTCAATTAACTAAAGTTCTTAATTACAAATTAGTTCTTCATGTCTTTTTGTCTGGGAATCAGCGGGGGAGGAAGCGGCGAATGTGGCTGACTTTGAATATCCAGCAAGTGTTCTGCTCGAGACTGCGCTTGAGGGGCGACATGCCGGCGGTGTCGACGTGATCGCGTCCCATGGTGATGATGCCATAGACCTTGCCGTCGCGCATCACAGGACTGCCACTGGAACCATGCGTGATGCGGTCGACGGTTGATATGCGGCGATAGCCATCCTCGTCCTGCTCGTTGAGCACCAGGCATTGTGTGCCCACTTGCCGCAACCCCTGCGGCAACATCTGCCAACACAAGACATCGAGGTGGTCGAGCGGCTCGGTATCGGCATCGGCCAACGAGAGCGGGCTCTTCAGTCCGGGTATGGGATAGAGCGCCACGTCATAGCCCCGCTTGTCGGTGGTGGGTAACTGCCGGGGTATCCATTGGTCATATTGCAAGGGGTGCCAGTCTTGCCCGTTGCGCAGATAATAGGTCGCCTCAGTGTTGATGACATGGCCGGCCGTAATCAAGTAGTCATCGATGCAGAAAGCGGTGCCGGCAAACGAGCGTTCGTCGCCACACTGCCTGAACAGCGGCATGATGTAGTTAGCAATCAACATCGATTTTTGGGTTGGGGTTAAGGTTAAGGTTAAGGGTTAGGGGTTAGGGTCTTGGGGGGGGAAGAATGGTTAAGAGTCACAACCCTAACCCCTAACCCTTACACCATAAACCTGGATTTAGAACTTGAGTTGTAGGCGAGCGTTGATCTGGCGGCGCGTCAGGTAGTTGGGCACGGCATACTGCAACTCGTTGACATCGGTCACCCAGTAGTAACTGCTCACGTTGCTGATGTCGAAGATGTTGAACACATCGACCCCCAGCCAGATGCTCTTGAAGTGGCTCAAGAAGCCTGTGGTGGGACGGTGGTCGGGACCAACGAGCATGAAACTCAGGCCCACATCGACGCGCTTGTAGGCAGGCTGACGGAAGTAGGCCACATCGCGTGTCATGCGTGGCGCCGTGGTGGGCAGACCGTCGCTGATGATGCCCTTGAGGCTGAACTTGAGCCTAGGCACTGAGGGGAAGTAGTCGGTGAAGAACAATGCCACGCTATAGCGCTGGTCGGTGGGGCGCGGCACCTTGACACCGTTGAGGGTCTCCTGCGTCTTCATGAGCGAGAAACTGAGCCATGAGTCGGTGCCCTCAACAAACTGCCCGAACAACTTCATGTCGATGCCAGCCACATAGCCGCTGCCCTCGTTCACACCACTGTAGACCATCTTGAGATTGTCGACCTCGTAGGGGATGATGTTCGACAAGTTCTTGTAGTAGATTTCGGTGGTGAACTTGAACGGCCGGTTGATGGCCCTGAAACTATAGTCGCCACCCAGGATGGCATGGATGCTGCGCTGGCTCTTGATGTTGCGGTTCAGGTCGATGTAGGCGTTGCCCAGAGAGTCAACTTTCTCCATGCGATACTCCTTGTAGAACGGTGCCTGATAGTAGAGACCACCCGCCAGTCGCAGCGAGAAGCGATTGTTGCGCTCGGGCACAAAGCCGATGCTGAAGCGCGGCGAGATGAGCGTTTCCTTATTGAAGTCCCAGTAACTGACACGCACACCACCGTTGATCGACCACAAGCCAGCCGATGACATCAACTTGTAGGTGTCCTGGGCAAAGAAGGCAAACCGTGTGGTGTTGAGGTCGTGGCTCGATGTCTGATTGTAGATCACGTTGACCTCTTGCGGTATGTGCGGCAACGAGTAGCCCGCCGAGTCGCGCCACTCCCACTCGCTCGAACGGTCGTAGATGGTCTCGCGACGCATTGAGATGCCGTAACTCAAATTGTTGTGATTGATGCCCGTGTTTCCCTTGAGAGTCAAGTCGTAGACACTGAGTTTGAGCCGGTTGCGGGCATGCTCGTGATACTTGCCCACACCCAGTTCGCCACCCACGCCACCTTCGCCACCAGTGCCGGCCTCGTCCAGCCAGTACTCGCCGTGGATGTCGTAGGCCACCAACTCGTTGGTCTGGTAGCCCGATGCCTGCAGCGTGAAGTCGTTGCCCTTGTTGAGGCGGTAGTTGAACGACAAGGCACCGAAGTAGGTGTAGAACTTGTCCTTCTCCTGACCGTCGAAGTAGACCTTGAACGACTTGGCGTTGGTCGACGTGCCAAAACTGGTCTCACGGTTGACAGGGACAAAACGGTAGTTGTTGAGCGACACATTGCCCAAGAACGACACGCGGAACTTGTCGCTGGGCTTGAGCACCATGTAGGTCTGATAGTCAAAGTACTGTGGGTCATACTCGCCCTTCGACTCCAGCGAGCCCAGCAGCGATGAGTTGCGCTTGTACCGCGCACCATGCATCATCGAGAACTTCTTGGTGCCATAGCCCAGCATCAGGCTGCCGCCCTGCAGGCTGGCCGAGACTGAGCCCTCGAAAGCCTCGGGGTCACGATAGGTGATGTCGAGCACCGACGACATCTTGTCGCCATACTCGGCATTGAAGCCGCCAGTCGAGAACTCGACCTTCTGCACCATGTCGCCGTTGATGATGCTCAATCCCTCTTGCTGCCCGCTGCTGATGAGTTGCGGGCGATACACCTCTATGCCGTTGATATAGACGCTGTTCTCGTCATACGAGCCACCGCGCACCATATACTGCGACGACATCTCGTTCTTGCTGCTCACACCCGCCATGGTGGTGAGCACATTCTCGACAGCATTACCGCTGGCGCTGGGCGTGATGCTGCTCTGGCTCACATCGATGCCCTGCATGGCGTTGGTCTGCTTCTTGTACTCAGTGACGGTGACCTCGGTCAATTCCTGGGTTTTCTCATAGAGTTTGGGGTTGAGTGTGACAGAACCCTCGGGCTTGATGAGTTGGCGAGTGATGGTGCTATAGCCCAAGCACGAGAACTCGACCATGATGGTGTCGTTCTTGGGCACGTTCATCTCATAGAATCCTTTCTCATTGGTGTTCACACCGAGGGTGGTGCCCAAGATGCGCACTGTGGCAAACTCAATGGGGTGGCCGGCATCGTCGACTACCTTTCCCGATATTTTGACTTGCGCCATCATGCCCAGTGCCGACATCAGGCACACGAGCAAGATGCAGATATGCTGTTTCAACTTCATCACGAATTACCTTATCACGAATTATCGAATGCCCAAGGCCCAGACTATGAGCCCCGGTTCTAAAAAATAATAACGCAAAAAGGTCACAATAATTATAAAAGCACCTGACAAATCGCTCCAGTCAGTGCAAGCGTGCCTCGGGTGCGAGTCACCGCCGGGCAGCTTGGAGCCTACTTCTGTTCCTTGATCTCGGCGTTGATCTGGGCGATGTAGTCGAGCAGTTCATCGCGGCCACGGCCGTCCTCGCTGCTGGTGACAAAGATGGGTGGCAGTTCTTCCCAGGTCTCGAGCAACACTTGCTTGTAGGCCTCAACGGCCTCGGCACCTGCCTGACGGCCCAGTTTGTCTATCTTGGTGAACACGATGGAAAATGGAATACCAAACTCACCCAGCCACTGCATGAAGTCGGTATCAATCTTCTGTGGCTTGAGCCGGCTGTCGACCAGCACAAACAGATTGGTCATCTGCCGCCGCGTCATGATGTAGCCGCGGATGATGCGCTCCAATTGCGAACGCTGATCCTTGCCTCGGCGGGCATAGCCATAGCCCGGAAGGTCAACAATATACCACTCATTATTGATCTTGAAGTGATTGATGAGCAGCGTCTTGCCAGGCGTCTGCGAGGTCTTGGCAAGCCCCTTGCGGCCAGTGAGCATGTTGATGAGCGATGACTTGCCCACATTGCTCCGCCCGATAAAGGCATACTCGGGCAATGTCGTGTCGGGGCACTTGCTCACATCACTGTTGCTAATCTCAAATTCGGCGTAACGGATATTCATTGTATTTCAGGATTTTCGGCAAAGGTACTATTTTTTTGCCACATAGACAACAATGCCAGTATCTGACGACACTGGCATTGTCATATTTCATGAAGTTTTTGGTTCTCAGTTCTCAGTTTTCAGTTTTCAGCCACAAACGACATCCGACAACTGATAACCGACAACCGATAACCAATAGCGCTTTGAATTAGAGGTTGGGATTGACCTTGCTCCACTCGCTCACGGGAGGAACGATGTCGAGGTCGACCAACTCGTCGCGCATCTTGCACAGGTGCTCATAGCTAGCGTCGAGTTTAGCCATCTCCTCCTCGGTGCCCTGCGGCATGCGGAAGGTGCAGCCGTTCTCGTCGAGCGTGGTGTCCATTGCCATCATGATGTTCTGATAACGCTCGTTCTTGACAAATGTGCCAGCAGGCCAGACAAACTTCTCGCCGCCCATGACCGAGCGAATCATCTCGACCGACAGATAAGCCGGGCTCTGGAACGAACTGCGACCGCGCAACTCGATAATCTTGGCGCCACCCTTGGTGACATCAACCTTCATCTGCTCCCACTCGTCGTGAGACATCTTGCCCTGCTCGATGAGGTCGTAGAGCGGAGTGCCATCGATGCGCACCTGCGAACCGAACACTGCCATCTGCTCGCCGTGACCACCATAGGTGGTGCAACCAGTGACCTTGCTCTGCATCACACCGAAGTGCTTGGCCAGCGCGCTCTGAAGACGGGTCGAGTCAAGACCTGCCAGCGTGGTGACCTGAGAGGGTTTCAAGCCCGAGTAGAGCAGCGTCACCAGACCAGTGAGGTCGGCGGGGTTGAAGATAATGACCACATGCTTCACATCGGGGCAATATTGCTTGATGTTCTTGCCCAGGCCCTCGGCGATCTCGCAGTTGCCCTTGAGCAGATCCTCGCGGGTCATGCCAGCCTTGCGGGGAGCACCGCCACTGCTGATGATGTACTTAGCATTGGTGAAAGCCTCAGCCACATCGGTGGTAGCAGTGATCTTGACATCACCGAAACCGCTCTGGCGCATTTCCTCGGCCACACCTTCGGGCGAGAACACGTCATAGAGGCAGATATCGTTAGTCAGACCCATCATCAGGGCGGTCTGAACCATGTTTGAACCAATCATGCCGGCAGCACCGACGATGACGAGTTTGTCGTTAGTTAAAAAAGCCATTTTTATAAAAAATATTATTGTTAATAATGTTATTTTTCAGAAATAGACTGCAAAGGTAATAGTTATCTGCCGCATGACCAAACTTAGTTGTTTAAATATTGTGAATGATTAAGCAACACCCAAAATAATTCAA
>Ga0310695_10012376_pt1 | contig 11963 bp, 7 predicted proteins | sample RumenRJG_04DNA_FD_203882 | JGI IMG/M metagenome (GOLD analysis project Ga0310695, IMG submission 203882) | Bovine rumen microbial communities from Lethbridge, Alberta, Canada - RJG_04 (v2) (version 2) | ecosystem: Host-associated > Mammals > Digestive system > Stomach > Rumen | place: Canada... | reverse complement strand
CTAAGGTCAGCTCCCAACTCATAGGTGGCTCCTAGAACCATCGACGCCTTGTTAGACACAGGGAAAGAATACTGAACGCCAAACTTTCCTTTGAAAGAGTTGAGAGAAAGGGTGTAGCCGCTTGAAATGCTCCGGTAAGAAGCGTCGGACATCGTGAAAGTGTTGTCCTTGTGGAGACTTCCGAAAATATACTGGCCTTCTCCTCCGATGGAAAAACCTTTGAACGGAGAGAAACCTCCGCCAATATAAACCTTGGACAGGCCACCATATCCCTGGACCGTGTTCAAGATCGCTCCTGTCTTCGACACGATGTAAGGATCCGTCTCCCATGCGGTGATCTTGTAGCCGATGTCACTGAAAGGAGAAAAACCGGCGTACATGGAAAAAGATTTCCAAACAGGGAAAGACAATGCTATACTATTGAGATTGAACGTGTTGTTCGAGCTCTTCATGTCTCCTTGTTTGTAGTATCTGTTACCTTGGGCGATACTGAAATCAAGCATAAACGACTGAGGATCCCTCTCTGTCACAGAAGCGGGATTGAGAATATTGATGTTTCTTTTATCCCTTGTGGCAACACCAACTCCTCCCATGCTCCTGTTGTAGGCCGTTCCGGACTTTGTCACATCACCTATTCCGTACATCGAATAGGGCGAAAAAGCCCCATACGCCTCATCTTGCGCCCGGGTCGGAACCGAGAGCAAAACAAGAGCCAATAAAGCAATTATGTACCTATTCGTTCCTTTCAACATAATTGTCAGCGATTAAAGCCAACCCCATCAACACTAGGTTACAGATTACAAAGATGGAGTTTTTCATTCTTTTTGCAAAATATAAAGCGTCCCCTCCTGTAAAAACTGCTGTTTTTTCAGGGAAAAGCGACAAGTACCCCTTTATTTCAAACATTATGCCGCCTATAACACCCGATTCCATGGACTCTATTATGGAATCTCCTGTGTCTTTGACAGTTGATGGTGTCTGGACTAATGGAAGATTCCTTGAATAACGGTTAAGAGCCTTGAAACGAGTGCGGCAACCAGGTGATATTACTCCGCCTGAATAGCTACCATCTTTTTCTAAAACGTCCACTGTAAGTGTTGTCCCAAAATCAAAAACCAAGCATCCTTTCCCGTCAAATAGATGTCTGGCAGCGACTAGAGATGCGACCCTGTCAGGAGACAGATACTCAGGAAATCCTTCGGAAGTAGCTGTTTCTGTGTGGGTTCTGTCAAGAATAATGAGTTTCCCACATTGACGCTTAAAGTTTTCTTCCTGAATCTCGTCAATGTCCACAGAAGAAGAGACAACCATTACCTCAGGCTTTTCCTTCTCTAATAGGGTGTCTATGTAATCGAACACCTTCTCACCTTGATAACGGAATGTCTTTCCAAGGGTCATTCCGTCTGACCAGGCTGCTTTAAGAGCGGTGTTTCCTATCTCAATCAATAGATTCATCTTAGCTTCTTTAACATTGACATTGCTACAGGCAGGGAATCAATTCCCCTTGACACTATCTTAAGTTTTCCCTCTGTCTGCTTCAGATTGAACAAGCGTTCGTTCGCTCCAACTTTAACCAGAATATCCGAGAAAACCTTTGTCTTGTAGTAAGGAGACATCGGATTGGAGATAAAGAACATTATCATCATCCCGTTCTTTATAATTATCTTCTCAAACCCGAGTTTTTCTCCGAGATTCCTGATCTTGACAACCTCGAAAAGATTCTCGGCCTCCTGAGGCAAATCACCAAAACGATCCTTCAAACCTTCCCTTATCCTCTCTATCTCCTTGTCGTTCGAAAGGTTGTCAAGTTGTTTGTAAATCCTTATCTTTTCTGCTGTTATGTCGATGTAAGAGTCGGGAATCATAGCGATCTGGTCCGTCTCTATTGTGCAGTCTCCAGTAAAAGACTCCTCCCCCTTCTTTGAAGACATACCTGTCTCTACACCAAGCTCTTCCATAGCCTCAGCGAGTATTTTCTGGTAGGTCTCATAGCCCATATCCATGATAAACCCGCTTTGTTCGGCTCCCAACAGGTTGCCGGCTCCCCTGATGTCGAGATCCTGCATCGCGATGTTGAATCCGCTCCCAAGATCCGAGAATTCTTCTATTGCCTTCAGCCTTCTGCGGGCGTCTTCTGTTATTGACACTAAAGGAGGAACTATCAAATAACAGAACGCTTTCCGATTGGACCTGCCGACACGGCCCCTTAACTGATGAAGGTCACTAAGACCTATGTTCTGGGCCTGGTTGATGATTATTGTGTTGGCATTTGGAATATCAAGCCCGTTCTCGATGATTGTGGTGCAAAGGAGCATGTCATAATCTCCCCGGATGAAATCAAGCATCCTGTTCTCGAGTTCTTTAGCCTCCATCTGCCCATGAGCCACACAAATCCTCATGTCAGGAACCAGGCGGTGGATGATCTCATATATTGAAGGAAGTTCCTCAACTTTATTGTGGAGGAAGAATATCTGGCCGCCCCTTGCGAGTTCGTAGTTGATTATGCTCTTGATCTCTTCTTCATTGAAGAGGATGATCTCCGTCTGGGTTGGAATCCTATTTGGAGGAGGTGTGTTTATGATGGAAAGGTCCCTGGCTCCGAGCAACGAGAATTGGAGAGTCCTCGGAATTGGTGTGGCCGTCAGGGTAAGAGTGTCAACAGACGATTTGATCTGACGAAGCCTTTCTTTCGCCGACACTCCGAATTTCTGCTCCTCGTCAATCACCAAAAGACCTAAATCCTTGAATTCAAATCCTTTGCCGAGCAACTTGTGGGTACCTATCACGATGTCGAGTGAGCCGTCTTTCAGCCTTGATTTGATGTCGTTGACCTCCTTGGCTGTCCTTAGTCTGCTGACATAATCAATAGAGCACGGAAAGTCCTTCAACCTGGATGAGAACGTGGTGAAATGTTGGAGCGCAAGGATGGTGGTAGGGACAAGCACCGCCACTTGTTTTCCGTCAGTCACCGCCTTGAAAGCGGCTCTTATGGCTATCTCAGTCTTTCCGAAACCAACATCTCCACAAATAAGACGGTCCATGGGACTTGTGTCCTCCATGTCCATTTTTACGGCTTTTGTCGCTGTCTCCTGATCAGGAGTGTCTTCGTACATGAATGAAGACTCAAGTTCTTCCTGAAGGTAACTGTCCGGTGAATAAGCGAATCCTTTAGAGGCTTTCCTTTTGGCGTAGAGCTGGATAAGATCCTTGGCAATGTCCTTTATCCTCGATTTGGCGCTTGTCTTGAGTGTCTGCCAAGATTTTGATCCGAGTTTGTTTATCTTTGGCGGCTCGCCATCCTTAGGACGAAACCTTGAGATCTTATTCAAAGAGTGGACAGAGACAAACACAACGTCCCCGTCTTTGTACATTAGTTTGACAACCTCTTTCATCCTGCCTTTGTCATCTTTCATTCTGACAAGGCCACCGAACACACCGACTCCATGGTCTATATGAACCACGTAATCACCTATGTTAAAAGCTGTCAAATCATTGAGAGTCAATTGCTCACTCTTCTCGACAGTTCTTCTGACACTTACCCTGTGGAAACGGTCGAAAATCTCATGATCTGAGTAACAGCAAACCTTGTCCTCATGATCGATGAATCCGGCATGGATGTTTTTCCCCTGGACAAACTCCGGCACAAGGCCTTTATTCTCAATAAGAATAGACTCAAGACGGTCAATCTGGGATTTTTTCTCGCTGAAAATATAGACTTTGTAGCCTCTTTCAATATTATTCCTTATGTCAGAGGATAACAGTTCAAAATTCTTGTTGAATACCGGTTGGGGAGAGATATTGAATTTTATGACTTCGTCATTATCAACTTCCAGAGGAACATCTAGGAATACTTTCCGAAATCTCTCGAGCCCTTTGAAAAAATCCTCTTTCCTATACATGTCGGACGAGTCCGCCCACACCACAGTTCCTTTCGGGAATATTTCTGAGACACTTATCATGTCCTGCTCTTCCCCTCCAACCAGGTCAGGAATAATCTCAACTTCGTCTCTCTCTTCTTTTGATAACTGAGTGTTGCAATCAAACACATGTATTCTCTCTATCTCATCACCGAAAAAAGAAAGCCTGAATGGGTAGTTAAAAGAGAAAGAGAACACATCTATTATTGATCCCCTGATTGAAAACTGCCCTGGAGCCGAGACAAAATCTACTTTCTCAAATCCCTGGGTTATAAGTATTTCCTTTATTTTATCATGAGATATCTCTTGTCCCTTTTTTAGGCTGAGCAGTGATTTTCCTATTTTTTGGGCTGAAGGAGTTTTTTCCTTAAGAGCATCCGGATAAGTCACAATGAACAACCTGACGGAGTTATCTCCATTTGACAGCAACTTCCCGATAGCGGAGGTTCTCTGAACTCCGACTGACGATTTGAAATTGCTTTTTTCTACTACTTTACCGCTGTCAGGAAGAAAGAAAACTATGTCTCCGTCCACAAGGCCATAAAGGTCTGATGAGCAATACTCAGCACTTTCCTTGTCCGGCATGATGACAACATGGGTACCGTTCCTCGCCACCTGGCTTAGAACAAACCATCTCGCTGAGAGAAAAAGCCCTTTACAGTAGACTTCTTTCCTTGCGGACAAAGCGGAAGAAAGCTCCGAAGCGGATTTTGAACTTATCAACATCTATAGTCAAAAGCATGTTTAAAACCTGTTGAAACTGGTGTTAAAAAACACCTCTCGATTGTTTCTTTTGGTCCAGGCTAAGGTTTTCAACAGGAATCAAATGGTTTTCCGGATAAGCATATTTTATTTTATTATCCTATAAATTATTGATTTATAAATAGTTTAAATAATTATCAACATTTCAACAACTTAAACAAAACCAACAAATCTTATAAAAAATATCAATATATTTGTATCTGATAATTGAACCTATTGATGACAGATTTCAATCCTCGCGACACAAACGCTGACAAAGATAAGGATTTGGACGGAATAATCCGCCCGCAGGAACTTGAAGATTTCACTGGCCAGAAAGAGATTGTATCCAATCTTAACATTTACATTAAAGCGGCCAAACTCAGAGGGGAAGCTCTTGACCATGTTCTTTTCCATGGCCCTCCTGGCCTTGGGAAGACAACTCTTGCGCACATCATCGCTAATGAGATGGGAGTCAACATGAAAGTGACTTCCGGACCGGTTCTTGACAAGCCCGGAGATCTTGCCGGCCTCCTAACCTCGCTTGAGACAGGAGATGTGCTTTTCATTGATGAGATCCACAGGCTCTCTCCTGAGGTTGAGGAGTATTTGTATTCAGCCATGGAGGATTATGTAATAGACATCATGATTGACAAGGGGCCAGGAGCCAGGTCGGTCAGGATTTCTCTTAATCCATTCACTCTTGTAGGGGCCACAACTCGAAGCGGATTGCTTACCGCACCGCTTAGAGCCAGATTCGGAATCACTTGTCCGTTAGAATATTACGATACTTCTGATTTGGTCTGGATAGTGAAGAGAAGTTCAAGGATATTGAATGTAACCATTGATGACGCCGCATCAAGGGAAATAGCTCTCAGAAGTCGAGGAACTCCTCGTATAGCCAATGCTTTGTTGAGGAGAGTCAGGGATTTCGCCCAGGTGATGGGAGACGGTCACATCGACCTTGAGATAGCGAGGTACGCCCTTAACAAGCTTAAGATTGACACAAGAGGACTTGACTCTATTGATAATAAGATACTTAGGACTATTATTACAACATTCAAGGGAGGTCCTGTCGGAGCTAATACCATCGCAACCGCTATCAGTGAGGATCAAGGTACTTTTGAGGAAGTGTATGAGCCTTTCCTTATCAAGGAGGGATTCATAGTCCGTACTCAGAGAGGTAGGATTGCCACCGAGATGGCTTATCGTCACCTTGGAATGGAAAGTGAACTTGAAGCAAACAAAACGGAGAATGGCACGTTGTTTTAGAATACTATTTACTCTGTTATTAGCAACAGCGTCGGTCCAGGCTTATTGCTGCACATCAGTGATAATTTCCGGAAACGCCAGGGCTGATGGCCGACCTGTCATGATGAAACATCGGGACACCGGTGAGCTTAATAACCGGATGCGGTGGTTCAAAGGCACTTTGTATGATTTCATTGGCCTTGTTAACGCTTCTTCAAAGGGAGGCGAGGTGTGGTCAGGACATAACTCGGCCGGTTTCTGTATAATGAACACAGCCACCTATGACCTTAAAGATGATAATGTTCCTGCTTCCCAGATGGACAAGGAAGGGATTATCATGTTCAAGGCTCTAGGTCAGTGCGCTGATCTTAGGGATTTTGAGAAGATGCTTGAGTCGCTTCCGAAACCATGGGGAGTCGAGGCTAATTTCGGAATAATCGACGCTAAAGGAGAAGCTGCTTATTATGAAGTGAATAACCATTCCTACAAGAGATATGACGTGGCTGACGAGCCTGGTGGTTACATGGTTGTGACTAATTTCACAAGAAGTGGACGTCCTTCCCAAAGAAAAGGTGTGGACAGGTTTGAGAAGGCTTCATTGATAATGAGCCAGACGGATGTGACGACAGCCGGACATAAAGAACTTGTAAACGCCATATCCCGCTCGGGAAGTCCGATAACAAGAGACATAAGTTCTTCCGTGATAGTTTTCGAGGGAGTAAAAACTGACGAAGATCCTTCGCTTACGGTCGCTTGGACAGTTCTTGGATGTCCAACCACTTGTATTTACATTCCGTTGAAGGTTTTCGGAAGCGACCATGTCCCTTCTTTTATGAAAGAATACAAAGGTGGAGACAACTCTCAGATTTGCAGTCAGTCATTGGTAATCAAGGGAATATACGGATTTGAAAAAGGCTGCGTTCCTGAGTGTGTTGAAGTTGAAAAATACTCCGACAGCCATTTCTCAAGGAATATGACGCCTTCAAGATATGACCGCTATGTAAGGCGAGTCTACCGCAAATATAAGTTTATGTATCTACGTAAATTACCGAAAGTGGTCTCTTGAATTGTTTTATACGATAAAATTCATTAAAATTGCAGACTGTTTCTTTCAGAAGCTAATCATTAACTACTAAGATATGGCCGATAAATTAATCTCAAAGATCCCCGACGGACCCTTGGCAGAAAAGTGGACCAAGCGCAAGTCGGAGCTTCGTCTTGTTAACCCCAACAACAGAAGAAAGCTAGAGATCATCGTGGTCGGAACCGGTTTGGGAGGAGCTTCCGCTGCCGCTTCCCTCGGTGAACTTGGCTACAATGTGAAAGTTTTCTGCATCAGTGACTCCCCCAGAAGGGCCCATTCAATTGCCGCTCAAGGAGGTATCAACGCCGCCAAGAACTATCAGAACGACAATGACGCCGTCTATCGTCTGTTCTATGATACGATAAAAGGAGGCGATTACCGCAGCCGTGAGGCTAATGTTTACCGTCTCGCTGAGGTTAGCGCGGCCATCATCGACCAGTGCGTGGCTCAGGGAGTTCCTTTCGCCCGTGAATATGGCGGATACCTCGCTAACCGTTCTTTCGGAGGTGTCCAGGTCAGCCGTACATTCTATGCCAGGGGACAAACCGGACAGCAGCTCCTTCTTGGTGCTTATGCCGCTCTCAACCGTCAGGTCGCTGCTGGGACCGTAACAAGTTATCCTCGTCACGAGATGCTTGACCTTGTCATCATTAACGGTCAGGCAAAGGGTATTATTGCCCGTAATCTCGTTACAGGCAAGCTTGAGAGATTTGGCGCGCACGCTGTCGTGATAGCTACAGGAGGTTATGGAAACACCTATTTCCTCTCAACCAACGCTATGAACAGCAACGGTTCAGCGGCATGGCAGTGCTACAAGAAAGGCGCTTATTTCGCCAATCCTTGCTTCGCACAGATCCACCCGACTTGTATTCCAGTCCATGGCGAGCAGCAGTGCAAGTTGACCTTGATGTCAGAGTCGCTTCGTAATGACGGCCGTATCTGGGTTCCGAAGAAGATGGAGGATGTTATGAAACTTCGCAAGAAGGAGATAAAGCCTTCACAGATCCCTGAAGAAGATCGTGACTACTATCTCGAGCGCCGTTATCCGGCTTTCGGTAACCTGGTTCCGAGAGATGTGGCTTCCCGCGCCGCGAAGGAAAGATGCGACGCAGGTTTCGGTGTCAATGAGACTGGTCTTGCTGTATTCCTTGATTTCTCAGATGCCATCAAGAGACTTGGCCATCAAAGGGTACAGGAGCGTTACGGCAACCTCTTTGACATGTATTACAAGATCAATAATGTCAGCCCTTGGGAAGAGCCGATGATGATCTACCCTGCAATCCACTACACCATGGGTGGAATCTGGGTTGACTATGATCTCCAGACCACCATCCCCGGCTTGTACGCTATCGGAGAAGCCAACTTCTCAGATCACGGCGGAAACCGCCTTGGAGCCTCCGCTCTCATGCAGGGGCTCGCCGACGGTTATTTCGTGCTGCCTGTCACCATAGCCGACTACCTTTCCAACAAGTTCGCCGAGCCTAAGACGGACATCAATGATCCCGCCTTTGACGAGGCTGAGAAGGCTGTCCAGGCCAGGATTGACAAACTCTTCTCCATCAAGGGTAAGATTCCTGTCGACGTGCTCCACAAGAAACTTGGCAACATAATGTGGGAATATGTCGGTATGGCCCGTAGTGAGGAAGGCCTGAAGAAGGCAATCACTGAAATCAAGGAACTCAAGAAAGAGTTCTATGAGAACGTTTGTGTGCCTGGCGAGCAAAACCAGTTCAACCAGGAACTTGAGAAAGCGTTGAGGCTTGAGGACTTCTTCGAGATCGGAGAACTGATGGCTCGTGACGCCCTCAACAGGAATGAGTCCTGCGGAGGTCATTTCCGTGTCGAGAGCCAGACTGAGGAAGGCGAAGCCAAGAGAGATGACGCCAACTACATGTATGTCGCCGCTTGGGAGTACAAGGGTGAGGATCAGGAACCAGAACTTCACAAGGAACCTCTCAAGTACGAGTTTATTGAAGTTAAAACCAGAAACTACAAAGAATAACCGGATATGGATTTCAATCTTAAGATATGGCGTCAAAAGAACGCCCAAGAAAAGGGTCATTTCGAGACCTACCACATCTCTGGAATTGAGGAGGATGCCTCTTTCCTCGAGATGTTAGACATTCTTAATGAGCAACTTATCCGGGAAGGTAATGATCCGGTAGCTGTTGATAGAGGTTGCCAGAGCAGTGGTCCCGTGTCTTTCGACCACGATTGCCGAGAGGGAATATGCGGAGCTTGCTCCCTTTACATTGACGGCCGCGCCCATGGTCCGGACGACCATGTGACGACTTGCCAGCTTTTCATGCGTCATTTCAAAGACGGAGCTACCATCACTGTTGAGCCTTTCAGAAGCCCGGCATTCCCTATCATCAAGGATTTGGTTGTTGACCGTAGTGCCTTTGACAAGATTCTTCAGGCTGGAGGTTTCATCTCTGTTCGTACTGGTGCCGCCCAAGATGGTAACGCTATCCTTATTCCTCATGAGGATGCTGAGAAGAGCATGGATGCTGCCGCTTGCGTTGGTTGCGGAGCTTGCGTGGCCACTTGTAAGAATGGATCCGCGATGTTGTTTGTTGCTGCCAGGGTCAGCTCACTCGCACTTCTTCCTCAGGGTCGTCCTGAGGCCGCCAGGAGAGCCAAGAATATGGTCGCTAAGATGGAAGAGCTTGGCTTCGGAGGTTGCACCAACACCCGCGCCTGCGAGATGGAATGCCCTAAGGGTATCTCTATAGAGCATATAGCCCGTCTCAACCGTGAGTTCCTGAAAGCTAAATTCAGAGATTAAACAAGGCCTCCCATTGGTCTAATATGACATTTTGAGAGAAGCGATGGCTTGAAGCTATCGCTTCTTTTGCCATGTATTCCCTCTTCTCTTTGTTGTCCATCAGAGATATCAGCTTCCGGAAATAATCGTCATATACTCGATTTTTTACCACTATTCCAGTGCGTCCGTCTTCTATAATATCCCTTAAAGAAGAATATGACTCGAATGCGATCGGAACCACACCCATCTGTTGTGCCTCTGTCAGAGTTAATCCCCACCCCTCGTAAGCCGATGTCATCATGAATATGGACGCTCTTTCAAAGTAGGCTATTTCATTCTCTTGTTTACCTTCGAAAGATATATTATTGAGTCTCTTTCTTTTAGCTATTCTTTTGAAATAAGTAAGATCTATTCCGTCACCTACAATGGTTAGTTTCCAATCGTTGTGCTTTCCCTCATTATTAACCATTTTCCATATTCTCAAGGCATCAGATATCCTCTTGCTTTTCTCGTCCATCCTTGATAGCATGAGAATTTCCTTTTTCTTTTCCGGAATCTTTTCATAATCAAGGAAGTTGGTGAAAGACAAAGCATTGTGTATTACGCAAAACTTATCATCAATCTTAAGACCTCCTAATGAGGCGAAATCATCCAGAAAACGATGAGATAAAAGAACTATCTTGTCTGAGTAATCGTAAAGTATCCTGTAACGGTTCCTAAGTCTTTTTGAAAACACAAATTTAAGCACGGATTCAGGAGCGAGATGCAGAATAACATCTTTAAGGCATAAAAACGGATTATACCCCCTGAATAGCCTGTACACGCTGTTACTTACACTGTTTCCAATAAGCTCCTCGCCGGGCATGGCGTGAAGGCAAGTGATGACTTTGATAGAAGAACCTCTTGTCAGATCATAAACAACAGGCAGGACATTCTTCTTGAAACCTATCCTGACAAGGTTGCAGATTACAATGTCTATCTGTAATTCTTTCAGTTGTTTGTCAAGGTTTTCCCTCGACAGCCCATCTTTGCCGAAAGCGTGATAACAACCGTGTCCCCTTTCTTGAAGACATTTTGACAACACGCTGGTTATCCTTGCTGTTCCGCCTATAGGAGGAAAAACGCTTTTCTCTGTCAAGAATAGTATGTTCATAGGATACTTTTCAATAGTGAGTACACATCATGGGCCCTATCGACGTAATCATATTCCTTCTTTAGGGCTGAAGAAATCATTTGTCTCTCTTTATAATCCTCTTTATCAAGAGTTTCCATAATCTTTTCAGCCAACGCCAAAGGGTCTGTGGCCGGCTCATAGTAATTGACCAGTCCCATTGTGGACTCTGGAAGGGCTGTCATGTTGGTGGAAATCACTTTCGCTCCGGCAATAGCCGCCTCGACCGGAGTGTAACCGAATCCCTCCATGGTAGATGTGCTGACAAAGAGCGAGGTGTGTTTATAAAGTCCCCAGAGAACATCATTCTCAAGATTCTCCAAATGGATAACCCTATCGTCCAGATTATTTGAAGATACGTAAGGAGCAATCACATTGTTCCAATACTCTGTTGTCCTGCCGACAATCACAAGCTTGTGAGGAATCTTATCTTTAAGAGTGTTAAACGCTTTGACGAGGGTTATTATATTCTTATATTCTGTGAGAGAGTTGACCGTAAGGATGTATTTCTCGTCTTTCGCAAAAGGAAGAGGACCCTCTATCTCCGGTAGATTCACTCCGTTATGGATAACGACGACCTTTTCTTCAGGTACATTCTTGAAAAACGAGATGGTGTCCTTTTTGACAAAATCGGTTATAGCGATCAACCTGGTGGACCTACGAATCAGTAAAGGAAACTGTAATTTTTTAGTAATAAACGAATTCAGGGGTTTTGTTATTCTGTACAACTGAAGATCATGCACCGTCAGGACCAGGGGAATATTCACTTTCCTGTAGTCAAATCTTTTCCCAAGAAACGGCATGAAGACTACGTCGCATCCCGAGTTGTTGATGGCTTTTCTCCTTCGGAAAGAATCGACGTATCCCTTTGGCTTGTCTAACACAGGAATTCTTGGTAATCTGGTAAAATACTGAACGTTGAATTCAGGAAACCGCTCTTTGACATAGTCTTTCCAAAGGCTTGTCGTGAGGATATGGATATCCTTCAATCCAAGTGCGGCGAAGCCATCCAGGACATTCATGGCGTACCGG
>Ga0310695_10012374_pt1 | contig 11963 bp, 11 predicted proteins | sample RumenRJG_04DNA_FD_203882 | JGI IMG/M metagenome (GOLD analysis project Ga0310695, IMG submission 203882) | Bovine rumen microbial communities from Lethbridge, Alberta, Canada - RJG_04 (v2) (version 2) | ecosystem: Host-associated > Mammals > Digestive system > Stomach > Rumen | place: Canada... | reverse complement strand
ATTTTTTATGCGATTATATGGAAAATTCCGGCATAAAATGTTGGGAACATACGAACGGGGGTAGGTATGACAAATAACAACGTAAAAACAACGTCACGTTCCGCCGCTAATATTGAGGCGGACAAAAAACGTCGTGAAATATTAAAACGTTATTCGTGGAAACCCGGACAATCCGGGAATCCGAAAGGACGACCAAAACAATTCAAATCACAATTTGCGCAATGCCCACACGAAATCCAAGACAAAATCCGTGACCGTTTATTCCAAGCGTTGACGTGTGGCGACAAAGACGACGCGTTGACAATATTAAACGCAACGGACGGCGAATTGGGCGAATATGGTATTGTTTTACAAGTTGCGGCGCGTGGTTTGGTATCAAAAGCCGGTATGGCGACATTACAACAGATTTACGAAATATTATTTGGTCGTTTGCCACAAACCAATGTGAACGTTGACGTGGACGACGATAAAAAAGACGCATTTATCAAGGGCGTATTTATTCCATAAGGGGACACAATGGACGCGGCGGTTGATAAAAAACAAGTTGCGGCGGCAAAAGCGGCGGGGTATTGGACACCATTGCCGGGTCCTCAAACGTTGGCGTGCCGGTTGACAATGTTTACCACGAAATATCGTGAAATCCTTTTTGGTGGCGCGCGTGGTCCTGGTAAAACGGAGTGGTCAATCGTCGTAATGGCGGAACGTATCGGCAACCCACATTTTCAAGGGTTGGTGTTGCGTAAAAACGCGGACGATTTGACCGATTATTGTGTGCGTTGCGAGGAATTATACCAATATGCGTCCGTGGTCGTGCGTCGTAATCCAATGGTATTGCGTTTCGGCGTGAACGCATTACAAGCGAAAGGCGCAATGATTCGTGGTGGTCATTTACACGATAAAACGTCATTTATCAAATATCAGGGTCAACAATTTTCCCGTATCGCGATTGAGGAGTTGACGCAGATTCCAAGCGAATTATTATACAAACAAATTATGTCGTCGTGCCGTTCCAAATACAAAGAATTGAAACCACAAATGATATTGACCGCAAACCCCGGCGGCGTGGGTATGGGTTGGGTCAAACGTCGTTTTGTTGAACCGATTGACGTAAACCAAGACGAATACACGCGCACCGAATTGGACAATGGCGACGTTTTAATGGAATCCGCACGTGTCCAATGGTGGCAACGCCAATACCCGTGGGAAACGGACGACGGCAAAAAACGTATGACCGTATGGAACGAAATATACGACAAAGAGGAACAAACGTGGCGTTGTTTCATACCGGCAACCATTGACGACAACCCGATATTGACCGACAACGACCCGGAATACGTAAAAATGTTGGAGGGTTTGAAAACTACCGACGAGGCATTATACAACGCGTGGCGTCACGGCGATTGGTCGGTATTTGCCGGGCAAGTATTTACCGAATTTGACCGCAACCAACACGTAATCAACAATTTCGCGGACATTGGCACGACAACCCAACAATTCAATGACGCCGTCAAAATTATTTCAATGGACTGGGGTTATTCCGACGATACGGCGATATATTTTACCGCGTTGATTGACGGGCGACCGGTCACATACAAAGAAATGGTCGGGAATCAAAAATTGGCGTCCGAGTGGGGTTCGGAAATCCGGGAATATTTGGAAACGTCCGACCAACGTATAGATTATTTTGTTTACCCGTCCGATATGGAGGACAGAAAAAACGGCAAATCGTCGCCGATTGACGATATTATTGCGGAATTGAACAAATTGCCGGCGGACAAACAACCCATAATGAAACAAATGTCGCGCGAGGCGGGTTCGCGTGCGATTCGTCAACACGTGACGCACAAATACCTACGTGCCGACCCGTGCGCAAAAATATTCAAATCGTGCCGCCATTTGATTTCCGTATTGCCGGAATTGGTATATGACGAAACCCGTAAAGAGGAAATTGACGTGGATACCGACCACGATTTAACAAACCCGTATGACGGTTGGTCGTATGGTTTACGTTGGTTGGCGGAACGCAAGCCGGGCGAACTCGTCCACAAATCCGAATTGGTCAACAAACCACGCACCGGGTATATGTCCGGCGATTCAATGTCCGACATTGGACTTGACCCCGCCGAAATGTTGCGTAAAGCAAACCGAAACCACGGTGGCGATTGGCGAACGCATTGACAAACCGTTTATGTTTTGATATATTGAAATTGTAATGTGCGATTGCCCACACCGCATATTACGAACCTTATAGGTAATACATTACCTCCCAATAAATAACTCTTATTCGTGCGATTCGTCGCACACTTGTAAAATAAAAACCCGGATTCAAACATACAAATTCTCAACACCCCGTCCGGTTTCCTCGCAGTTCCGGGCGGGTTTCTTATTAAACGAAATATACAAGAACGTAAGCGAACGCGTTTGACCCCTGTAAAATGGGGTGTTTTTCTTTTTAAGCGAACGCGTGAAAAACATAAATGTTTATGTTATAATGTGTATATGAAAGAAAATAAACCAATCACAATCTTGTTATATGAGGACGATTTGCCGAAATTGAACGAAATTCGTTGCGTCAACTGTTCCCGTATGTTGTGTAAAATCAACGCCCACGTCAAATCCATATCATTTGGCGACGGCTACGACCCGGAATCCCAACGCGAAATGGTGTCGGGTATGAACGTTGTTGAACAAAAATGCCGTGGTTGCGATTGTATTTACAAATTCTTGTTTCAAAAGTAAAATAGAAATAACGGAATACCGCGCACATTAAGGTCATTTGAAAAAGGGGGTGGTTTGTGTGTCAAAAAAACACAAACGTAGGAAACGCGAACGCCGGGTTGATTATAACCGTCAAGATTTCCACCATTTGTTATTTCAAGGACGTCATTGGCAACAAGGGTATGCGAAACTATTGCGGCAACACCCATATATGGGCAAATATATTCCCCAAGCGACATTACACCGCGAAATACACGCCAAAATACACGACGTTCCGACGCCGAACGGGTCGGAGTGCCGTATGGCATACAATGAAATTTGCCGATTGGAAAAATTGGGCGAAATTGACATTGTAAACGATTCCGTGGAAAAACGTTTGGATTTGCTTATTTCGTTATGGGCGGACAAATGCCCGGCAACGGTAGCAATACTCAAATGGCAACGCGACATTGTCGCGAAATTTTATGCGGGCGGCAATTAAGTCGCCCGTTTTCTTATTCCGACCCCTGTAATGATAAGTATTAGACATAACATTGTGATTGTGCTATAATTGTAATCAAAGGAAATAACATTATGAACGATTATGACGACAAAGAAAACCAAAATCGCGAAACCGGGTTGCGGGAGGAATTGCCCGTATTGTCCATTGACGTTCCCGACCGTGATTTAATCAACAATTTTAAGAGGTGGGAAAAAGAATCGCAAGCGTTTTGGGACGACAAAACCGGCTACAACTTGACCGAACGTCGTAAACGCAATCAACGTTATTATTTGGGACGCCAAATTGAAAAAGACAAATTGTATAATTTCCAAGTTCCGTTTGTGGACAACGAATTGTTTGTCGCAACCGAAACCATTACCGCTTATACAACGTCACAAGACCCGTCCGCCGAGGTATTGCCGGAAAATGACACCACGCAATCAAAGGTTATGGCGGAGGATTTGGAGTGGGCATTAAACGTCCATAGCCAAAAACACGAATTGGCAACCAAAATGGAACACGTGGAACGCGCAATGTTTATGAAATACGTTGGCGTGTTGAAATTGTATTGGGACGAGGAAACCCAAGACGTCGTGCCGCGCGCCATTGACCCGGAAAAAATCATTTTTGACAAATCGTGTAAACAAGGCGACAACCCATTATTTATTTGTGAATTATGTTCGGCAACATTACAACAAATAATAAATATGTTCCCGGAAAAAGAAAACGAAATAATGGAAAAATGCGAACGCGTCCGCAAAACGCCAAAACTTATGAATAGCATTTACACATACAAAGAGGTATGGTTTACCCAAATTGACGCCGACGGCGAAACCGAGTGCGTTGCGTGGTATATGGACGATTTAATGTTGGGCAAATCCAAGAATCCGAATTATTTGTATGACGAGGACGGCGTCCAAGTGACAAATTATTTGCCACGCGCACAAAAACCATACATTTTGTTTAATTATATGAACGACGGGTCACACGTGATTGACCAAACGTCGCCATTTGAACAAGCAATCCCATTACAAGACATTTTGAACAAACGCGGTCGCCAAATCGTTGAAAACGCCGACACCGCAAACGCAATTTTGGTGTTGAAATCCAATGCCATTACGTCGGACGAGGCGGAAAACATTACCCGTGACCCAAACCAAATTTTGTTGCTACAAACCGACGAGGGACAACCGATAAATAGCGCATTTGGTAGCATTGAACCACATTTGTTGCCAAATTATGTATTAAACGACAAACAAGACGTCAAAAACGCAATCCATGAGATTATGGGAACGCCGGCACAATTCCGCGGTTCTACGGATTCGCAACAATCCACATTGGGCGAAACGCAAATCGTCACGTCGCAAGCGTCCGGACGTCAAGACGCCATTATTCGTGCGTTGGAACGCGGGCTTGACCGTTATTACAAATTACTTGTCCAAATGTTCAAAGTTTGGTATGACAAACCACACAATTTCGCGTGCCGCGACAATGACGGCAAATTCATTTCCGTTGAATTGACCCGCGAACGAATCCCGGACGTCGCATACGTGACCGTTGAACACGGAACGACAATGAAACAAGACAAATACCGCCAAGAAAATATCGCAATGACATTGGCACGATTCGGTTTGATTGACCCATACAATTTGTTCAAGGATTTAGGTATGAAAAATGCCGACCAACGTTATGAAACATTGGTCAAATTCAAAATGTCGCCGGATTCATTGTCCGACGAGGTGCGACAAGAAAATCAAAACCGTATGGCATATATTGACTTTGCGTGTATTATGAACGGCGAGGACGTCAAAGGACACGACGACGTTGACGCCGAACACATTTTGGCACACCGTGCGCAAATTACGACCGACAAATTCCTATACGCACCACGTGAACGCCAAGAAAAAATGTTGGCACATATTCAACAAGAGGTTCAATTATTATCAACTCGCGTCAAATTACAAGAGGCGTCAATGGCGGGATTATTGGTTGACCCAAATATTCCGGTCACGCCAGACGTCCCGGAGGTTCCACAACAACCGCAAATGCCACCAATGCCGGGCGGTATGCCACCAATGGGCGGGCAACCACCAATGCCAACGGGCGACCAACTTATGGCACAAGGCGGTTTGCCAATGCCGGAAATGGGCGGCGGTATGCCAATGGACGTTCAAAATGCCGTTCCACCGGTTGAACAAATGGCACAACCCGGCGGCGATTTGGGCGCGCTTATGTCCCTACAATAGACACGCCAAACCATTTATGCTATAATGGAATCATTATTAACATAAAGGAAAGGCAATCAGCCAATATGAGTGACTTGACAGAAATTGCGTTGGACGCGTTGGAACGTGCGGAATCCGCCGACAACCAATCCGACGCCAACGACACCACAAATGACGGCGCGGACGAAAAAGATACGTCCAATGCCGGCGACGGTGGCGACAATGACGCCGACGACGAGGACGCCGAAACCGAGGAAAACACCGACGACAACGACGGTGGCGATTCGGACGACGAAACCGACGGCGACGATAAATCGGACGACGACGATTCCGACGAAAAGGACGAATCCGAATCGGACGACAAAAAGGAATCCAAAAAGGAAACCAAAAAGAAATCCGACGAAATGACGGACGAGGAATTTGAGGAGTTAGCCAAAAAACGTGGTTATTCCAAAAAATCCGACGACGACGAAAAGAAAAAAGCCGAGGACGACGCCAAACGCCGCGCCGACGCAATAAATAGTATTCCGAAACCAAAGGAATTGGACGCGGACACGTGGTCGGCAATGCCGCCAATGAATAAAATTATTTATTCCCGTTTACCATACGTCACGGCGCACGGTAAAGACGGCGACATAAAAATCAAAACCCCGGAACAATTACCGGACGATTTTGAGTTCGCAAGCGACAAAGCCCGCGCACAATACGTCAATGATATTCAAGCCCAAGAAAATATGGCACAACAAATGGCAAATTATATTCAAGGGCAAACACGTCAACAACAAACGTCCGCGCAACAACGCGAACAAGCCCGTGCGATTATTGCCGAGGTCAACGAATTACAAAAATCCGGCGATTTACCCGTGCCAAAAGCACAACCAAATACACCGGAATTTGACACCGACCCCGCCGTTGCGGTAATCAACAAGGTATTGAATTACCAACAACAACGCGCCCGTCAAGGCGTGCGTTTGTCGGTTCGTGACGCATATTTGTTATGCCGTGCCGAACACCCGGACGATTTCAAAAAACCGGAAACCAAAGCCAAAGGCGACGACGAACGTAAAGCCGTTGCGAAAAAGGTTGCGGGCAATAATAAATCAACAAATAAATCCGCCGCGGAGGAATCCGCCGGAAATAAGCGCAAATATTACCGTCCCGGTATGTCAACACAAGACGTGCTTGACCGCGCATTACAAGATTTGGATTAAATGAAAGGAAACCATTATGAGTGAAAATAGCCAAAAAACAAAGGCAACTCCGGCAACCAAGAACAAACCGGCGACGCCAAAATTTGACCCCGCCAAAGACGCGGAATTAGCGCAAGCATTATTGGACGGTTCGTCGCCCGAACCAAACACCGTAAACGCCGGTGCGGGCGGTCGTATGACCATTGACGAATCATTACACAAATATTTCGCACCAACCGATTTGGTCACGATTAAGAACCCATTTAATTTTGACACCGGTTGGGTTTATTCCGACCCGAAAGATATTCAAATTGAACAACCAAGCCCGGAAACCCGCCGTGTATATGGTATCGGTCGCAAATTCCAAAAGACCCGTATTCTACACGCCGGCGAATCCGTTGTGGTTCAAGGTTGGGAGGCATACGTTGGTTTGACACGATTTTTCAAACAATGGGTTCAAATGGAATACACCGGCGAACGTTTGTCGGGCGCAATGAACAATCCATTGGTGTTCAAATCATTTATGGACAAGACATTTGACGGCATTTTTGACCCGAACGCAAGCAATAAAGTCGTTGATTCCGACGCCGCCGCGCGTGCCGCGTTGGAAAACGATTTGGGGTTGACCGACGGTGGAAACGCTTAAATTAAGTGAATTGACCAAAGGGCGCAAGGAGTTGTCCACGTTGCGGCAACTCTTGCGCACCACCCAAAAACAAATTGACGATTCCGTTGAACAAGGAAACAATGCGTTGTTAGATTTACAACGCGAATACGACGAATTAGCGGAACGCAAACGCGAATTATTACGCGAAATTGAACGTTTGACCAACAAACGCGACGAAATCAAATTAAAAATGAACGCGGCGGAAAATACTTATGGACAGTATTTGGACGCAATCCGCGTTGGGAAAGGCAAGCAATAAAATGCGAAACGATTACGAACAATTTAAGTATTTATGGTCGGCGAAATTCGCCAATGGACACATTGTCCGACAACACCCAAACGACCTATATTCAAAACATAACCCGAAAGCGTCACACAACCCGTCGTCATTTCGGGATTTTTTGGATTATGTGGAATCACACCCGGACGTTCCGGTGGTTGAGTTCAAATTGTCCAATAAGGACAAGGCATACACGGTTGGATTTGAACAACCGGGTCGCCCGGTCATATATTACGACGAAAACAATAAATATGGGATTCCAACCAAACATTACGAGTGGTTTAAGTGTAAACGCGATTTGACCAATATACGCCCGATTTATTACCGACAAATGGAAATGGATTTATTGACCGGCGAAAAACGTTGTTTGGGGTTTGTAATCGGGTTTCAAGGCAACGAACCCAACGGGAATAATTATCAAAAGACAATCAACGTGCTATAATATAATTGGCGGAACGCCAAGAAAGGAGTATCAACAATGGCACAACCACAAATTAAAACACCAAAGAAAATAACGCGCAAATTGTCCCTTGCCGTGGGTCTTTTGTCGTTCGCGGCATTTGTGATTCAAGGTTTAGGCACAACGTGGGGTTTTGAATCGGTCGGTCAACAAATTACGCAAACCGCGTTGTTGTTTTCCGGCGCAATAAACGTATTTTTCCTCGGGTCAACAACCCAAAAGGAAATCAACGAGAAAGGGGAATAACGTATGGTCAACAAAATCAAAAAATTCGTTGTTGATTACCTCGCGTGGTTGATTGTTGCCGGCGTTGGTATTTTGTGCGCGATATTTATTATTAGCGGCACACCAAGCGAAAACGGTTCAATCACATTGGACGGTAAAGACGCCCAAATTGAGGAATACACGGAAAAGTTTATTGAAAACGCCAATGACACTTTATATCGTATTATGAACGAGGACGCGCCAACGGACGACGCGACAATCAAAGAATTTGAGGACGCGGAGGGATTAGGCGCGGCAACGACCATTGACCAAGTAATCGCACGACGTTTACCGGACGGCGACACGGACAATGGTAAAGGTTGGCAATGTTCAAAATACACCGCATATTTGGCGACCGGTCGTCGCGAATATTCGGCGGCGCACCCGGATTATGGACCTGTAAACGGTAAAGATATTGCGGGTTGGTTGGTCAAGAATTTCGGTTGGAAATATATTGACAAACCGGTCAAAGGCGCAATCGGTTCGGGCGGGTTCAACACCAAATATGGTCATACCGCAATGTATTTGTATTCAACCGGCGCAAATACCGCAATGGTAAACGACGCAAATGCCGTTCCATTGACCGTATCAACGTGGAATATGAATATCAGCGGTTGGGTATGGGTCGTTCCGGGCGATTACAACCCGAATCCACAACCAACCCCGACACCTACACCAGAACCAACGCCAACCCCGACACCTACACCGTCGGCAACGTCATACACCGTTGTAAAGGGCGACACATTAGGCGGGATTGCCCGCAAAATGGGTTGGTGTAATGGTTGCGTGTTATTTGGCGATAATGGCTACACGCAAAAAATGGCGGAATACAACGGAATACCGAATCGTGGGTTGATTTACCCCGGTCAAGTGATTCGCAAACCGTAATTGCCGCATAAAACGAATTACACCCCGCAATGGGGTGTTTTTTGTGTTTAGACAAAATATGCGCATTATGCTATAATCGGGGTATGATTTACGTAATTGAACAATAAAAAGAAAGGACGTCAATACAATGGCAGGCGGCGGCGACATATATTCGGGGACAATAACGTGCGTGGTCAATTCTTGCGTTTCAAACGGCGACGGGACATATACCGTAAACGCCGATTTTTCGTTCGCGTGTGCCGCATTTACCGGTGCGAAATTGCCATATTTGATTATTACGTCCACGTCCGGTGGTTCGGTGGATTTTACCGGCAACCGATATGAAAACGACCCATTGAATTATACATTTACGATTGACTCCGTGGTTGGCGATACATTAACTATCACGTCGGGTTCGTGGTATGACCCGTCCGATTCCGGTTCGCAAGCGTTATTGGCAAGCAACGTTGATATTTACACCATACCGGATTCGCCAACACCGACACCAACCACCGGTTCAAGCGTGTTTGGTGGTTTTTGGGGTGCGGCATGGGGTGGCGGTGCGTGGGGTGGTATTTGGTCGCAACAAGCAACCCAAGTGTTAGAAACCGATATTGCGGGTCAAGTTCGCATTGAAATTACGCCGGACACGTCAATAAACGGTCAAACCCGAATCAGCAAAACCGTCCGTAAAACAATACAAGGTCGTGTGAGAATTGAAAAAACGGCGACAACAAGTATTAACGGTCAAACGCGTATTGAAAAAACCGCGTCAAAAACCATACAAGGTCGTGTGCGGGTTGAACACACGCGCGCCAAAACCATTGCGGGTCGTGTGCGCATTGAACACACAAACACGACAAACATAAACGGGCAAACGTTGGTTGAACGCACGGAATCCACGGCGATTGCCGGTCGTGTCCGAGTCAAAAAGACGATAAATAAAACAATACAAGGTCGTGTCCGTATTGAACGCGTGTCGTCCACCGATATTTCGGGTCAAACCCGCGTGGCATACGTAAACGACACAAATATTTCCGGTCGTGTCCGTATCGTCGGTGGTAGCGGAACGGTAATCAACGGTCAAGTTGACATTTTACGCACCGAACAAAAAAATATTCTTGGTCGCGTCCGTGTTGAATATACACGCACCAAAACAATACAAGGTCGTGTCCGCATTGAATTGACCAACACCACCGATATTGGCGGTCAAGTTGATATTAAAAAAGCAATCCAAACCAATATACCGGGTATCGTCCGCGTTGAATTAACGAACCAAAAAACCATTGACGGTCGCGTGCGTGTTGAACATACAAACCACACCGATATTACCGGTCAAACAAGAATTGAGAAAACCACATTTACCGATATTACGGGTCAAATTCGCATTACCAATACATACCACACTAATATTGACGGTCAAGTCCAAATCCAACGCACGCGTTCCAAATCCATAAATGGTATCGTTCGTATTGAACGCACCGAATCAACCGACATTGACGGTGTCGTGCGCGTGGAAAATACCAATGCGGCGAATATAACCGGTCAAGTGCGTATTGTATTGACCCACCATACCGATATTGACGGTATTGTAAACATTTACAAGGTCAACCACGTTGACATTACCGGGCAAGTGCGTATTGAAACCACCGAAACCACCGATATTTCCGGTCGTGTGCGTTTGATTACCGTTGTGCCGGAAAAATTGCCGCAAACGTGGTCAAATCCAACCGAAAAATTACCGCAAACGTGGCATTATGACGACCCGGAAAAAGAACCGGACACGTGGGAATCCACCGCTAAAACCGCACCGTCCGATTGGTCGGATTCGTCCGATTCAACCAAAGAACCGCAATCGTGGAACGACACCGACGACACCAAAGAACCCGAAACGTGGCATTATGAACAATGTATTGACGGAACGGGGGGTGGCGAGTAATTAAAAATATGCTATAATAAAAATAAGGAGTATAATATGCTTACATTTACGCAACGAAAACAAATGGCAGCCAAAAAATGCGGAATCCATTACGAGGAAAACGAAATGGATTACATTGTGTCCAATATTAACAATGCCGACAAATTGTTCCAAAATGCGTCGCGTCGTCCGTGGACACGCAAGGAAAAACGCGCAAATTTGACGGCGGGCAAACAATACTATCAAATCGCAAGTGATATGTATAGGGTCGCCGACGTGCGTTGCCGACAATCAAACGATTCAAATATTATTATGCCGTTGACCGAGGTTCGTTCGGAACACGAGTGGAACAAAATGAACTCATACCCACACTCGGGTATGTTCCCAACACATTTCTTTATTCGTGGTAATGACGAAATCGGAATTTACCCAACACCGGCGGAAAACATTGCGGACGGTATCATTGTTGCGTATGAACCACGAATCCGCGATATGGGCGTTGAGGACATTGAATTTACCGCCAACGTGACCGAAAATAGCGTTGATATTGTTTCCACATTGACCGACCCACAAACGCACGAATTGGTTGACGTTTTCGCGCCATATATGGAGGAAAATTGGTATGCGTTCCGCACCGACGGAAAGGACGGCAATTATTACAAAATCCAAAAGGTTATTGACGGTCAACACGCCAAATTGGAAAACAATTATTTGGGTAATACCGCAACCGACGCACCGTTCAAAATCGGTCAAGTGCCACCATACCCGGAGGAGTTCCACGAGGCGGCGGTCAATTATGCGTGTTTCAACTTTTTCGCAATGCGTAAAGACACCGATTCCGCGGCAATGTATCGCACATTATTTGAACAAGCAATGGAACAATACAAGACCCG
>Ga0310695_10012373_pt1 | contig 11964 bp, 14 predicted proteins | sample RumenRJG_04DNA_FD_203882 | JGI IMG/M metagenome (GOLD analysis project Ga0310695, IMG submission 203882) | Bovine rumen microbial communities from Lethbridge, Alberta, Canada - RJG_04 (v2) (version 2) | ecosystem: Host-associated > Mammals > Digestive system > Stomach > Rumen | place: Canada... | reverse complement strand
ATGAGCGCCGAAATCTTCCTTGTAGGCATTGGAAGCACGCCCGGTCTTCTCATCCGGCTTCTGCATCGCAGGTCTTCCGGTAAGAGGCATATTCACAGGCTTATTGAACTCAGCCTCCCTTGCCTCTGCTCTCTGCTGGCGGTCGATAGCCGCAGTCAGATCCTCGATCTCCTGCTCCATACGGCTGTAAGTCGCGTTATCCTCCGCAGACAGAACGCCGTTTTCATTCTCGTGGGTATCCACAAAGTTCTTCGCGGTCTCCCACACCTTCGCTCTCTTCTCGATCATTTCTTTGATAGTCATAGCTCGATTCCTCCTTAAATGAATCTCTTGATAAAGTTCAGGCGTTCCCTGATCTCATCACAGGAACGCCCGTTATCCGTTGTCTGTTCAGTTGCCGCACCACTCTCCGGTGCCTTGATGTGACACTTCGCCGCGATCTTATCCATCAGCGAATTAGTCACCGCCGCCCTGGAATAGAGCATCGACACCTCAGGTGTTTCCAGATCATCTGCTTCCGATGCATCTGCCCTCTGCAGCACATCATCCGCAAATCCCAGCTCCACCGCCTTGTGCGCGTCCATCCAGGTCTCCGCATCCATCAGATGTGAGATCTTCGTCCTGCTCATGCCGGTCTTGATCTCATAGGCATTCATGATGGATTCCTTCACTTCAGCCAGCATGTTGATCGCCTTCTGCATCTCCGCCGTATCGCCAAAAGCAATAGTGGCCGGATTATGGATCATCATCATGCTCACAGGACTCATGAGCACCTTCGTCCCTGCCATCGCGATCACGCTTGCCGCCGATGCCGCAATGCCATCGATCTTCACCGTGACATCGCCCTTATAGTCCATCAGCATGTTGTAGATCTGAGCCGCCGCCACGCAATCACCACCTGGACTGTTGATCCAGACCGTGATGTTCCCTGTCCCCGCATTCAGCTCCTCTCTAAAAAGAGCCGGCGTGACATCATCGTCAAACCAGCTCTCTTCTGCTATGGTTCCATTCAGGAAAAGCACTCTTTCACTGACCTCTTCGCCTGAAGCCTGGTCTCTGATCTTCCTGCTTTTCCAGTTCCAAAACTTCTTCATCGGAATTTTCCTCCTTCCCGTTTCCGTCCGCCGCAAATATCCCGGCATCCTCCAGCTTCGTCATGTTTCCATTGATCAGGTACAGATCACCGCCCTGTTCCGCCGGGATCCTATCAAGGTTTTCCAGCTCACGGATATCATTGGCAGACATCCATCCGTTCTGTCTGGCTGTCGCATAGCCGTTCATCCTGCTCTGGTAATCACCCCTGAGCAGACCGTCCACATTGAACTTGAAGAAGTATTTCTTCTTCTCATCCGGAGTCAGCAAGGCTCTCACCATTGCCTGCTCCCAACGGCTCACCCAGGGATCCAGCGTATACTTCACAAACTCCAGCGACTGCTGCTCAATGTTGTTGAAGCTGGATTTCTCCAAATCTCCGATCATATGAGGCGGCACACGGAAGATCCTTGCAATCTCATCGATCTGGAACTTCCTTGTCTCCAGGAACTGGGCCTGCTCCGGTGAAATGGAAATCGGCGTGTACTTCATGCCTTCTTCAAGGACTGCGATCTTATTCGCATTCCCCGAACCACCGAAAGTCGCCTGCCAGCTTTCCCTGACCTTGCTCGGATCCTTAATGGTTCCCGGATGCTCCAACACGCCGGAAGGAGCCGCACCATTTGCAAAGAACTTGCTGCCATACTCTTCGGTAGCGATTGCCAGCCCGATCGCATTCTTCGCCATCGCAATAGGGCTGTAGCCAACCAAGCCGTCAAACCCTAATCCAGGAATGTGTAGAACATCATGAGGCTGAAGCCTTACCGTCCTTCCAACCTTATTGGTGCCTTTTCTTCCGTCCACATCGTCCGAATCGTAAACGGTATATTCGTAATAAAGACGTCCATGCTCATCGCGGTCCACCTTCATCCGATCCGGCATCAGCGGATACAGAGCCACAACCTCACCCTTGCCATTGCGGATGATCTGCGAATACGCATTTCCCCAGAGAAGCAGGTGCGTCATCAATGTCTCCCTGAAAATGAAGGAAGTCATCTCCGGATTCGGCTCATCATGGAGCAAAAAATAAAGCGGATGTTCCACCGCTTTCTCCTTACCGCCATCATCGGTATATCTGTAAAATTGTAATGGCAGGCTCGCCACCGCCTCTGACAGGATTCTCACGCAGCAGTACACCGCCGTCATCTGCATCGCAGACCTCTCGGTTACATACTTGCCAGAAGCCGTCCCGCCTAAGAAGAATGAATACGAACTTCCTGCCGTTCTGTCTGTGGGCTTATCCCTGCTCCGAAATAAACCGCTCAGTATTCCCATACCCAGTCCCTCCTTCATATGCCTGATTCAAGGCTTCCCTGATCACAAGGAAGCCGATCACTGATATAATCAGCATTGCTTTATCCTCAAAAGACCAACAGGCCGCGCTCATCATAAACACTCCCCTGTGGCTCCGTCTGATTTCGGATGCACCGGTCAAGTGCCATGATTGCAGCCACAATGCCGTCGATCTTTTCTTTCGATTTTGCCTTCGTTACCTTGATGTTTCCGGCTGGATCCGTATCAACCACTACGTTGCCTGCCATCCACCTGAGAACCGGATGCCCTCCGTGAATGATCTGGCCTTCCATGAGCAGACGATAGAAATCTTTTGTCGGTCCGGACATTGAAGCAAAGCCCTGGCCGAACGGAACCATCGTAAATCCGTCACCCTCTAGGTTCTGGATCATCTGTGTGGCGTTCCATCTGTCCACTGCGATCTCAACGATGTGATATTTCTCCGCCAGATCATTGATGAACTTCTCAATGAAGTCATAGTGGATCACGTTTCCCTCAGTCGATAACAGGTATCCTTGCTTCTCCCAGATGTCATAAGGAACGGAAGCCGCCTTCACTCTCTGCGGTATCGTTTCTTCCGGTACCCAGAAAAACGGAAGCAGGATATACTTCTCATCTTCATCTCTCGGAGGAAACATCAGAACCAGAGCCGTGATATCTCCTGTGCTGGACAAGTCCAGACCTCCGTAACAGTCCCTGCCTTCCAGAGCTGCCAAGTCGATCTCTTCATTTCCTTTCATGAATATTGCATCCGGTATCCATGCCACAGTACTCGAAACCCACATATTCAGCCTCAACCACTTAAAAGTCACTTCATCCGCCGGATTTTGTTTTGCCTCCCGATAAGCATCACGCAAGCGCTCAATGTCTACCGTATATCCCAGCGAAGGATTGACCTTGTACCAGTTCGCTTCATCCTCCCAGTCCTCATCATCCTTTAGGCCATAGACCACCGGATAGAAAGTCGGATCCACACGCCGGCCTTCCAGAATATCCACCGCTTTCGTATGAAGCTCATAGGCGATGGAATGTCTGTCCGTTCCCGCCGTGGTGATAATGAAATGCAGCGGATTCTGTCTGGCATCCGACGATCCCTTTGTCAAAACGTCATACAGCTGTCTGTTCGGCTGCGTATGAATCTCATCAAACACCAATCCACTGACTGAAAATCCATGCTTACCCCCGACCTCTGCACTGAGCACCTGGTAATATCCTGAATTTCCATAATTCACGATTCTCTTTGTTGCCGTCATCAGCTTCGACCGTTTCAGAAGCGCCGGCGACATCTCCACCATCTGCCTTGCCACATCGAAAACGATACTGGCCTGCTGCCTGTCAGCTGCAGCGCCATAGACTTCTGCAGATGGTTCGTTATCTGCATATAAAAGATAAAGAGCGACGGCTGCTGCCAATTCGCTCTTACCTACCTTTTTACATATTTCCACAAAGGCTGTCCGGAACTGCCGGTACCCATCAGGTTTGACGATCCCGAAGATGTCACGGATCAGTTGCTCCTGCCAGGGAAGCAGCCAGAACCTCTTGCCAGCCCATTTGCCTTTGGTGTGGCACAGGTTCTCGATGAACTTCACAGCCCTGTCAGCCTTCGCTTTATCATAATGAGATGTCGGAAGCATAAATCTCGACGGCTTATAATTCTTCAGCTTCGGATAACCCGCAGGTCTTCTCTCCGCCATTAAGCCTCACCCCCAAGTAATGCCTCCATCTCATCTTCTTCGTCCTTGCCGACACCGGATGCCGCCATGATCCTCGATCTGGCAGATGGAGTCAGCCCAAATTCGGATGCTGCCTGCATCATAAGTCTCTGCTCTGTGTTACAGATCGCAACCCACGGATTCGGTCTCTGCATACCGTTCTCCGTTTCATAGGTAGCACCTTCGGAATCGATATGCTCCTGAGCCTCTTTCCATCTGGCATAGGACTGACAATAGGCTGCAAATGCAGACCGGTCGATCTCCGTCAGCACACCCATCTGATTCAGTTTTTCCGATAATCGGATCCATTCTGTCTTCGCTTCCGGTAATAACCATGCAGGACAGTGGGGCATTCCCTTACCCGGATTCGGTTCTTTTGTGTTCAGTTTTCTCTTTCCCGGATTGCCTTCCAGCTTTTTTACCGCTGTAGGCTTCGGCTTTCTACCAGCCATAGAGCATCGCCTTCCTTCCAAATTTCACTTTTCATTTCGCGATTTTGCACGCGTGACCCCCGCGCCGTTCCCTGGGAGCCATACGTATAGAGATTTGCACCGCCCCTACCCGCGATGGTTTCCCCAATAGTCCCCTCTCTTCGCGTGTATGGTTGAGTGACACGACTTGCACAGCGCGATCAGATTGCTACGATCATGCGTGCCACCTTCACTCAACGGCTTCTTATGGTGTATCTCTTCAGTAGGCACGATAATTCCACGTTCAAAACAAAGCTCACAGAAGGGATGCTCCGCAGCATACTTGTCACGGATCCGCTTCCATGCACGGCCGTATCGTCGCTTTGTTTCCTTATCTCTGCCATACTTCTCATAGTTACTGTTGACCTGTTGCTGATGCTCCGGACAGTACCGTCCATCTGTAAGATTCGGACAGCCCGGATAACTGCACGGTCGTTTTGGTTTCATCGGCATAAAAATCATCTCCAACACAAAAGCCGCTGCAGGTTTTCCCACAACGGCTCTCTCATCTTTCGCTTTTGCCATCTTAACATTATCACAGAGGCTTACTGTATCGAACTTGATTTTACTGTATTGTTTCCGGAATCTTTATTTCATCCAGCGCATTCCTGTGAAGGCGGAAAACATTGTCGATACCATAACCAAGCTCGATAGCAATTTCCTCCCAGCGCATATAGGACAGATATCTCAGTTCCAATACTGTCTGTAGCTCCGTACTCTCCACGGCTTTAATCCTGCCGATGATATCCTTCTTAAGCTCCACCAGTTGGATCATGTCCTGGTTGATTTCGGATTCCAAGTCGATGATCTTACAGATACAATCCTCCATTCTGGAATGACCTCTGTTCGGATTCTTCGGCATATCCGAATACGTCACCGTCGCTTTCGTTGCCAGATCATGAAGTTCCTCTATCTGCCCCAGCTTGCTCTCTATCCTCTGGTTCAGCCCAAAGGCCTGTGATAAGTATTTCTTCGCTGCTGTCTGATGCTTATTCATAAGCTACCTCCGATTGGATTTATTTTTCTTCCCTCGGATTGACTCTGATTGTCTCACTTCATCCTGGAGCCTTCGGATCAGGTATTCCCCGTCCACACTTGTCAGCTGACTGTACCAGCCGGAACGGAAAAATTTCTCGATCTCCAAAGCCTCATTTATGGCATCCCGATTCTTCGGATACGCTTTTATCTTCTTCAATGCCAACCTGTAATCGGTGACCGCCTGAAGAATAATTGCATTGGCAAGTCTCTCATACGGATCCTCTGCCAGATTCTTATTTCCTGCCATAGGCACTCACCTCAGCTTTAACCGCATCGATCAGTCTGGCCTGAGTGTCACCCTTATGCGACAAAGCTTTCATGATCCGTTCATCGATGGTATCCGCAGTCAGGATATGCTGCACCACGACCGTCCCGGATTCCTGCCCCTGTCTCCAAAGCCTTGCGACCGTCTGCTGATATAGTTCAAGGCTCCATATCATTCCGAACCACACAATCGTATTGCCGCCGCTCTGAAGATTCAGTCCGTGTCCTGCAGAAGCCGGATGAATAAGTCCTACTTCCAGTCCTCCCGCATTCCACTCCTGTATAGATGCATCCGAATCAAGCTTTCCGTAATGAACACCCAGCGCATCAAGCCTCTCGATGATCCTTGCTAGATCATGCTTGTACCAGTATGCCACCAGAAGACTCTTGCCGTTTGCCGCCTCGATCAGATCTTCCAAAGCATCCAGCTTCCTATCATGGATATGCTCGATACCACCGGCATCGGAATAAACAGCTCCGTTTGCCATCTGTGTCAGCTTTCCGGATAAAGTAGCCGCATTTGCAGCCGTGACTTCTCCGCCCGGAAGATTAATCACCAGATCGCTTGCCATCGACTCATACTTTTCACGTTCATCTTCATCCAGGTACACAAGGTACTCCGAATTGATCAGCTCCGGCATCTGCAGGTGGTCGGTTCCCTTCATGGAAATCGTAATATCGAAAATCTTGTCGTAGATCCTCTTATCTGCTCCCTTCCTGAGCCTGTAGCTGTAAACAATCGGGCCATTCACTTGATCCGGCACAAAATACTCGACTCTGTACTGACTGATAAACCGTCCAAGGCGTTCACCCATATCCAGAACCTTATATTCCGCAAACAGATCCATCAATCCGTTACTGGAAGGCGTACCGGTTAGACCCACGACTCTTTTCACTCTCGGTCTTACCCTCATGAAAGCCTTGAACCTCTTTGCCTGCCAGTTCTTAAAGGATGACAACTCATCGATCACCACCATGTCATAGTCAAACGGCAAGCCGCTCTTCTCAATCAGCCAGGGCACGTTCTCTCTGTTGATAATGTAAATATCAGCATCCGCCTGAAGTGCTTTCATCCTCTCCGCTGCCGTACCGACTGCTATGGAATACCGAAGTCCGTTCAGGTGATCCCATTTCCCGATCTCCGCAGACCAAGTATTCTTCGCAACTCTCAGAGGCGCTATGATCAGAACCTTTGTCACCTCGAAACTGTCATACATCAGCTCATTCAAAGCAGTAAGCACGATACTTGTCTTTCCCATGCCCATGTCCAGCAGTATTGCTGCTATCGGATGTTCCTTTATGAAATTGATCGCATATTTCTGATATTCATGTGGATTGTATTTCATCCAGAATTCCTCCAATCTGTTCCGCTCCATCCAGAATGTAGGTGCGGAACCCTAATCTCTCTAAAAGCCGGTGCCGTGATACCTGCAGCGGTCTCGGTTTCTCTCCGGGAGCTTTTACCTCCACCAATCCGAAATGCCTGCCCGGCAGGAAGACTAATCGGTCGGGCATCCCATCAAATCCGGGTGACACCCACTTTGGACATATCCCGCCGCGCCTTTTCACTTCGGCGACCAACTTTTGCTCTATGGTTTTTTCACGCATCGCAAACCTCCGTCAAAGATTTCAGGTGTGCAGGTCGTGAAAGTCATCCCGTAAACTCCCTATAAGGCATTTTTCAAAAACCTCTCTATAGGTCTTTTAGTAGTAGACCTTCACGACCTGCACAAATGGCTTAAAACCTGCATTCCTGAAAATCTCATAATCTGAAAACAGTTATGAAACTGACCTGCATGAACTGCACATCAGTCCAGAAAGTCCTGTCCGTCCTTCAAGCTCAGCCCGTGAACCATGATTCCGGAACGTGTCTTCTTTCTCACAAAACCTGCCTTCTCGATTGCTGAATAGAAGTCTGTTGTGCTTCTGGTAAACTCACCATTCTGCAAGCAATATGCCCTGTATGCCTGGTACAGTTCCCCGGACTTCTCCGTCGCTGCCTTATCAATCTCACAGCAATCAGCCAGGAAATGTCCCATCCAGTCGTTATCCTCGCGGTATGCTTCTATGGCATCCTCCACGACCTTCGGGATCTTCACTTTGAAGTCCATGTCATATGCCTTCCTCGCACCATCGATGATCCAGCTCATAATGAAGGACCCGGCGTGCTCGTAAAGATAATCCGCATAATTCTTGATATCACTGTCGCCGGTGATCTTCGCATTGAAGGGAATAACAATCAGCCTTCTCCAAATGCCATCATCATTGGCACCGACCTTCGGCAGGTGATTCGTGTATAACACCAGCGTATGCGAAGGAACAAAATGGAACGGCGCTTTATACTTCTTCTCCGCCTGAATCTCATCCGTGGAACAAAGCTGCTTTACCGTAGCCGTATTCAAGCGCATTCCCTCTTCCATCTCGGAGGATATGATGAGTCTGCTGCCTTTCAGTTCCGCCATCTCGGGCTTAATATTTCTCTTGCAGTTCATGGTTAGTGCTTCAGCTGAAAGCTTCCCGGCATAATCTCCCATCACGCGAAAGATCGTGTTCCAGAAGGTGGATTTACCGTTCGCGCCGCCTCCGTAGGCAATGATCATGAACTCCTGATAAACCTTGCCGATCGCGGCCATACCGACTACCAGCTGTACATACTCGATCAGCTCCTGATCACCACAGAAAAACAGTTCCAAAGCATCAAGCCACAGCTTCTTATCCCCGTCGCCCGGCGCACAGGTTGTAATCTTTGTGATCAGATCCCTCGGATCATGCGGCTGTTCACCGTCCAGACCTTTTCTCAGGTCATATGTGGCATATGGCGTATTGATAAGGAACTCATTCTTATCCAGGTCATTTACATCGATACCGATCATCGGCTTTGCCGCATTTCCCGTCGAAACGATGTACTTATAATCACGACGCTTAAGTACAAACTTCAGGTAGGTCTCCGCTGCCATCAGTGCATATAAAAGTGGCATCTGATCCGGTGTAACTTCCTTCGCAACAGCCTTAGACCCACTCTTCACTATCGGTTCCGGAATACCAGCATCAACAAGTGCCTTCTCAGCATCTTCCTTATCCTGCTGAGCATCCACCAGCTGCAGGTCAAGGAACTCTTCAATCGCCCCAATAGCAAGCTGCACATCTTCAATCCAGCGTTCGCCGTCATACCTGAGATAATCCGTTGCCGCAGAGAACCTGAGCTCCGAACCGTATTCCTGCACCAGCACCTTCGCCTCTCCGATATCCGAATAGTCGTCCGGTTTCAAGGAAGCATCACTGAAATCCGCATTGTACTGATCCGGTGGTACATACCCGTCTGAAGAAGAAATCTTCTTATTGAAGAACCTCACGGCACTGTTCCATATGGTGTTCAACTCTGTCTCCGGCAGTGGCGGATCACATTTCTCCGCATGTTCCATGAACGCCACATGCGCTTTTTCTGTATTCCCGTATCTCTTAAGGATCCTGGAAGCGAAGCGGCTCATGGTGTTGTTACGGCTACCCTGAAGGATCGGTCCTGAACTTATACCATCCTGCTTCTCAGGTTCGTCCGTCTCCACGATTGGACTGATTTCTTCATCGATCGTCATCCAACCTTCATGCCAGATCACTTCTCCGGTATCCGCACCGAAGATGAATCTTGCCGCATCCAGCGCATTATCGTCGAAAAACGTGTACTGCTTCTGAATGCCGATCTTCAGACCGGCATATACCTTCTCATCTGTAATCTCTTCAATCTGGAAATAAACATGGAACCTCGGTCTCTCGGACTTGCCGTCCTTCACCTTCATGTGGTTACGGCTGAACGCTATTGCATAGGAAAAATCTCCGAACAGTTCTTCCATCTTCTCCGGCGTGATCCATTCTTCCGGATCCTCAGAGTGATCGTTGTCACAGTCCATAACCGCCACATTGGAACGGATGAAGTTTTCCTTGCTGCGGTAGTTCTTCTTATATTCACCGCACACATGATCCTTCTTAATGGCTTCTTGTAGCTCCGCCGCGTCCCCTGCTTCCACCCTATTCGGGTACAGGCAGTTCTTCGCGTCTGAGACCACATTGGCCGTCTGCAAAACTAATCGCATTGCTATACCTCGCTTTCTAAAAAGTGTGAAGACATACTTCTTCCAGCTTGGTAAGGACAGTTTTCCCCTGATTGACCGGAATCCTGTCTTTGTTTTTTTGCTTCCTTTTATATGCAAATCACGCCCTTTTCTTTTTTCAAATTCATCCGGTCATTCCCTGACCAACTGTCCATACATAGCTGGGAAGACAGGAACGAATCTCCACAGAAAAAAATTCAAGGCTTCCGGTCAAATCCCAATCAACTGTCCTTACATAGCTGGAAAGAGATAACTCTTTCGGAAACGGAGGTGCTGCAGATGCAGAAAGAAACCATTGAAAAAGCCGCCGGGCTCGAAGCTGAAGATGCAGAACTTATTGATGTTCTTATCGCAATCAGCGTCGTAGCTAAGCGGCTTGCAAGAAAACTACAAAATGAAAAGAAGGGAGAAAGTCAAGATGAGCAAAATGAGTGAACTCTCTGCCATGATCGACAACCTGATCAGCTGCGGAGAAACCCTGGCTGAGACCGGCAGAGCTTTAAAGGAATTCTATTCCGGAACAGACGAAGCCCCGGCCAAGGCTGAGAAGAAGTCAAAGAAAGAAGCCCCTGCTCCAAAGGAAGAACCTGTACCTAAGCAGTATTCCAAGGAAGAGGTCAGAGGCATCCTGGCAAAGAAGGCAAACGAAGCAGATGGCCGCTTCAAGGCAGATGTCAAAGCGATCGTTCAGAAGTATGGCAACGGAGGCAGCCTTACCGATGTGGATCCGAAGGACTACGCGGCACTTGTCACAGAGGTGGTAGGATTGACCGATGCCTAAGCACGCATTTCTTTCCGCCTCCGCAAGCCACAGATGGCTCGCCTGCCCGCCAAGCGCAAAACTATGTGCCGGTATCAATGACAGCGACAGTCCTTACGCACAGCAAGGCACGGATGCCCACGCCCTCTGCGAATACAAGGTTGAGAAGCTGCTTGGAAGAAACACAGAAGATCCCACGGAGAACCTGACCTACTTTGATACGGAAATGGCTGACTCCACCGACGAATATGCTTCATACGTCATGGAGCAGGTCGAAGCGGCAAAGCAGCATTGCTCCGATCCGCTGATCCTTATAGAGGAAAGACTGGACTTCTCAAAGTGGGTACCGGAAGGCTTCGGAACCGGCGACTGTGTGATTATCGCGGACGATGTACTACACATCATCGACTTCAAATATGGACTCGGTGTCCTGGTGGAAGCTGATGATAATCCGCAGATGATGTGTTACGCCCTCGGTGCCCTGGATACCTATGACGGAATCTATGACATTGAGACCATCCGGCTCACTATCTTCCAGCCCCGCAGAGATAACGTCAGCACCTATGAGATCAGCAAAAAGAAGCTGATGAAGTGGGCTGAGAATGTCCTGAAGCCTACCGCAGAGCTTGCCTACAACGGTGAAGGAGAATTCCACGCCGGTGACCACTGCCAGTTCTGCAAGGCAAAGGCAACATGCCGCAAGCGTGCCGAACACAATCTGGAACTCGCACAGTATGACTTTGAGATGCCGCCCGAACTGGATGAAACAGAAGTAGCTGCCATCCTTCCTCGGATTGATGATCTGGTAGCCTGGGCGAATGACATCAAGGAATATGCGCTTCAGCAGGCACTCTCCGGCATCGAATATTCCGGTTTCAAAATAGTGGAAGGCAAATCGAACCGCAAGTTCACGGATGAGAATGCAGTTGCAGCTGTCGTGACTGAAGCAGGCTTCGATCCTTACGAAAAGAAGCTTCTGGGAATCACAGCAATGACCTCTCTTCTCGGAAAGAAGAGGTTCAACGAACTCCTGAGCGGCATGATCACAAAGCCGCCGGGCAAACCAGCACTTGTGCCGGAATCAGATAAACGACCGGCCATGAATACAGCACAGCAAGACTTTAGCGAAGAATAAGGGTCAATCATTTTTCTTGTGGGATTGGCCATGCCACACTATAGGTTGCTAATACCGTCCGCCAGCCTTGACATGAACCTCAGGCAATGCTTCA
>Ga0310695_10012372_pt1 | contig 11964 bp, 7 predicted proteins | sample RumenRJG_04DNA_FD_203882 | JGI IMG/M metagenome (GOLD analysis project Ga0310695, IMG submission 203882) | Bovine rumen microbial communities from Lethbridge, Alberta, Canada - RJG_04 (v2) (version 2) | ecosystem: Host-associated > Mammals > Digestive system > Stomach > Rumen | place: Canada... | reverse complement strand
GGGAATGTGGTGGGCGCCGGACTCCCCAACACTACCGGAACGCTCGTGAACGTCTCGGGCACGATCTCCACGAGAGCAATGGTCATCGGCGGCAAGGCGAACAAGACGTATGGCCTCCTCGATGTGAAAGGCGGCAGGGTGACGATGACCAGCTGGGAAAACTGCGACGGCGAATGGTGCGGCGTGATGATGGCGGGCTGGGGCGGCGCGCGCGGTGAAATACGCGTTGCAAAGGGCGCGGTAATGGAATTGACTTCGAGCGGGGCCAATATAGGTCTTGGCGAGGGCGCGAACGTCGTGACTATCGACGGAACGTTGAGACTTCCCTACAACGGAAAACTTGTCAGAATCAACAAGGGGACGGCATCCACCGGCGGTATACACATAATAATCGGCAAGACGGGAAGGCTTGAATGCCAAAGCGTGGTCTTGTACAATGACGGCGGCAGCGGCGGGCGCAGGCTTACGATGGACGGCGGAACGTTCGCGCCGAGCGGCAATGCCGAAAATCCGATGTCGAACTTTTCGCTTGCCATATCGGATAACAACGGTACGATAGAAGTGCCAAGCGGCAAAACGGTGCATACCGGCGTCTGGGTGATGGATTCTACGGCAACAAGCAAGGGGCGTGTCGTCAAGACCGGTCCAGGCACGCTGGATATAAACAATTGGTTCAGGCCAAGCGGAGGATTGAGGGTCAATGCGGGAACGGTGCAGATGACGCATACTCCATCATCCACAAATTTCGATTCGTTCAACTATCCGCTTTCGATTTCCAAGACGGGAACGGTGACGGGAGGCGCGTTTGTGATGGGGAGCGGCGGTTCGCTGGAGCTCGAATTTGCAAGCAAGACGTCAGGCGCGACAATGAACCTAACGACTTCGTTCACGCGAAACGCCAATATCCCCATTTCATTCTCGACGGAGTCGGCGTTTGGTTTTGATGACACCTACACGCTTGTGCAGGGCGGCAAGATTGCGAATACGAACAATTTTTCCGTTGCGTCCGCCACGGCGAACGGCGTGGACATCACGGACGGCGTATATCTCGCCGTGGAAAGCGGCAATCTCGTCTTGAAGCGCAAACCGTATTTCTATATCAAGGTTGCCGGAGTCGGCGATGTGTCCGTACCTGTGGAATGGGTTTCAGGCAAAGGCATTGCGACGGAGAGCGACAGCATCGATGACGTCGCCGATGCGCTGGCGGAAAATGGTGCGAACGGCGTTCCGGTGTGGCAGAGCTACTGTCTGGGGCTTGATCCTACGAATTCGCAGAGCGTGGTCCTCTGCGAGGCTTCTGCCGATCAGCCGCCGGCCGGAACGGTTCGCATAACAGCAGGAAACTTGAATGTTCCGGCAGGTCTTTCGGGCGTGGCGGTGAAGGCATATCTCGACAGGAAAAACGGCAACGGCTGGGACGAAGGTGTCGCAAGTGCTGCTGTAGCCTCCGGCACGGCAACGTTCACTTCGCCCGAAATCGGCGACGGCATAAGTTTTTTCGAATAAGGGTCGGCCTCGGTTCAGAGTGACCGGCCCGGAGAAAGTGTTTGGGTTGGCGGGGCTCTTGTTGTCGTACGCTTGCCGTCCGCCCGCCGCGCCTGCCGAATGTTGCCAATGTGCCCGGGTTTTGCAGGCGCGCCGTCCCTGCGCGCCGCGCGACTGCGGAAATGCGTGTGCAGACGCGGCAAAACCCCTTTAGAAAGGCGTTTTGACGGGATAGAACGAAAAAAATGCGGAAAAATGCTGTTTTCCTTTGCATTCGGCGCGGAAAACCGCTATCATACAGGCGTTTCGCGGGGCAGACGCTTCGCACAAACCGAAAAAGAGGTAATCAAATGGCCAAGAAGGTTCCTACCAACAAGAGCGAGATTCTCGCTGACATCGCTGAAACCGCCAAGATCACGAAGGCCCAGGCCGCTGACGCCTATGCCCGCCTGATCGAGATCATCTACGCCGGCGCGAAGCTTCCCGGCGGTCTCATGATCCCCGGAATCGGCAAGATCACCAAGGTGAAAAAGGCCGCTCGCAAGGGCATCAATCCTTTCACCAAGGAAGCCATCAAGATTCCCGCGAAGACGGTTGCCAAGCTTACCCTTTGCAAAGCCGCGAAGGAATGCGTGAAGTAATCTGCGTCTGCAGATGATGCAAAATGCAGAAAGACGCGGATTGCTTCCGCGTCTTTCCGCTATATGGAAACGGCTGGGACATGCAGAAGGGAAAAACGTTGACCGACTGGTCCGCGCTCGACAGGGTGAAGCCCTCCGGGCGCGCGAAGGCCGCGCCGCGCGCGGTTCCCGCCGTGCAGCCGGACGTTTTTCCCTGCGGGGCAAGTCCCGGCGATGTCTTCTCCGCAATGCTCGGAGGACGGCGCGGCGCCGTTCCGGGGCGCGAGAAGGTGCGCCCGAAAAACTCTTTCGACAAAATAGCGGAAGCGTCTGCGGCGCGCGAACGCACTGCGGACATCCTTGAAGAAACCGCCGCCGAACTCGACCGGCAGAGCGCGCTCGCGGCCAAAGCCGAAGAGCGGGCGGCGGAAGCGCTGCGGGCTGCGGAAGAGGCGCGCACGGTGTGCGCCGCCGCGCTCGCGGCGAAGGAAACGGCTGAAAAGGAGTCTGCCGGACTCCGCGCGCGGCTTGCGTCCGCGGAAGCGAGAGCAGCGTCTCTCGAAGCGCGCGCGCTCGCGGCGGAAGAGGCCGCCGGAAAGGCGGCGGACCGCAATGCCGCGCTTTTCCGCGCGGAGATGCTCGAAAGGGAACTCGCCGAGGCGCGCCGCCTGCCGTCGAGCGTTCTTCTGCGCGCGCCCGTTCCCGGCTCCGCGAACGAAGTCTTCGCAGGCGAAATCTACGAGCATGTCGTGGAAGCGCTTGCCGGCGCGCTCAAGGACGCCGCCGCCGCGCGGCGCGACAGGCGCGCGGAACTGCTCGAGGCCGTTCTCGCGGCGAACCAGTCTTCCGGCGGGCTTTCCCGCCTGCGCGAAGAGACGAAGAAGGCGCTCGAAGAATCGGGGCGCTCGATCGGCGAGCGCGAAATAGCGAATCTCGAAAAACTCGGATTCAAATATGCAAAAGGGGCGCGGCATCCGAAATTCCGCTGGGGACGCGCCGTCTACGCCATACCGTCCACGCCTTCCGACGGCGCGCACGGCGCGCGCAACACCGCGCGCGATCTCTGCAACATGGCATTTTGAAGGAACGCACCGGAATGAAAACCGCATACGTAAACGGAACTCCAATCTCCCGCGAGGCTGTACAGTTCGAACTCGACCGTCTCATCAAATTCTACGTGACGCACGGAACGTCGAAAGAGACGATAACGGCGAACCTCGAAAAGCTCGTCGAGCGCGCGCAGGAGCAGGCCATAGGCGCGAAACTCCTTCTCGACCGCGCGGCGGAACTTGAAGTGCAGGTCCCGGAAAGCGAGATCGACGGACGCATCGCGGAGATAAAGAAGCAGCTTGGAAGCGAAGAGGCGTTCAAGAAGGCGCTCGAGGCGCGCAAGACGGACGAAAAAAGCTTCCGCGAGGAACTGCGCCGCGGCTGCCGCGTGGACGCGCTCGTGCGCCAGGCGGTCGCGCATGTGCCTGAGCCGTCGGAGGAGGATATCGAAGCGTACTACCGCGCGCATCCGGGCGAGTTCGCGTCCGGCCCGCAGGTCTTCGCGCGCCACATTCTCGTGACGCCCGCCGACAGGGAATCCGAAGCGTCGAAGCGCGAGGCGCGCGAGGAGATCGAAGCGATACGCAAGCGCATCCTCGAAGGCGCGGATTTCAAGGAGGAGGCGCGCGCGCATTCGGACTGCCCGTCCGCCAAGGACGGCGGATCCCTCGGCTGGTTCTCGCGCGGCATGATGGTGGACCCGTTCGACAAGGCCGTTTTCTCCATCGCCAAAAACGAAATTTCGGATGTCGTCGAAACGCAGTTCGGCTACCACATAATCCTGAAGGAAGACGAGAGGCCGGGCGGATCGAAATCGCTGACGGAAGCGCACGAAAGCATTCGCGACCTTTTGCGCCACGAGGCGCGCGGCCGTGCGATGGACTCGTTCGTCGCGGAGCTTCGCGAGAAGGCGTCCGTAGAATACAAATGACCTCCCCCGTTCCGCAAGACGCGCCGTGGATTCCTTTCGAGGCCGACCCGGCGCATGTGGCGCGGGAGCGCGCCAAGGCGCGCGAACTGCGCAAAAGCGCCTGGTGGGAAAGCCGGATCGCGGCGGGCGTGTGCCATTACTGCGGGAAGAAGGTCGGCGCCGCCGCGCTTACGCTCGACCATGTAATCCCCGTGGCGCGCGGCGGGCGTTCCACGCGCGGCAACTGCGTTCCGGCGTGCCGCGAATGCAATGCTTCGAAGCGCGCGGCGACCCCGGCGGAAATCGCTCTCGAAACGCTTTTTCCGCAATGAGCCGCCGTCTGGCCCGGCGGCGCGGGTTCAATCGTTGAAAAGGGATGAAGGCAGGAAGCACGACGCCAGCGCGTGGTCTTCCAGCAGGGATGTCGAAACGCGGATGTCGCGCCCCGCGAAATTCTTGAACGCGCCGAGCCATCCGCCTGAAAGCCGCACCGCCAGCACTCCCGTCGCGGGGTCTGCGGCGACGATGTTCATTTCGCGCGGCGAGAAGCGTATGCCGGTTCCGAGCGCTTTGGAAACCGCCTCCTTGGCGCACCAGAATCGCAGCGTCATGTCCGGCGCGGCCGCGGCCGACGCCGCGATTTCAAGTTCGGAGTCGGTGAAAACCCCGCGGGTGAACTCGTCCGTCAGGTTCCTTCCGCGCGCTTCGATGTCGATTCCGATCCGCGAATTCGCGGCGGCCGCCGCCACCACGAGGCGCGACGTGTGCGCGATTGTTATGTCCGGCGCCTCCGGAAGCGTGTCGGTCCACGCGCCTATGGCGTGCGGCTTGCCCGAATCGTCCGGCCATATGTGGATGTCGGCGCACGTCCAGCGCGCCTGATAGCTGTCCGCCATGAAGCGGCGCACCGCGTCTTTCGCGGCGATGCGTCCGAAAAGCCATTCCGCGCGGCGCGAGACCGTTCCCGGCATCTGCGCGAATTCTTTGCGCTCCGCCGGGCACAGAACCGCGTGGGAGACCATCTCAAGCCATATCCCGCCGTGCTGTTCGAATATCGCGTACGGCGCGCCGGCGACCATGGCCGTCCCCGCGGCGGCGGACGGGAAACCTATGACTGCGGGCGGAACCGGGCGCGTGAGGAATGTCGACGCCGGCGAAAGGATGAGCCGTGGGAATTCCTCCGGGACGCGCTCCACGAATTCCTCCAGGCCGTCTATCTGCATCACCATGTTTCCGTTGCCGTCCGACACCGTGATGTCGGCGATGTGCGAACGCGGCGTGACCGCGGACAGTCGCATGTAGCAGCGCAACTGCGCGCCTTCGCGGAACGCGGAGCCGAAGATTGAAATGCGTCTTATGCGGAATGCGGCGGCGAAGGACCCGGCGAAGCGCGGGTGCGACCGCCAGAGTGCGAATCCGGACGTTATCGTTTCGAAGACCACGGGGTCGAGCGTCCATACGGGGAAGCGCGTATGCGCCACCGCGCCAGCCGACGACGGAGCGCGCACTTCGTAGTCCAGACCCGTCTCGGACCACAGGTCCGCGCGGACTATGCCGCGCAGCAGTCCGTTGTAGCGCAGGCGGTCCGGGTAGATTTCGCGGTTCGTCCAGTGGACTGAACGCGGACGCGGAAGCGGCGGCGGCACCGCGGGGCGCGGCGCCGGCGGCGTCGCGGCGAGCAGGAAGACCGCCTCCATCGAAGGCCACGTGAACGAGGGGTCCGCCGTGTCGTCGCGCAGCTGCACTCTTACGGCGGCGAGATCGGGGTCCGGCGAGGCTGTGCGTTCGGCGTGGAGATGCAGGCGCACCGCTCCGTCGCGGAAGACCACGGCCTTGCGCGCCGACAGATCGTCTATGCGGACCACGGAGCGCGACGGCATCAGCCGTCTTGCCAGCGACCCCATCATCTCCGCGCCGGCGGAGAGCGGCAGCGCCGCGAGTCCGCGGAGCGACGGTTCGGAATAGGACAGCTGCGAAGTCCCGAAGGCGCAGTCCGCGATGAAGGGCGCGGCGGCGAGCGTGAGTTCTTTGACTATTTCAATGGACGTGCCGGGGATGTGCGAAACGGTGTCCGCCCCGGATATCAGGGGATCCGAGGCGCCGGCTTCGAACTGGCGCAGGCGGCGTTCGCGCGCGGCCGCCGCCGCGGCGCGCATCTCCGCCTTGCCCGCGCCGCGCCGCGCGGGGGCGGCGGTCTGCGCGAATTCCGGATCGAGCGAGAAAAGCGCAAGGCGCGGAAAATCGCGCGACAGGCGCATCTCCGAATCGCGCCGGACGCCGGCGGTGAGCGGAGAGTCGAGATCGAGCATCCTGCGCCGCCTGTTCGCGTGCAGGGCCGCAGCGTCCACCGGCGCGCCGGAAGCGGCAAGCTGCGCCAGCGCGTGGAGCAGCTGCTGGAGTCCGGAACGGTGCACCCTGTTCGCGGCGATGGCGGCGTGCGGCGCGTCGCGCAGGATTTCATCCGCCGCGCCGCACAGATTTCCGCGCGGGCCGAGTTCCACGAATACGCGGAAGCCGTCTTCGTACATCTGGCGTATCGTCGCGTCGAACCGCACCGGACTCGTCCAGAATTCCATCGCTTTGCGCCGCAGGGCGCGCAGTCCGCGCGGAAGCGGCGCGGCGTCCGCGCAGGAATAGACCGGAACGGACGGTTCGGCGCGGGTCCAGCGCGAAGCGAATTTGCGGAAGCTTGAAACGGTCTTCGCGCACCAGGGCGTGTTGAACGGCGACCCCGCCGGAAGGCGGACGGTGCGCACGCCTTGCGCGGCGAACGAGCGGATCGTCTTTTCCGCCGCGGCAGAGAGCACGGAGAACGTTCGCACGCGCGGCGAGTGGATGAACGATTCCACGCATTCGGAAGGATCCGCGGCTGCCGCCGCCGCGTCCGCCGACTCCGCGTCCGGGAAGGATGCGAGCAGTGTCGTGCACTCCGGCAGCCCTTCGCGGTCGATGGCGTGGGAAACGAGTTTGTAGACGTCGCGCACGAACTCGAGGCGCTCCGAGCGGCGCTTGAATCTGGGCACGCCGGCCGCGAACAGGGCGGATATGTCGCCGCCGGCGAATCCGGCGAGACCCTGCGGGACGATTCCGAAATCGGCGAAGAGGCGGACGAGCGCGATGTCCGCCGCGCACGTAGATACGAGAAGCCGCGCGAACATCGCGCCCGGCTTCAGCCCGGACAGCACGCTCCACCCTCCCCCGGGCGGAAATACGAAGGAGGACGGGGAGAATCCGTCCAGCCCCCCGACGGCTTCTTCGAGGCTGTCGAACACGTGGCGGCAGACAGGAAACAGAATCGCGACGTCGCGGAGCATTCCGGGGTAGAAGCTTGCGCCGCCGGGGAAGAGAAACGCGATCTTGCCGTCGCGCTCCGGGCCGAGCAATCTGTCGCGGAACCAGTACAGGCCCGACTTGTCGCGGACTTTGGCCGCGCCCGCGGCTATGCGCGTCTGCGCCGTGCAGAGGCGTTCGCGCAGTCCGGCTGGCGAATCGGCCACCGCCGCGAGGATGCACGGCTTGCCGGCCGCTTCGCGGGCGCAGGTGTAGGCCACGTCTTCGAGCGGCGTCCCCGGGGCGGCGGCGAGGAACGCCGCCACGCGGGCGATGGCTCCGGGAAGGGCGTCGTCGCTGTCCGCTCCTACGAGCACCAGTTCGCCGGCCGGGGGAATTGCCGCGTCTGCCGCGTTCACGACCTCACCTCCGGTTCTTCTTCGAGTATGGCGCAGGCGGCGTGTCCGCCGGAGCCGAAAGCGTTCAATAGCGCGCGGCGCGGGCGCACCGCCGCATCGCCTGCTATCCACGGGCGGGCTTCGTGCAGCAGATACACCCCGGATTCCGGGTCGGAGCCGTCCGCGGTTTCTCCGCCGCCGGCCATCGGCGGGAGGACGCGGTGGTAGAGCGCGAGCGCGACTTTGGCAAGGCTCGCGGCGGCGGAGGCCCGCAGCGTGTGGCCTGTGTTGCCTTTCACGGAGCCGAGCCCTATCGCAGCCCCTCCCCCGCCGGGGCGCAGCGACTTCAGCGCCTCGAGTTCCGGCGCGTCTTTTTCCGGGTCGCCGCTTCCGTGGCCTTCCGCCAGGTCTATCGACGTTATCTCGCACCGCGCTTCGTCCGCGGCGCGCAGAAACAGTTTTTCAAGTCCCTCCGCCGGGGAGGGTATCGCGGCGGAGGCGACGGATTTCACAAGGGCGTAGATTCTGTCGTGCGCCTTGAGCGCGTCTGCGCGGCGTTTCATTATGAACATCGCGCCGCCCTCCCCCGGCAGCGTGCCGGTGGAATCGGGCGAGTACGGAGCGAGCCGGCCTTCGGTCCGGAATTTCATCGATCCGGAAAGACCTTCGAGGAGCGCGCGCGAGAGCGGCGGCTCGAGCGCTCCGGCGAGCGCCACGTCCGCGCGGCCGGTGCGCAGCGCGTCCATCGCCTGTCTCAGGACTGTCATGCCGCTGAGCGACGCGGAATCCGAAAGATGCGCTTCGCCGTCGAAACACGCTTCCCGCGCGACCCATGCGGCTATGCGCCCTCCCGTTCCTGCGAGGAACGAGGCTGCGTCCGGCGCGGGAATGGATTCTTTCAGCCGGCGGTGGACGGAATCGAGCGATTCGGCCGGGGCGGACGGGAAGAACTTCTCGATTATCTCCATCGTCTGGTCGATGAAGTAGGTGTGCTCCAGCCAATTCACGGTGGCGCAGCTGAAAGGCGGCGCGTAGCCGAGCGCGACGAAGCCGTTCAGCGGCGCGGACGGATTCGGCCTTATCGCGGCGTCGGCGAGCGCGTCGAGCGCCAGCTGCGCGGCGAAGTAGAGATCCTGGTTTTCGCCTGCGTTGATCTGGCGCGGGAAGGAAAGAGCGGACGGGACGCACGAATACAGCGGACCGAGGCATCCCGCCGCATGGGGATACGGGCGGCCGAACAGTCCGGGATCGCCCGGGGCGCGCGCAAGCTCCGGCGGAAGCGGCGCGATCGCGGACCGCTTCGTCATCACATTCCGCCAGAGGGACGCCGCGTCCGGGGTGCCCGCGAAGCGGCATGACATTCCGACTATCGCTATCGGTGCTTCGTCCATGCCGCAAGTTTACCACAACCGCGCCGGATTATCAGTCCGGGCTGAAGCGGATGCCGGCGGCGTCGGCGGTCATGTGTACCGTGGAGCCGGGCGGATATTTCCCGGCCACGATTTCGCGCGCGAGCGGCGTTTCCACGAGCCGCTGTATCGCGCGTTTCACCGGGCGCGCGCCGTACACGGGGTCGTATCCTTCCTCCGCGAGCTTTTCGACCGCCTTGGAATCGGCTTCAAGCGTCACGCCGTTTTCGGCGAGGCGCGCGGAAAGCCCGGCGAGCTGGAGGGAGACGATTTTCGCGATTGAATCGCGGTCGAGCTCCGTGAACATCAGTATCTCGTCGAGACGGTTCAGGAATTCCGGGCGGAAATGCTCTTTCAGCAGAACGTTCACCGCGTCGCGCGTCTTTCCGTCGACGGAGCCTCCCTTGCCGCCGCTTTCGGCGATGAGAGAGCCGCCGAGGTTGGACGTCATGATCACGACGGTGTTTTTGAAGGAAACCGTGCGTCCGTGCGAATCGGTGAGCCGTCCGTCGTCGAGCACCTGCAGCAGCATGTTGAAGACGTCGGGATGGGCTTTTTCGATTTCATCGAGAAGCACGACGCTGTACGGTTTGCGGCGTACCGCTTCGGTCAGCTGCCCGCCGTCTTCGAAGCCTACGTATCCCGGAGGCGCGCCGACGAGACGCGATACCGCGAACTTTTCCATGTATTCGGACATGTCGAGCCGCACGAGCGAGTTTTCGTCGTCGAAAAGCTCGGCAGCGAGCGCCTTGGCGAGTTCCGTCTTTCCTACGCCGGTGGGGCCCAGGAAGAGGAACGCGCCTACGGGGCGTTCGCGGTTCTTCACGCCTGCGCGGGAGCGCAGGACCGCGTCTGCGACTGCGTCCACGGCCTCGTTCTGCCCGATGACCCGCTTGTGCAGGATCTCCGGGAGCCGGAGCAGCTTCTGGCGCTCGCCTTCGAGGAGTTTGGTCACCGGAACGCCCGCCCAGCGCGAAACGACTTCGGCGATTTCGTCGGGCGTGACTTCCTCGCGCAGCATCGCGCCGGGGGCGGCGTCGCGTATCGCCTTTTCGCGCTCCGCGAGCGCTTTTTCGAGCGCCGGCAGCTCGGAATACTGCAGTTTTCCGGCCTTGTCGTAGTCTTGCTCGCGCAGCGCCTTTTCAAGCGAGTGCCTCGCCGCCGATATCTTCTCGCGCAGGTCGCGCACTTCGTTGATGGCTTTTTTCTCGGACTGCCATTTGGCGGTCATGGCGTCGGCCTGCGATTTCAGCTCCGCCAGCTCGCGGCGAAGTTCTTCAAGCCGCTTCTTCGACGCTTCGTCTTTCTCTTTTTTCAGCGCGGCTTCTTCCATCTGGAGACGCGCTATGTGGCGCGAAGCGCCGTCGAGCTCCGCAGGCATCGAATCCATCTCCGTGCGGATCGACGCGCACGCTTCGTCAAGCAGGTCGATCGCCTTGTCCGGGAGGAATCTGTCCTGGATGTAGCGCGAGGACAGCGTGACGGCCGAGACGATGGCGCCGTCCTGGATGTGGACGTTGTGGTACTTTTCGAAGCGGTCTTTTATCCCGCGCAGGATGGATATGGAATCCTCTTCGGATGGCGGTTCCACATGGACCGGCTGGAAACGGCGTTCGAGCGCGGCGTCCTTTTCGAGGTATTTGCGGTATTCGTCGAGGGTCGTCGCGCCGATGCAGTGCAGTTCGCCGCGCGCGAGCATCGGCTTGAGCATGTTGCCGGCGTCGGTGGAGCCTTCGGTCTTGCCCGCTCCGACTATGGTGTGGAGCTCGTCGATGAACAGGATTATCCGCCCGTCGGACGCGCGGATCTCGTTCAGCACGGCTTTGAGACGCTCTTCGAATTCGCCGCGGTACTTCGCGCCGGCCATGAGTGCCGTCATGTCGAGCGAAAAGACCGTGCGGTCGCGCAGGCCTTCCGGGACGTCTCCCCGCACGATGCGCTGCGCGAGTCCTTCGACGATTGCGGTCTTGCCCGTCCCGGGTTCGCCTACGAGGACGGGATTGTTTTTCGTTTTCCGCGAAAGGATGCGGATAACGTTGCGGATTTCCGCATCGCGCCCGATGACGGGGTCGAGCTTCCCGGCCTGGGCCAGCGCCACAAGGTCGGTTCCGTATTTTTTCAGCGCTTCGTACTGCCCTTCCGGATTGTCCGTTGCCACGCGCTGGTTGCCGCGCACTTCGCGCAGCGCGGCGAGGATCTGTTTCTCCCCCGCCCCGGCGCGGACGATTTCGTTCGCGGCCGCGCCGCCGGCGCGCACGATTCCCAGAAGCAGGTGCTCCACCGAAAGATATTCGTCTTTCATCTCGCGCGCGCAGTCTTCGGCTTTCGCAAGCGCGCTTTCAAGCGCTCCTGTAATGTATATCTTGCCAAGTTCAGAGTCTCCGCCGATTCTCGGCTTGGCGTCGGCCAGCTCGACTATGCGGGCGGAAAGCGCGGGAATCGAAACGCCGATTTTCCCAAGTATGTTGGGGACAAGCCCGCGAGAGTCCTTGAGAAGCGCGAGCGCCACATGCTCTATATCGATTTGGTTGCAGCTGCGCCGCACGGCGATTTCTTTGGCGTCTTCAATCGCCTTGCGCGCGTTTACCGTCCATTTGTCCATTGTCATATCTTTATCCTCTTTTCCGGCATTTTTTGCCGATTCCCATATTAGCAACATTCGTGCCAATTGTGAAAATGCGCCGTTTGCATCCAGAACTGGCGACATTTTGTCGCATTGAATCAATTTTGTCGCACCACCCCTCTTGTTGTCGTACGCTTGTTGTCTTCCCATCCCCCCACCCCTCCCCCTCTTGTTGTCGTACGCTTGTTGTCTCCCCATC
>Ga0310695_10012371_pt1 | contig 11966 bp, 8 predicted proteins | sample RumenRJG_04DNA_FD_203882 | JGI IMG/M metagenome (GOLD analysis project Ga0310695, IMG submission 203882) | Bovine rumen microbial communities from Lethbridge, Alberta, Canada - RJG_04 (v2) (version 2) | ecosystem: Host-associated > Mammals > Digestive system > Stomach > Rumen | place: Canada... | reverse complement strand
TTTTGTTACAATTGTGAAAATATGCCTAAATGTCTGTAAAAAGTAAAAAATAATGTAGACTTTTTATGAAAAATTTGATTATATTTAAGGATAAGTAATTTATAGGATGCATTTTGGATTATTCCGAATTAGATTACTTATAGGATGTTTGAAACGGCTCCTTGGTCGGAGCGCAAAATGGAGTGCACATGGGATTCGAATTAAAAACAACGACAGCTGTTGCGGGGTTGGTGCTCGCTTTTGGCTTGTCGCAGGCTTTTGCAGCGGAACGTCAGATGGAACGTCTGACGCGCGGCCTTGCGGTTGCGAATGTCGGTTCGGGCGTGCTCGTGAGCTGGCGTTTGCTCGGTACAGATTCTCCGGATACTGAATTCAACCTGTATCGTGATGGCGAAAAGATTGCGACCATTTCTAAGTCGGCTGGAACCAATTATCTCGACAAAAGCGGCAAGACGACTTCCAAGTACACGGTCGCAGCCGTGGTGAACGGCAAGGAAAGTGTCAAGGAAAATGTTTCTGTCGTGCTAGACAAGAATGTTTCCAATAGTGGCAACTCTTTCCCGTACAAGACTATCAAACTCGAAGTTCCTGCATCACAGACGATGCCCGATGGCGAAAAGTGCACTTATACTCCCAACGACATGAGTACTGCCGACCTCGATGGCGACGGCGAATACGAACTTATCTTAAAGTGGGATCCGAGTAATGCCCATGATAACTCGCAGACGGGTTACACTGGCACTGTGTTTATTGATGCCTACAAGCTCGATGGTGCGCGCCTGTGGCGAATTGATTTGGGCAAGAATATCCGCGCGGGTGCTCACTACACGCAGTTCCAGGTTTTTGACTACGATGGTGATGGCAAAGCCGAAATGATTGTGAAGACCGCCGACGGTACGATTGATGGTACCGGCAAGGCAATTGGTGACAAGTCCAAGGATTACCGCGATGCGGGTGGTACGATTCTTAAAGGCCCTGAATACTTGACTGTTTTCCGCGGTGTTGACGGTGCAGCGATTACGACCGTTACGTACGAACCGAGCCGTGATATTAACCAGCACGTGAAGGGCAAGGATGCCCATGGCTACTGGGGCGATAACTACGGCAACCGCTGTGAACGCTACTTGGCTGCAACGGGTTATCTGGACGGAGTACACCCGAGTGCAATCTTTGCACGCGGCTATTACAGCTCTGCTTATGTGGCGGCCTATGATTTTGACGGTAAGGACTTGAAGCTCCGTTGGCTTCACAAGTCCGAATATCCGGGCGAAGGTCTTTATGGTGAAGGTAACCACAGTCTCCAGGCGGTGGACCTTGATGGCGACGGTTACGACGAAATTTTCTTCGGTGCCGCGGCCTTGAATCACGATGGTACCTTGCGCTACCGTACAGGTCTTGGCCATGGTGACGCTCACCATATTTCTGATTTGGATCCGGACCGCCCTGGGCTTGAACTTTGGGATGTCCACGAACATACTGATGCCAAGTATACCGAAGAAATGCGTGCCCATGATGGTACGATTATTTGGGGTACTCCGCAGCCGAATGCGGATGGTGTGGACAATGGCCGTGGCATGGCGGCTGACATTGACTCCGAATATCGCGGCTTTGAAATGTGGTCTAGCAAGGGCGGTGGAATGAAAAACGCGAAGGGTGAAAAGATTGGTTCTCCCTCGGTCTCCACAAACTTCCGCATTTATTTTGATGGCGACGAATACGATGAACTTTTGGATGGTGCTTACGTAACCAAGTTCGATTCTAAGAATAAAAAGTCGAATGTCTATTTTGATGGCCCGAAGGCTCTCGGAGCTGCAGGTTGCAACGGCACCAAAAATACTCCGAGCCTGGTTGCCGATTTGTTCGGTGACTGGCGCGAAGAACTGGTTGTCCGTTCCGAAACAGATCCGACCACGATGTACATTGTCTCGACTCCGGTTGAAAGCAAGCTCCGTGTTTATACACTGATGCACGATGCAACTTATCGCACTGCGGTGGCTTCTGAAAATACGGCCTACAATCAACCACCGCACTTGGGCTACTATCTGCCCGATATGGTGAAGTCTCTCAAGCAACCTGCTATCTTTATGGCGGGCGACGAGCTGACTCCTCCCGATACGACTCCGGTGGTGAGCGATGGTAAGTCCACGATGGATGCCTCTGCGCCGAAGGAAGGTGCTGGCGGATTTGAAGCGACCAATGCGGGTTTCCAGGAAAATGGCTATTACAATTTTGATAATACGCTGGCAAGCTACGCTACTTGGGAAATATTCTCGCAGAAGGATGCTAAGACAACTCTTACCATTCGCTATGCCAATGGCGGCAAGGATTCGCGTAACATGTCGCTGAATGTGAACGGCAAGTCTGTTGGTACGGTGAGCTTCCCGACGACTGGAGACTGGACGACTTATTCCGAAGCGAAGATTGATGTGTCCTTGAAGGCGGGCGTAAATACGTTGAAGCTTTCGTCAATGACAAGTGACGGCGGCCCGAACGTAGACATGTTCACTTTCGGTATCGATGGTGTGGAACTTTATGACGGTACGCAGAAGATTAATAATCCGACAATGATGCCGGTGGGCTCTTTCAAGAGTGGCGTGGTATTCGATCCCGCAACTGGCGTACTGTTTACCCCGAAGGCTGGCTTTGCGGAAGTTTACTTCTTCGATATGTCCGGTGCAATGCGCATGGGTGTATCACAGAATGTAGTTGCAGGAACGAGCGTATTTGCGCTCGACCGCAATGTGCTCCCGAAGGGAAAGTATCTCGTTAAGGTAATGCTTAACGGAAAGGCTGTTTCGGTGAAGAAATTCTCGAAGCAATAAACACCTCACTGCCTAGCCCTGGTCTTTCGAGTGTTGGACTGGGGCTAGGCCCTTTTGAGTTTTGGTATGAAGATGTTTAGTAAACTTTGGCAGAGTATAGTTGTTGCGTCGATGGTCGTCGCTCCGCTCACATGGTCGGCGGTGACCATCTACATGTGTGGTGACTCCACCATGCAGGACTGGGCCGAGGGTTACTACCCCAAGCAGGGGCAGGGCCAGGATTTCCATTTTTGGTTTGATCCGACCAAGGCTACGGTCGTGAATCGTGGCCAGGGTGGCATGTCGCTCGGTGGTGGCGGTCTTGACAAGAAGGGTAATACCGCTGTCGGCTATTACGACATGTTTTTCAAGAAAGGTTGCTCCAATGGCAACTGCATCGCTGAAAAACTCAAGGCGGGCGACTACGTCGTGATCCAGTTCGGTATTAACGACGTGAGCTACAGTACCGAAGATTTCTTTGCTTCGAACATGAAAAAGATGGTGAGCGATGTCCGCGCGAAGGGCGCGTACCCGATTATCATGAGCCCGATTCGCCGCCTGTATTACGATTCCCCGACGCAGATTCATAACAGCTATCGCGGCTATCCGGCGCTCAATAAGAGCCTCGCCGAAGAACTCAACGTGCCGTTTATCGACATGAGCGAAATGGTGGCTAACTACATGATTTCGGTGGGCGAACAGTATGCGGCCCAGTTCATTTTCAACTATGCGACCAAGTCGGAATACAGTAACCTTGGCAGTGACCAGACGGACCAGGTGCATTTGCAGATGAACGGGGCGAACGCATTCGGGCGTATCATTACCGAACAGATGCGCGCCCACAGTGACCCGATTGTGAAAAAGCTCGGCGACTACATGGCGCCCATGTACCAGGTCGAAGTCAAGGTGAGCCCCGAAGGTGCTGCCGAAGCGACTTCGATTAACGCCTATTACCCGAAGGGCATGACCGTGATGCTCAAGACTATTCCGAAGAGCGGCAAGAAGTTCTTGGGCTGGTACGACGGTAACGGCAACAAGGTGGGTGCCCCGAGCCGTTCGAACGTGAAGTCTCCTTACATTCATACGTTCGTGATGGGTAGTGCCTCGACGCAGTTCACGGCGGTTTACGAGGGCGGAACGGCGCAGAAATATACCGGCGATGGTGCTGCGTTAACCGCATTCCCGACCACGACCCCGAAGAGCCTTGACGATGTGACCTTTGTTCCGTTTACCCCGATTGAAGGCAGCACGCAGGATACGGTGAAAATTGACAAGGATATCAAGAAATTCTTTGATGCAAGCACTCCGGATACGGCTGGAATCGGCTGGACTCAGAACGAATGGACTGACTTTACGGGCGAAGGCTATTACAATCTGGATAATACGAATGCCTCGTTTGCCGCATATAAGGTCAAGTTCCCAGGCGCAGGCTATGTGACGCTTGCGGTGCGCTATGCAAACGGCGGATCGTCGGATCGTATGTTCAATGCTTATTTGGACCATGATTACCTTGTGAGTGCACCGCCGACGGGTGGTTGGGACAAGTGGGATACCGCCTACGTGGTGATGGATGCTCCGCAAGGTGAAGCCGAACTCAAGATTATGTCGCTTACAAGCGATGGCGCTCCGAATCTAGATGCCTTTGGTTTCAGTATCGACGGCGTGTGCCGCGTGAGCGAAGGTTGCCCTGAAGAAACAATCGAAATTGTAAAAACGGTGAGTCGCGAAAACGGCGTTGCTCTGCATGGTGAAACCTTGCGCCTTGCCGATACGGAACGGGCTAATGTGAATGTATTCGATATGCATGGCCGTCTGGTTGCAAAGCAGATTGTTGAGAATGCTTCTGAAGTTTCTCTTGCGACCATGGTGAAGTCTGCTGGACTCTACCGCGTTGTGGTTCGCCAGGGAAGTGCTATGTTCACGGCAACTTATGCAAAGGTGAGGTAAACATGAAGGGCGTGTTGAGATTCCTCATCGCTGCTGCCGTGTTTACTGGGGTTGCCGTTAGCGATTCCACTAGCTTTACCATTCATGTGGTGGGCGATTCGACCGTGCAAACGTATAACGATAAAGCTTATCCGCAAACGGGATGGGGGCAGGTAATCGGATACTTCTTCGATGGTGCTCGCGTCAAGGTGAACAATGCGGCTCTCGGCGGGCGCAGTTCCAGGACGTTTATCGAAGAAGGCCGTTTGGATGGTGCTTTGAAATCGGCGCAAAAAGGTGATTACCTTTTTGTTCAGTTTGGTCATAACGATCGTGACTACAGTAAAGAGGCCCGCTATGTTCCTCCTGCTGATTTTCCGGGTTATATTCAAAAGTTTGTGGATGCGGGCAAGGCGAAGGGCGTGAACGTGATTCTTATTTCGCCGATGAACCTGAATGGTAGCCGTAACGTGTTCTCGACGGGTAGCAACAACTACGATGCCCGTGGTATGATGCAGACTGTGGCGAAGAACAATAAAATTCCGTTCGTCGATTTGAACATGAAGTCGTACAATACCTACAATACGACTTACAAGAATATTCCGGATTATGTGACGCGCTATCTGTACAAGAAATTGGAGAAGGGCGAATATCCAAATTATCCCGACGGAGTGAGCGATGGTACGACGCACTTCCAGGAAATGGGTTCCATGGGCCATGCCCAGATGATTTGCGAAGAGCTTGAAGATAATCTCAAGACCAATTCGAATCTTTCGGCTGAAGCCAAGGCTGCTCTCACCACGCTTGTTTCTACTATCAAGAAGCGTTATACCATCAAGGTTCAGACCAACCTTTCGAACTATAACGGCCTCATCACGCAGACTCAGTATTTTCCGGCGGGGTCTCCGATGACGCTCCGCGTGACTCCGAACGGCCAGACCTTTGAAAAATGGGTTGATGACGACTGTAACGAAGTTTCGAAGAATATGATTTATTATGGCTTTAAGACCAAGGCTCGTAGCATTACCTATACGGCCATGTTCAAGGGTGGCTCTGAATGTAAGAAGATTGCGCACGATGCTGAAGATGAGGGCAGCGATACCCCGATGTCCTCGAGTTCGGCGGGTCCTGAATCTTCGAGTTCCATTGATCCGAAGCTTTGCTATGATGGTGTTGCCGATGCGGCGTGGCCTTCTCCGATTGATATGTCGAATCCTGAAGTGGGTGACGGAACGACTGATGCTAATCATGAGGGCTTTACGGGTCAGGGCTTCTTTAACCTTGAAAACAGCGCCTACAGTACGGCTACTTATAATGTAACATCCGACCAGTCGGCATCCAATGCCCGCGTGATGGTGCGCTATGCCTTTGCCGGTACAGCCAACCGAGACATGAAGATTACCATCGATAACGGCACCTACGATGTAGCCTTCCCGCCGACAGGCGCCTGGGACAAGTGGGATACCGTGTATATCGACGATGTTTGGGTGGATGCACTCGACTTCAAGGTGAAACTCGCTTCGACAACATCTGATGGTGGCCCGAATATTGACATGATTGCCTTTGATATGAAGGGCGTGTACCGTACGGGTTGCAAACCTGCAAAGGTGGAAAACGATGTGGAATCTTCCAGCAGTACTGCTGCAATTTTGACGACGGAAATTTCCGGTGGAGTTTCCTTTGATGCCCGTCATTTGACCGTTTCGACTCCGGGAGGCCTGATGGAAGTCCAATTGATGGATGCCATGGGCAAAAACCTGAAGCGAGAGATTCGAAATGTTCCTGCTGGCTCTGTTTCTGTACTTTCTGATGGAGCAAAACTTCCTAAAGGTCGCTATTTCTTGCAAATTCGTCTGAATGGCCGAGTTTCTTTACAGCAACCTTTTGTATATTAAGGAAAACGCGATTTTTTCCCGCGAAAAGGAGTTAATATGAATTTCTTTAAGTTGGCTGCTTCTTCTTGCGCAGTTCTCGCCGCTATTTCTTTTACTGCTTGCGGTGATTCTTCCTCTGCAAGTTCCGATGACGACAAGGTCGCTTACGATTGCTCTGTTAAGGACGGCGTGAAGGTCGTTGCACCTGCAGAAGGCGAATCCTTTAAGCTGGGCGACACCATTAAGGTCGTTTTCGGTTCCGATATGAATTTCGGCGGCTTTGGTGTGGAAATCCGCTTCAATGATGGTGCAAAGAAGATTAGCCTGTTCGATGAAAGCATCGACGATGCTGTTATCGACGGAAAGACTTGTAATGAATACTCAGCTGTTCTTGATGCCAACCGCGGTGTCGAAGCTGCAGATGATGCCTACATTTTTGTTTACCCCTACTCCAAGCAGTCCAAGGCTGGTAAGTCCGGCACCTTCAAGGTGACCAAGTAAACTTGAACACCACACTAGACTTTCAAGACAATTCAATCACCGTAGCCATCGTGGGTTGCGGTGGTTTTATTGGTTGCCATCTGCTGAAGGCAATCTTTGAACGCACCAGTTGGCGTGTCTTTGGTGTAGATCTGGAATCCTACCGTATTCAGGAATACTTGGCCAATGACCGATTCGAATTCCTGTGCGCAGATCTTGCGGATGCTGCTGTGGTAGAGCGGATTGCCCGGTACCCGGTGGTGGTGAATCTGGCGGCCATATGCACCCCCGGTCGCTACATGGCAGAAGCTGCAGAAGTCATTCGCAGTAATTACGACCATCCGCGGGCATTGGCTGATGCTTGTGCCAAGAGCGGTAGCTGGCTCATTCATTTTTCCACTTCCGAAATTTACGGCAAGACGGCGGCGGATTCTTCCGCGCTTGAAGAAGATTCTTCTGAAATTGTGCTGGGCCCTGTGACGGCTAGTCGCTGGAGTTATGCCTCGGCCAAGCTTTTGACCGAACGCTACATGGCCGGTCTTGCAGGCTTGAATTGGACGGTGGTTCGCCCATTCAATTTTGTGGGTCCATTTATGGACTTTATGCCTGGCGTCGATGGCGAGGGGATCCCTCGCGTGCTGGCGAATTTTTCGACGGCCTTGGTTCGGGGAGGATCCCTCAAACTTGTGAACGGGGGCGTGGCCAAGCGCTGCTTTACTTCGGTACACGATGCCGTTGACTTTGTCTTCTGCCTGTTTGCGAAGGCCGACAAGGGTGTTGGCCAAGCTTTTAATGTGGGCAATGTAGACAACGAAGTGTCCATTGCGGAATTGGCTGGCTTGATGCGCTCGGTCTTTGCGTCGGTCAAGGGAAAGCCTGAAAACGATGTGCCCGGTGTAGAAGTGGTTTCGGGTGAAGATTATTACGGTAAGGGTTACGACGATTCCCTGCGTCGACTCCCGTCGGTGGCGAAGGCCGAAAACTTGTTGGGCTTCATGGCGAAAATCCCGCTGAAAGAAGCTATTGAAGAATCACTTCGGTGGTTTATCGGACATTATGTCGATGCCTGTTGATTACTTTATCTTTATTCCCGCCTATAACGTTGCGAATACTCTTGCCTCGGTGTTGCAGAAAATTCCCGAAAGCGTGTGGAATCGCGCCATTGCCCTTGTGATTGACGATGGCTCCGTTGACGATACTCGCGGAGCTTTTGAAGATTATGTGGAGGGGCTGGACAATGACCCTATTGGCACTATAAAGAAAAGTCGCTTGCGTTACATGCGCTTTGAACAAAATCACGGTTATGGATCCGTTGTAAAGAAAGGTGTTTCTGAAGGGCTTCGATCCGGGGCGGCCTATGTTGCCTGTTTGCATGGCGATGGACAGTACCCAGCTGAAATGTTGCAGGTTTTTTTTGACCATTTGCAATCCAATGAGGCCGTGTTGGTGCAGGGCTCTCGCCATTTGAATCGTGGCGGAGCAAAGGCGGGGAACATGCCTTTGTACAAGCGCCTTGGTGGAACTGTTCTGACGTCAATTGAAAATGTGGCTTTCAAGCAGAAACTCACGGATCGTCATAGCGGGTTTATCGTCTATTCTACGGATTTCTTGAAAAAGGTGAATCTTGAAAAGCTGAGTCCCTCTTTTGATATTGATTTGGAACTCATTTCCATTGCCGATGCCCGTGGCTTGAAACTTGCGGAACTCCCAATTCCTACGCGTTATGCCGGTGAAAAATCCAATTTGAAGGTTGTTCCTTATGGCTTGCGGGTTTTGAGGCAGGTTTTTCGCCGCTTGGTTGCTTAATCGATAGGATTCAATGTCTATGCATATCGGTTGTCATTTATCTTCTTCAGCTGGCTTTTTAGCCATGGGACAAACGGCACTTTCGATTGGTGCTGATACTTTTCAGTTTTTTACGCGAAATCCTCGCGGTGGATCGGCAAAGCCTTTTGACGAAGCCGATGCGCAATCGCTTGTGAAGTTGTTAAAAGACAATCATTTCGCCCCGATTCTGGCGCATGCCCCTTATACGCTGAATGCTTGTGCCGCTGACGAAGGCTTGCGGCAGTATGCGGTTGACGTGATGATCGATGACATCTGGCGTATGGATCACTTTCCGGGTGCCATGTACAATTTCCACCCCGGAAGCCATGTCAAGCAAGGCGTTGAAGTTGGCGTAGACTTGATTTCTCGCGCGCTGAACCAGATTTTAAAGCCGGAACAAAAGACGCTTGTGCTGCTTGAAACGATGGCGGGCAAGGGCTCCGAGGTGGGCCGTACTTTTGAGGAACTGCGTGCCATTATTGACCGCGTAGAGCTGGGCGATAAACTGGGAGTTTGCCTGGATACTTGCCATGTGTTCGATGGCGGTTATGATATTATTGACGATCTGGATGGTGTTCTTGAACAATTTGACAAGGTGATTGGCCTGAAGCGTTTGAAGGCGATTCACTTGAATGATAGCAAGAATCCGATGGGTAGCCATAAGGATCGTCACGAGGTTTTAGGGGCTGGATTTATCGGCTTGGATGCGCTCACGCGAGTGGTAAACCATGCGGCGCTGAAGAATTTGCCGTTTTACTTGGAAACTCCTAATGAATTGCCCGGCTACGCTAAAGAAATCGCCTTGATGCGTGAACGTTCAAAATAAAAGATATATATTTAAAGCATGATTAAAGATTTAATTCATGCTTTAAATGGGGTGCTGCTCGGAAAGTCCGAGACGGTTGAACTTTTGGTCATGGCGCTGTTGGCCGATGGTCACGTGCTGGTGGAAGATGTTCCCGGCACGGGCAAGACGACGCTTTCGAAGGCGCTTGCGGCTGCCATTGGGGCTGACTTTGCGCGAATCCAGTTTACGCCGGATTTGTTGCCTGCCGATGTGACGGGCGGTGCGGTATTCAAGGCGAATACGGGCGACTTTGAAATCAAGAAAGGCCCCGTGTTTACGCAGGTGCTTTTGGCCGATGAGATCAACCGAGCCTCGCCGCGTACGCAGAGTGCCTTGCTCGAGGCGATGGAAGAACGCCAGGTTTCGCTGGAAGGCGAACGCTATAAGCTGCCGGAGCTCTTTATGGTGCTGGCGACTGAAAACCCGGTGGAATTCCACGGTGTATTTCCGTTGCCCGAAGCGCAGATGGACCGCTTTATGGTGCGCATTTCGGTGGGGTATCCGACGGCAGAAACCGAACTTGAAATTTTGCGGGCGCATCGCACGAGTCGTCCTCTCGATTCTGTGCATGCAGTGACGGTTCCAGGTGAGGTCTTGACGGCACGCGGCCAAGTGCAGCGAATCCATATTGATGAATCGCTGGAACGCTACATTGTGAGCCTGGTGCAGGCGACGCGTAACGATGGCGGCGTGCGTCTGGCGGCAAGTCCGCGAGCGGGCATGAACCTGGTGCGCATGGCGCAGGCATGTGCGTATGTGAATGGCCGCGACTTCGTGAATCCTGATGACATCCAGCGTGTGTTCTTCCCGGTGATGGAACACCGCGTGTTCGCCAAAGATAGCGGTGACCCTGATGCCAGCAAGAAGATTTTGCAGGGAATCCTGAAGCAGGTGGCGATTCCTAAATAGCTGTTGCAGTGTCATTCTGAGCGAAGCAACGAAGTTGCGAAGTCGAAGAATCTAAAAAATGAATTTATAGACCCTTCGACAGGCTCAGGGTGACACAAGTGTATAAGTATGTCAAATCATTTTGCCATCTGGTTTCTGCGAGCGATTCCGCGGGCCCCGAAAAAATCGGGGATTTTGATGGCTGTTTACTTTTGGTGGCTGGATTACTTTACTCCGGCGGGTCGCGCCTTTGCCTCCTTGTTTTTGCTGGCGATGTTTGCTGGCGCGGTGCCTGGATTCTGGGCTGCCTGGATTTTTGCGGGTATTGATTTTCTGCTTTTCTTGGGACTGGTCTTTAGCCTATTCGTGACCGCGAAGCGGAGCAAGATTTGGGTTGAAAGCGTGTCGGTGAATCGCGTGCGCGAAGGCGAAACGGCCACGGTAACGGCGTATGTGGTGGTGCGCTCGACGATTGATTGCGTGACTTTAGGGGCGAATCGTTTGCCGCCCTCGCTTACAGGCTTTGAATCGGACCGCGCAAAGATTAAGAAGGGCGAGCCGCCGCACAAAATGGAATGCCAAGTGCGCACAACGCGCCGCGGCTCCTTCATGCTCACGAAAGTCTCGGCGAATGTGCCCGAAATTATGGGACTTTTGCGCTGGCCTTATGGCTTTAACGGCTCGGTAGAATTGCTGGTTTACCCGAGTGCGCTTAAGGTGCAGGATTTTCCATTCCTTACGCAGGGTGCTTCGGGCATGGCGTTTGCGCCGATCTTGATGCCAAGCCTTACCCGCGGCATGAATTTTATCGGCGTGCGGCCTTACCGCGAAGGCGATTCCCTGCGTGATTTGCACCATAAGGCTTTTGCCCGCTACGGAAAGCCTTTTACGAAAGAATTTGAAATCGAGCGCGGTGCGGGCGTGATTTTGCTCCTAGATACGGCGACTCCGAATTTCAAGTCGCGCCAGTATTTGGAACATGCGATTCGCGTGACGGCGGCGGTGGGCGAATGGCTCCTGGATCGCGAAATTCTCGGACGATTCTTTATCGATAGCGAAGAGATTGCTTTGGATGGTGGCAGCGAAAGCCGCAAGAATTTGTTGGATGCTTTGGCGAGAATTCCGCCCGCATCGCTTGCACGTGCCAAGCAACCTGCGCTTTGGGCCCCTGCGGCGCGACCGATGGATCCGGTGCTCCGCATCGGGCTTTACGAAAACGATGAGCCGCTTGTGAACAAGCATGTCGTGGTCGGAACGCTGCCGGCCTCGACCGAAGATAAACTGCTAGTGATTTCGCCTGAAGATTGCGATGGCGAGAGGGTA
>Ga0310695_10012370_pt1 | contig 11966 bp, 11 predicted proteins | sample RumenRJG_04DNA_FD_203882 | JGI IMG/M metagenome (GOLD analysis project Ga0310695, IMG submission 203882) | Bovine rumen microbial communities from Lethbridge, Alberta, Canada - RJG_04 (v2) (version 2) | ecosystem: Host-associated > Mammals > Digestive system > Stomach > Rumen | place: Canada... | reverse complement strand
AATCTTTTTGTACGCAGAATAAAATCTTTTTGTACGCAGAATAAAATCTTTTTGTACGCAGAATAAAATCTTTTTGTACGCAGAATAAAATCTTTTCGTACGCAGAATAAAATCTTTTCGTACGCAAAACATTTTGCTGACAGACTGAAAATATTTTCCTGCAAGGCTTGAAAGACTTTGCTGACAAGCTGAAAATCAGTATTTCTCGCTAATGGCATTGACAATAGAATTAATTGCATTTAAGTCATTATTGGAAAATCTGCGGATTTTGTTTTCTATTTCTAAAAGTTTAGGGTTTTTAGAGGGGGTATCAGGTGATTCACTCATCTCTAAAAGATAATCTAGCGATACTCCCAAAAAATGAGCTACTTTTAACGCTGTATCTGCATAAGGAATACTATTTCTTTTAATACCGAAACTTATGTTTGCTACATCGAATCCCACAGCCGCAGCAAGTTCTTTGCGTGTTTTTCCTAAATACTTTAACTCTGAATCTACGTTTTGCCAAAAGTTCATACTTAGTAAATATTGAAAAAAGATATTTTTTACTTGATTTTTTTAAGTAATGATATATAATGTGTAGTATAATTAAGTGGACTTAATTATAAGTGCCAAAATTTAACAATCGTTAGGAGGCTTTATGAAAAAGAGCTTTACTCAAGAAGAGATAAATAAAAAGTTTAGTTCTTTCAAAACGTATTCTAACAGTGATATGAATAAAGTTTTGAATAATGAAAGCAAATTGAAGCAAATGTGCATCGACAATGAGCCGCTGAGAGATTTTTTTGATACTGTGAGCTTGTATATAGATATGCTTCGGGATATTTTCACTGGTAAATACAAAGAAGTTCCAGTAGGAACTATTGCTGCTATTGTTGGTACTCTTTTGTATGTTTTGTCGCCTATTGATATTATACCCGACCCTATTCCTATTGTCGGATTTCTTGATGACGCGGCTGTAATGGCGGCTTGTTTGAATTTTACAAAGTACGATGTTGAAAAATACAAGCGTTACTTGGGTAAATAAAGTTTAATTGATTTTGGAGGAAGCTATGGGATTTAGAGATTCGTTTGAAAAGGCTAATTTTGCCTTAAAAACGGGGTTACTGAAAAAAGAGGAAGTTTTTACACCAAGAATTATTTCTCCAGACTATCAGTATGAATTAAAGCTCAAAGCCCTTGAAAGAGGAATCAGAAAGGGTGGAGAAGGTATTACAAAGGGAATTTATGGTCTAAATTCTTTTTTATCTATGTTTAAAAAATAGATGAAGAATCTAAACACCTGCGGATATTGTTTTCGTAGGTGTTTTTTTTGTATAAGAGAAAACAAAAGTGCTAATATATTAGCGAAAATGGACAAAATTGAGGAAAATAGCTAAAATTTAGTTATGATACAGCTGACCCAAAAGACTGCTCCTCAAATTGCAGAACAACTTTGAAACAGCCTTTTACAAAACAGGCTATGCCTGCCAGTTGTGCTTTGGGTATCTGCCTTTCATCTCTCGGCAAACATCTGCCCACGTGTTCGTCCAAAAGCCCGCAAGGTCGCGCGTAACCTGAAGCGGACGGCTCGCAGGAGAAAGCAGGCGCAAAAGTACAGGGACGCCGTGAACCATTGGCGTTTCTTTCACACCAAAAATCTGCTGAATGATAATCTCCAAAACTGGTACAATCCCCGCGCTTCCTTGGTCTTCGTAAACGAGCTTTCGCGTTTTGCCGTTTGCAAGCGTTATCGACTTCGGGGCATCGCGATTGATTTTTGCCTCATCAAGATAATAGGCAAGAGCTGAGAAAACCGCTTCTTTCGTGAGTTTTGCCTCAGTGAGAAAAGGAGTGAGCCAGTCCATCGCCGTTTTTGAAAGCGTGTCGAGCTTTTCTTTTAGAGCAGTATCGCCCGTTTGAGATAAAAATCGCGCGCGCAAAATCAAATCTTGAGCCTTGTCAGAAAGCTCAAGCCAATCAATGCCATTTTTTGAAACAGCGTCGCACACCGCTAAAGCAAAATCTGCTACAGAAGACTCTTTTTTCTTTGCCGACAAAATGATTTCGCCGTAGCATTTCACCTCTTCACTGATGAGCTTTTTGTTTTCGCCAAAATACGAGCGAGTTTTCGTTTGGGCTTTGCTCTCCAAAAATGCGCGGGCTTCTTCTTCGTCGAGAGCCTTGTAGCCGCGGATTTTTCCCTGCACTTCTCCAGAGTCCACGTCGAGCGCGATGATAAAAGCGGGAAGTGTGCTGTGCTTTTGCGCTTCGGCTTGGATTAGCGAGGCTTGGCGACCAGAGGGGAATTTGTAAACGCCAAAATCTTGTGTGCGCATTGCAATTCTGTCGGGAAATCCCGCAAGCAAAAGATTTTTCACACCGAGAGCACCCTCAATTCTGATTTGCTTCACGCGTCGGGAAATGTCGCTTCTGTTTTGATAAGACGTGTATTCAAGGATTTCGCTAATCGCTTCGTCGGCTCTGTTTTGCGCTTTGCCCTCAAGCAAAATGCACGCCAATCGCGGATTTTCGCCGATTTGAAGAGCCGCTTTGCCTTTGTCCAAAATCGCACCGTCTTCGCCGATTAAGCCCAATCGCTTCAAGAGCTTTTGCGCTTCTTTCCACGCGGCACGGTTTGGCGGTGTGAACCAATCAAGATTTTCGACACTGAGCGCACCCCACTCCGCGCACTCCAAAACAAGCGACAATAAATCCACCCGCTCGATTTCTGCGCTTTGCTCTGATAGCCGCCTGTCGCTTTCTGCCCAAAGACGCACGCATTTTCCAGCCTTGACGCGACCCGCTCGCCCTGCCCGCTGAGCCGCCGAAAACTCCGACTCGCGCTCTGTTACAAGCCGCTCCATTCCTGTGGCAACGTTCATTTTTACCAAACGCGACAAGCCCGAATCAATCACGACCGAAACATCTGGCACGGTTATCGAAGTTTCAGCGATTGCCGACGACAAAATAACGCGAGGCGTTCCTTGTTTTCCTGTCGATAGCACTTTTTTTTGCTCATCGTTTGAGATGCTTGAGTGCAAAAGCAAAATCTCTGCGTCAATGCCCGATAAATCCTCTTGAGCCTGCCGAATCTCGCGAAGTCCTGGCAAAAAGACAAGAATAGAGCCTGCGTCAACTTCTGCCAATTCATCTTTCACGGCTTTTGCAACTGATATGTTTGGCTTGTAGCAGATTTCAACGGGGAACTGCCTGCCTTTGACAGCGAAAATCGGAGCGTTGCCAAGATATGACGAAAGGCGTTTTGTGTCCATCGTCGCGCTCATCACGATACAAAACAAATCATCGCGCAGTTGCATTGCTTCTTTGAGGAACGCGAGTGCCAAATCCGCGTGAATGCTTCGCTCGTGAAACTCATCGATAACGACAACCGAAACGCCCTCAAGACTCATATCGCTCTGAAGCCGCCGCGTCAAAATCGCCTGCGTGATGACTTCTAGGCGCGTGGATTTGCTCGTGCGGTTTTCGCCGTGCATTGAGTATCCCGCTCTCTCTCCGACGCTTTCGCCCAAAAGAGAAGCGACACGGGAAGCGATTGCGATTGTGGCAATGCGGCGCGGCTCAAGCATAAGGATTTTGCCCTGAAAATGCTCTAGCAGCGCGAGCGGCATGGCTGTGGATTTTCCTGCGGCTGTTTCGGCTGTTAAGACAAGAAAGCGACTTTTTGAGCCTTTTAGCGTGTTGCAGATTTCATCAAGATATGGTGTTATCGGTAAGTTGTCAATTTGTGGCGTGTATGGCATAGAAAAGTATTTTAGCTTTTTCGCCGAAAAAAATAAATGCAAAAAAAATCGGAGAAATAATTTTCCCCGATAAATGCGTGTTAATGCTTTTCTCTCAAAAATCAGCTAAATCACACCTTGAACAAATCGATTTGACCGCCGATTTTGTCGATTGCGTCTTTCATGACAACAGACATATTTTCAAGCTGTGAGCCAGTGTGATTTATGCCAGTCGCTTCCGTTGCCATATCTCCAACGCTTGACTGAATGTTCTCTGTCGCGCTTTGCAAACTCCTCATCTGCATCTTGATATTCTCGTTACGCCCAGAAACATCTTTTGCCGCCACATCAACAGCGTCCCCGCTTTCCATAACCGCCTGAAGCGCGCCGCTGATTTGCTTTGAGCCAATCGCCTGCTCTTCCATAGCCGCCTTGATGTGCAAAACAAGCTGCTCCGTTTTTGCAATGCCGTCAGAAGCCGCAGCGAACGCCTGAGAAGTTTCCTCTGAAATCTTTACAACATCGCCAATCGAGTTTCGAATAGTTTTGAGCTGATTACCAATCGTTTTTGACTCCGCGCTTGATGTCTCAGAAAGTTTTCTAATTTCGTCAGCAACAACAGCAAAACCTTTTCCCGCTTCCCCTGCGTGTGCCGCCTCAATAGCCGCATTCATAGCAAGAAGATTTGTCTGACCTGCGATAGACGAAATCGCGCGGTTTGCTTCGTTTAGCATTTCAGATTGCTCGCGGATTTTTTCAATGCTTGTCGTCATCGATTGCTGCTTGTCGATACCAGCGCGGGATTTGCTCGCCAAGTTTTCAAACGAAGTCGCCATTTTGTCCATCGACTGATTAACCGAAGCGATATTGCTGACCATCTCCTCAACCGCAGAACTTGCAATCGCTACCCCCTCGCGCTGCTTTGTGATAAGGGAGGCAAGAGAGCCGATTGTTAGAGAAATATCGTCAACAGCTGAAACAGTTGATTTCATACTGCTTGTTTGCGTTTCGACCTGCGAAGTGATGTTTCTGATATTCTCTGTGATTTGGCTGATACCGCTCGCTGTGTCCTGCGCGCTCATCATAACAGTGTCGCCTGCGCTCGTAAGCGAATCCTTTGACTCTTTGACGCCAAAAACAACGTCGTGGATTTTTTCCATCGTGTTGTTAAAGTAGCGGCTCAAAAGACCAATTTCGTCTTCTGAAGTTATAGGCAAACGGCTCGTAAGGTCGCCATCTCCCTCAGAAATGTCGCGCAAACTATTTGCAACACGTTTGATTGGACGAATCATAAAGCGGGAAATCAAGAAGACAATTCCGATACAAGACAAAACGATGACAATCACGCCAAGAATAACGAAATTGATAATTGCTTTCTTAAAGTCAGAATTGAGCTTTTTTTCAACCTCATTAACAGCAGCGTCGATTTCGTCGATGTAGTTTCCTGTGCCGATAACCCAAGAATAAGGGCGGTAAGGAGCAGTGTAAGAACGTTTTGGCTCTGGCTTGTCTGAACCGAGTTTTGGAAATTTGAAATCGGTAAAACCGCCTTCCTTTTTTCCAATCTCGATGAACTCTTTGACCATATATTTTCCGTCTTCGTCTGTCCAATCAAGACGGTTTGTTCCTTCTGTTGCAGGCTTTGGCGGCAAAAGCACATTCACGCCGTCAAAAGTATCAATCCAAAAATATCCTTCCGTTCCATAGCGAAGCCCGCGGACAAGCTCACGAACAGCCTCTTTCCTCTCCTCAAGCGACATACCTTCCTTTTCATAAATCGAGTCGTAAGTCGTAATGAGAGAAATGACATTCTGAACTTGCCATTGGATTTTCTGGTCGTAGCCTTCAAGAAGCACTTGCTTTTGGCTTTTGAGCGTATATTCTTGATGAGAGAACATATTTGAAATAGAACTACTCATGTAACACACAGAAACGATAATCAAAATAACGATGTTTGCAAGTCCCATTGTAAAAAGCAAACTTGTCTTTTGGTTGGTTTTCATAGATACCCCTTATATAAGAAGTATACTTCAAGAACTACTATAAATCACGATAATTTTTTTTAATTGTAGCTTAACTAATTTTTTTCTGTGAGAGAGGACAAAAACAGTTCTGAGAATACATAGACAATGGATAGACGTATCCACTGCCTCTTTCCTCGCCTATCCACAGACAGTGGATAAGCCTATCCAGTGTCCCTTTCCTCGCCTATCCACTGCCTCTTTCCTCGCCTATCCACTGATAGTGGATAAGACTTTCTCTACAAAACTTGTTCTGCTATGCGGTGAAGATGTCGATTTGATTTCCAATCTCGCCGACGGAAGTCTTCACGCCGTTCGCCGCTCCTTGAAGTTCTTCGCTCGTCTCGCCGATTTTCACAGCGACAAGACTCATCTCGTCCATGCTGTTCGTGATTGAGTCGCTCGCCGCGCTCAAAGATTGCACTTCGCTGACGATTTGCGAGCTGTCGCGCGTGATTTCTTTTGCAGAGCTTCGGACTTTGCCCGTGCTTTCGTTCATAAAGCCCAAGACTTCCACGATTTGCTTTGAGCCTTCGTCCTGCTCGCTCATCGCCGACTTTATCGAGGAAACAAGAGCGTCCGTCTCTCTGAGCTGCTCGGAGACTGCCGCGAACGCTTTTGATGAATCGTCTGCCGCGCTTGAAACGTCGCCGATTGATGAGCGGATATTCAAAAGCTGCTCGCCGATTGTCTTTGATTGCTTGCTCGAAGTCTCGCTAAGTTTTCGGATTTCGTCAGCAACAACGGCAAATCCGCTTCCTGCTTCCCCTGCGTGCGCGGCTTCAATCGCGGCGTTTATCGCAAGGAGGTTCGTTTGAGAAGCGATAGAGGCGATGGCGGCATTTGCGTCTTGAAGGCGGACGCTTTCTTTTTCGATGGAAGCAATGCGGCTGTTGACTGCCTGCAACTTTTCAAAGCCCGTGTTCGCGTCGTCTTGAAGATATGAGAATGACTTTGCCATTTTGTCCATCGACTTGTTCACGCTCGAAATGTTTCCTATCATTTGCTCGATAGAAGCCGAAGCCTGCTCAATGCTTGCCGACTGATTTTCAATCATATCGCCCAAGAGAGAGATGTTTTTTGTGATGTTCTCGACCGCAAAAGACGTTTCGCCGACGCTTTTGTTCTGGTTTTTCACCTGCGACTTTAAGTTGTCGATTTCAATAACAACCTGCGTAATCGCTCCCGCTGTTTCCTCTGAAATCAAGTTCATTCTGTTGCTTGCGCCCTCTAAGATGTGCCGCGTGTCTTTGAGCGAGCCGACAACGCCGCGCAAAACAGATGACGACGTGTTAAAAGCACCGATAAGCTCTCCGATTTCGTCTTTTTCTTTGCTCTCTGGAAGGCTTTGCGTGAGGTCTCCGTGACAAAATGCGTTGAATGCGGTCTTTACAAAAGAAAGCGGCTTGATAATCTTTCGAGCCACGCCAAGAGCAATTATCGCCTGAAGAGCCATGAGCAAAACGGAGGCGGGCAAAAGATACAGGCACACTTTTTTCATGATGACGAGCAAAAGAGAGCTAATGCTCTTTCCCACGAAAATCATACCTGCGACGCGCCCGTTTGTTCCCAAAAGCGGAAAATACGCCGAAACATAGTAAGTCGAGCCTATTTTGCTTCTTCCAGAAAACTTTTTCTTGTCTTCGAATACTGTCTTTTTGATTTTTTCGTCGCTGATTTTGCTGCCGATTATGTTTTCGATTGTTGAAGAAATTCTTTCGTCGTCGCGGTAAATCGTGCAGTCCACGGCGTAATCGCTTTTGATTTTGTTCACGAAAGTGTATGAGCCGTAATCATAGCCCGCCGCAATGCAGCCGATGATTTTGCCGTTCGACTTTATTGGGGACGACACCATAAGCTCAAGGGGAGAATACTTCGCTTGTTCAAAATCGTGCCCAGAACGCCCAGAAAGTGCGTTTTTCACAATCGCAAGGTTTGTCAGATTGTCGCCTTTGTCGCTGGAGTGTCCGCGAGCGATAACCACGCCTTTTGCGTCTGTGAGCGCGATAAAGTCGGTCTTTATGCTTTTGTTTATCGCTCTCAAAATCTCGCCGATTTTCACCGAATCATTCGATTCTACAGCCGAAATGATGTCGGGTCGCGAGGAGATGGATTCGATAATGCCAAGCGATGTTTCTTTTTTCTCGTTCAAATTTGTGTAGATGCCGTCAGCGATTTTGCCCAAGTCCGCGTTTGTTTGCGACGTGAACTCAACGCTGAAAATAAAAAGCGCAATGCTGATGATAAACACCGCACACAAGAACATAGAGCTGACGACAATTGCGCCAATTCTGTGCGAAACCGACTTTGTTTTCTTTGTCTTTGCCGCTTTGACTTCTTTTTTCGCCTTAACTGATTGCCTCTTTAACTTCATAAAATTCACCACCTTACTAAACAAAAAGGCGACACTACACCCCTAATAGAGTGTGTATCGCCTTTGATGTAATTATTTTATAAGTTTAGAATTTTAGTGTCAATACAGTTTTGACTTGCTTTTTATAAAGCATTTCTCAATAAAAGATATTTCTAATACAATGTCTTTCCGAGAAGTCTTGCGGCGAGTTCTACTGCCATCTTTGCTGTTTGGTTGCGCACGTCTAAGACTGGGTTTACTTCGACAATTTCAGCTGAGCGCACCATATTTGTCTGTGCCATTTCTTCCATAAGCAAAAGAGCTTCGCGATAATTCAAACCGCCAGGAACAGCAACACCTGTACCAGGTGCAAACATTGGGTCGATAGAGTCCATATCAAAGCTAATGTGAACTACATCAACTCTGCTTTTGAAAAAGCTGGTAACCTGCTTCAAAACAGAAGGAAATCCCTGTCTGTCGATGTCGCTCATAGTAAAAGCCGTAACACCTGCTTTTTTCATCAATACCTTTTCGCCTGGGTCAACATCGCGGAGAGCCACATAGCAAATGTTTTCAGGATTGATTTTCTGACCTTCAAAATAAAGGTTCGTGAGTTCTGGAAGTCCGTAGCCACAACTTGCGCTCACACATTCTCCGTGAATGTTGCCGCTTGGGGTTGTTTCGTCTGTGTTGAAATCTCCGTGAGCGTCAACATAGAGCATACCCATCTTTAAGTCCTGCTTTTTGTATGCTGCGCTAAGTCCTGCGAGTGTTCCCAAAACGATAGAATGGTCGCCTCCCAAAACAAGCGGGAACTCTTGAGCAGAGGCAGCTTTTTCAACTTCGACTGCGAGCTTTTCATTTGCTGCAACAATCGGCTTTAAGTATTTAGCTTTGGGATTTCCGATTTCCTCAAATTCCTGTACTGTTGTATCCATTGGAGAAAGAGTTCTTACAATGTGATGTCCGAGCTCTTCGAGTGTCCCGCGCAATCCTGCGAGACGTATTGCAGACGGTCCCATATCTGAACCGTGTCGGCTAGCACCGTAATCCAACGGCATTTCGATAATATGTATATTCATAAGACGTATTGTATTTATTTTGTCACAATGTCGCAATATTTATCCACATAAATTTTCAAAAATTTGTATAGAAGATGTGGATAAGTGTGTGGAAAATTTGAATATATCGGATAAATAAATGTGGAAAACATTTGTGATAACTCATCTAAATACTGTAAATACAATGATTTGTAAAATGGGGAAAACTGTGGAAAACTTTTATTTTTCAATGTGGATAAATGGTGTACAAATAGTGTGCAATATGGACATAACCGCTATATTTATTCGCACAATTCAAGGCGATAAGAGTATTTTCTTAAAAGATTTTTGATGATTATTTCTTTTTTGCTTATTGTAATTTCTTCTATTACTTTTTTTTTGTTTGAAATACTTCTAATTGTCTTTTCGTCTTCAAGTTTTTCTGTAAAGTTTAGACCGTTTTTTTCGTAATGACTTTTAAGTGCGTCAGTGTCGCAATAGGCGTTTTGTAAATCCAATATAATGTATTCGCATTTGATGTTTTTAGGGAAAAAGCTTGATTCAATTTTGGCTTCTTTTCCGTCATAGTAAATAGTTCCAGTTTCCATTCCAAAGTCTGTAAGCATCATAATGACAATACCGTTTTCGTCAGCTTCTAAATAGACAGGAGAAGAGAATTCTTTTGTAATTCCTTTCATTTTAAAAGAGCCAGAAAAGACTTGATAAGCCGATATTTCTTCTTTTATTGCATTAGTCGGCAAAGGCAAAACTTTTATTTTGTTGGTAACATAAACAGGCGACAATGTTTCTTTTGTAAAAGTCTCAACATTTTTATTCGTCGCACAAGAGAAAAATAAAAGAAAAAGTAAAAAGATTATAGTTGGATAAAAAAACTTCATTCCGTAATTTCTTTAATCGGTTTATACATAAAACTCACAATCAAAAAGTTTAGTACTCTGCATTACAAATATGATTATATGCTTTTGTGCCTGCAACACCTGTTAAAACAAACATATCTCCTTTCATATAATTCTCCTGCTTTAAAGTATAGTAGATTTATATAAAAAAGTATAGTATGTTATAGTTCAAGCTATAGTTTACAGGGGGATTTGATAGATGAAAGGAAAATCTATAATCATATCGATTGTGAGTGTGGTGGCTCTTCTTTTGTGCGTGGTGTTTGGAGCGCAAGGCTGTCAGAACTCAGCTATAGATAGAGAAGAGATAATAAATCAGTCTTTGGAGATTATCTCAACCGAACAAACGCAGCTTTTTGATGTTTTGGAACAAATGGGGCAGTCTATTTCGCACGGAAGCGAGCAAGAAATGCAGTTTCAAACCACAATCGCTCAAATGCGTGGCGGAAATACTCAATCAACCGACAATAATATTCAGATGGCAATACAAGCCGTTCACGAAAACCCTCCGCAGTGGATGTCGGCTGACCTTTACAAAGATTTGGACAAGGCAATTCAGCGATACAACGAAAATGTAGCGAGAGCAAGAAAGGGCTATTCTTCAGCTACAAAAGAGTATCGTTCTTTTGTGCGTCGTTTTCCGAATCGTATGGTCTTGGATATGTTGGGCTACGAAGTTGTAGAGTATGAATCGCTTTATGACGGCGGAAGCGTGAAGCTGCAAACAAAGAGCGGACAACCGCAAATCTTTAAATGAAAAGCACTACTGCATTTTACATCGGAGAATATGAGGTTACAAAGCGCGAGCTTATGGCTGTTCCTGCGATTATAGGGACTCTTTTAATCATCGGCTTTGTCATCTCTGGGCGCATAGACAGAAGCATACAAGCTAGAAACTTGAAATATCACACCGCTGTGCATATCGTTTCAGAAGAGGATTTCAAAGACAGGCTTGAAAGCGATAACAGATTTGCTTTTGCTTCGGGGCATCTTGCAGCAGTAAATCCGATTTCGTTTGAAAGTGCATATCTCTCTCTTCGTCATCGCCCGTTTTATATGCCAAGTGGCACATATTTACAAACGAGAATCGAGCGGGAGCATTATACACAGCACACAAGAACCGTAACAGAAACCGTTAACGGCAAAAGCAAAACAAAAACCGAAGTTTACTACACATGGGACACTGTGGAAAAAAAAGCAGACAGTGTAAAAAGCGTTATTTTTAACGGAGTGGAGCTGAGCGCGCATAAGTTTGATATGCGTTTTTCAATGCAGCAAATCGACTTTATGCAAGAGGGGAATGACCGCTGGTATTTTTACGCCTATAAAAAAGAATACGACGGCATAGTTTTTACCGAGCTTGCAAATCAGACAATGAGCGACTCATCTCCTTTTTATATTCAATACGCTTCTGATATTGACGCTCTTGAAACTCACCTCACAAGCACACACGAGCTTTTAATCTTTTGGATTATCTGGTCAGTCCTTACTCTTGCCCTAGCCGTTGCCTTTGTTTGTATCGACAATAAATGGCTCGAGGGCTAAGCTCATAGTTTATAATCAAATAGAGCTTATAGACTATGAGCATTATGCAAATAAGCTATTTTCATTCTCACCAAGCTGAATGACTGTTGATTTCTTGATTATTTCCTTAGAAATTTCGTTGCATTTGTCTTGACCGTCTATTGCAATGAAAATTTGTTTTTTGTGCTTTTTGCAAAAAATGAAAGCTCTGCACATTTCCTATTTTTTCAATGTTCACGTTTGGAAAATATGAGTGTAAAAGTTTTAGCTCATCACTTGAAACATTGGCTATTTTGCCAAGCTTTTGTATAGAAGCAAAATCTGTTGTTGAGGAATTTCTAAAAAACGAAATTACTGAATCTCAGAAGAATGCTGCTGAAAAAGTTTTG
>Ga0310695_10012368_pt1 | contig 11967 bp, 8 predicted proteins | sample RumenRJG_04DNA_FD_203882 | JGI IMG/M metagenome (GOLD analysis project Ga0310695, IMG submission 203882) | Bovine rumen microbial communities from Lethbridge, Alberta, Canada - RJG_04 (v2) (version 2) | ecosystem: Host-associated > Mammals > Digestive system > Stomach > Rumen | place: Canada... | reverse complement strand
TACGCAAATCATCAAGGCTGTTGATAGAATCAGCCGTGATACCCAGATCGCCCAAACGTTTCTGATAGAAAGGCGACTTAAGGCATACGTTGATGGTATCCTTCAGTTTTTTCACTTGCAACTGCTGAAGTTGCTCTCTTGGCATTTTCTCGAGTTCGGGCTGCCAGCACTCGCCGTCGGGCTTGATGGTAGCCATAATCTTCTCGTCGGTCATATCTTATAGTTTTAAATGGTTATCTTTAGTTTATTGTTATCTGTTACTTCTGTGCCAGCTGCATCATCATCACGGCAGATAGTCCGGCTGTCTCTGTGCGCAGACGGCTCTGGCCGAGACTTACCGACACCCAACCAGCCTCGACTGCAGCTTTAACCTCGTCGATAGAGAAGTCGCCTTCTGGGCCTACCAGTACTGTGGCGTCGTTGCTATCCGATGGCTTGCGCAACTCGTCGAACAACTCTGTGCGTGGTACTTCCTCATAGCAGTGGGCAATATACTTTCGCCCCTGAATAGGCTGCTCCAGGAAGTGGTTGAAGTGAACCATCTCGTTCACTTGTGGCTTCCAAGCCTTGTGGCTCTGCTTTACAGCAGCTGTGATTATCTTATCCAGACGTACCAGCTTTACCAGGCGGCGCTCTGAGAACTTACAGTTAAGGAACGACACCTCGTCTATACCTATCTCTGTTGCCTTCTCCATCATCCACTCCATACGGTCCATCATCTTGGTTGGAGCTATACCCAGGTGCAGATGGCCTTTCCATTGGCGCTCCTGTGGCAGTTTCTCCAGTATCTCGTAGTAACAATGATGTGTTGCAGCTACAGTTACTTGTGCACGAAAATAATTACCCTCGCCATCCATCAAATACAGCTCGTCGCCACTCTTCAGGCGCAACACACGCATGGCGTGCATTGCCTCGTCAGTGGGCAACTCTGTCTGATTTTCAGCATCAGGTACAAAAAAATATCTTGATTCCTTCATATTTTTATATGTGATTATTTCTTTTCAGGATGGAACACAAGGGCGAACGATACACCCACAACCAGTGCGAATGCAGCGAAGATAAACCAGCATGTGGTCCACTCGCCCTGCAGGTATCCATTCTCCCAGTTACAATAATGATTAACTATCTCGCCAGCGGCCAGTGTGCCAAAGGTAGCTCCTATACCATTAGTCATCATCATAAACAGTCCCTGAGCCGAAGCCTTGATACTGGGCTCGCACTCCTGATCTACGAAGATACCACCCGACACGTTGAAGAAGTCGAAGGCTACACCATACACGATACAAGAGAGGATAAACATGATTACACCAGGCATAGCAGGGTTGCCTACACCGAAGAATCCGAAGCGGAACACCCATGCAAACATCGACATAAGCATCACTATCTTTATACCATAACGCTTCAGGAAGAATGGTATCATGAGGATACACAGCGCCTCGCTTATCTGCGAGATACTGGTGAGCAGTGTGGCATTGTTAGCAGCAAACGATGAGGCTATCGCAGCGTCGGCACTACCCTTGAAACTGGTGATAAACGGACCAGCATAGCCGTTGGTTACCTGCAGACACATACCCAGCAGAGCCGAGAAGATAAAGAACAGCGCCATCTGCCTACTCTTAAACAGCTTGAAGGCGTTCAGTCCAAGGCTCTCGACGAGCGAAACCTTCTCCTTCTTAACCACCTTGCACTCTGGCAATGTGAAGCAATAGAAGCAGAGCACAATGCTCAGAATACCCGATACAAAGAACTGCATGTAGGTGTACTGGAACTTGTATGCGCTGTCGGCCAGCGTCAAGCTGAAGCTGCCATCCTGCCATACGGCACAGTTAACAAACCACATGGTTACGATAAATCCAACAGTGCCAAGCACACGAATTGGTGGAAAGTCCTTCACGGTGTCAAGTCCGTTGTTCTTCAGAATAGTGAATGCAGCGGTGTTCGACAGCGCGATGGTTGGCATAAAGAATGCCACACTTAATGTATATAGAGTGATAAACAGCGACTTGTCGGGCAACTCCTGGCCGAATCCGGCCTGATAACCCAGCCACCAGCATCCCAGCATAAAGCCGCCAGCTACCAAGTGGCAAAGTCCCAACAAACGCTGTGGCTGAATATACTTATCGGCCACGATACCCATCAGTGTGGGCATAAAGATACTTACGATACCCTGAATAGCATAGAACCACGAGATCTTGTCGCCAAGTCCGGCTACTCCAAGGTAGTTTCCCATGCAAGTAAGATAAGCTCCCCAGACAGCGAACTCCAGGAAGTTCATCAATGCTAAACGGAATTTCAGATTCATAATTATTACTTAGATATTGGTTTTAAATTCATATTCTTAGGCGGATCCTGCAGTCTGCGCATCTTCTGCATTTCACCTATGGTCATAGGTCTTCCTCCCTCCAGATGAGGTCGGCGCAGAGAGTCATACTGAGCCGAATCCGGCTTCATTGGTCGCATAGCACTGCTATCAGGCTGCGAAGTCATAGCTGCCGATGGCTGTCCGATAAGCTTGTTGTGGAACTTATAAAGCTGGATGTTGTCTACAAACAGCAGGCACAGATTATTTGCATTGTCGTTAGCCGGACGCATGCCGCACATCACAAAGCCCTTAATCTCCTTTACCTTCTCCTTGCAATAAGCTATACGCAGTGTGGTAATACCTCCACCAGTGATAGTGTTATACTGTTTTACCGTACTATCGTTATCATAAGTTATGGCCAGATATACCACAGCCTGACGGTTACCGTTCTGCATCAGCCAGTTGGTATTCATCGTCATCATAAAGCTGTCGCCTTCATGGAATGTGGTGTCGGCCTTCTGACTGAACTGATACAGATGATAAGGACGATCGTTGAGCAGCATCAGTGCGCGATTGCCGTTCCATACATCCACAGTGTCGCCATTAAGCGAAGCCTTAGCCAACATCTGAGCTGCACTGTTCACGGCTCCGCCATATTTCTCGGCCTCCTTGTTCAGTCGTGTCTCCACATTCTTGTAAATCTCCTGGAATCGGTCGGCACGAGTATAGTAATACACCAGACTCGAGTCAAATTCGGCCTGTGTCACCCCATGCTCCTTCAGCACAAGTTCGAAAGCAAGTCGTTTCTGATATTCAGGATTGCTACCTTCTTGCGAAGCAATACCCTGCGCCACGTGATAGTCGTAGATAAGGTCCTCCATATCGTCGGGCTGTATGTACTTCGACGGTACCTCAGGTTTACAGCTAGTCAGCATAGCTACAGCTGCCACCATAAATATAATATGTGTAACCTTACGCTTCAACGCTCTTTTCCTCTTCCTTCTTTACAGAGATTTTACTTATTTCCTCACGATAGAACAGCAACAGCCATACCACGCTTACACTGATACATGCATCAGCAAAATTAAATACCGGGCTGAAGAACACAAAGTGCTCGCCACCTACAAATGGCATCCAAGTGGGCCATTCTGTCTCAATCAGCGGGAAGTAGAACATATCTACCACCTTACCCATAAGGAACGGAGCATAGCCCGATCCGAACGGCACGAAATACGACAGATAATAGGGCGACGACTCGTTGAATATCAGTCCGTAGAACATACAGTCAATCAAGTTTCCGGCAGCACCAGCAAGCACCATGGCCAGACATACGATATATCCCGTATGAGCATTCTGTCTTACCTGATTGCGGATGTAGTAACCCAGCACACCGATGGCAATCACGCGGAATAGCGACAGAACTATCTTGCTACCCAGCTGCATGCCGAAGGCCATACCCATATTCTCGATAAAGGTGATGTAGAACCAGTCGGTGATATGGATGCTCTCATGCAGAGTCATCGATGTCTTAACCCAAATCTTGATAGCCTGGTCAACAAGGAGAATGGCGACTATGATCAAAGCCGCCAATCTGCCTTTTGTGATAAGAGATTTCAACGTCACTTCTTCTGGTTCAGCTTAGACTCTACACTCAGGGTAGCATGAGGAACGGCGCGAAGACGCTCCTTTGGAATCAGCTTACCTGTGATACGGTCGATACCATACGTTTTGTTCTCGATACGAACCAGAGCAGCCTTGAGGCCCTGAATGAACTTCTGCTGGCGGGCTGCCATAGAGATAAGCTCCTCCTTCGACTGGGTAGCACTACCCTCCTCCAATGCCTTGTAGGTGGGAGATGTATCATCTACATCGTTGCTATCCTCGTTGGTCAGCACACGCATCATCTGTTCGTAGTCACGCTTGGCCAAAGCCATCTTCTCATTGATTATCTGGCGGAACTCTTCGAGCTCTTCGTCAGTATAACGAGTCTTCTCTGCCATAATACTTAATTGATTTAGTTATTGATTATTTAATTCTTTGTTACTGTAATGTTCAACTTGAAGTCATCGAACTCAACCTCCTGACCCTCATTAGGTTGCAGAGTAATATCGTCGGCCAGAACCTGAGTCTTGATGTAGTCGGCAAAGCTGTCTACAGCCTTCTTCACGTCATCGTTAGGAGCGATGGTCACGTTGATACGATCGGTAATCTCGAAACCGCTCTCCTTACGTATGTTCTGAATACGGTTGATAAGCTCACGGGCCATACCCTCATTCTTCAGCTCGTCTGTGAGTTCTACCTCGAGAGCCACAGTCAGGTTACCCTCGTTGGCCACCAGCCATCCTGGGATGTCCTCGCTGATTATCTCGACGTCGGCCACCTCTACAGTGATATCCTGACCCTCCACATTGATACCGATGGTACCCTGCTTCTCGAGTTCAGCTATCTGCTCCTGTGTCAGGGCATCCATTGCGGCAGCTACACTCTTCATGAGCTTACCAAACTTCTTACCCATGGTACGGAAGTTACACTTCACCTTCTTAACCAACACTCCGGCACCCTCAACGAATCGCAGTTCCTTCACGTTCACCTCGTTCATAATCAGGTCCTTCACTGCCTCGATGTGCTTCTTCTGTGTATCGTCTACAGCAGGAATCATGATGGCCTGCAGTGGCTGGCGCACCTTGATGTTAACCTTACGGCGCAGAGCCAGAACCATCGAAGTGATCTTCTGTGCCATCTGCATGCGAGCCTCCAGATCCTTATCGATCTGTGCCTCATTAGCTACAGGGAACTTATCCAGATGTACCGAGTCGAGCTCGCCACCCAGGTCCTTATACAGCTGGTCGGCATAGAATGGAGCAAATGGTGCCAGCAGCTTGGCTACTGTCATCAGGCATGTGTACAGAGTCTGATAAGCCGAGAGCTTATCCTCGCTCATCTCCTTACCCCAGAAACGTTTGCGGTTCAAGCGAACAAACCAGTTACTCAGGTCGTCGTTCACAAATGCATCAATCAGTCGGCCTGCACGTGTAGGATCATATCCGTCGAGCTCTGCCTCTACACCCTTAATCAGAGTGTTCAAGCACGACAGAATCCAGCGATCGATCTCAGGACGCTTCTCGAATGCCACCTGTGCAGCTGCGGGGTCGAAACCGTCCACATTAGCATACAGAGCAAAGAAACTGTAGGTGTTATACAGAGTGCCGAAGAACTTACGGCGAACCTCGTCTACACCCTCTGGGTCGAACTTCAGGTTGTCCCAAGGCTCCGAGTTGGTCATCATATACAGGCGTACAGCATCGCTACCATACTTGCCTATCATGTCAAATGGGTTTACCACGTTACCCACGTGCTTCGACATCTTGTTACCCTTAGCATCGAGCACCAGTCCTGAAGAAATTACATTCTTGAAGGCTACCGAGTCGAATATCATGGTAGCAATAGCGTGCAGAGTGAAGAACCAACCACGAGTCTGGTCTACACCCTCGTTGATGAAGTCGCATGGGAATGCGATGCCCTTATCAATCAGGTCTTTATTCTCGAATGGATAGTGTATCTGAGCGTAAGGCATCGAACCAGAGTCGAACCATACGTCGATAAGGTCGGTCTCGCGCTTCATTGGCTTACCGCTCTCCGATACCAGTACGATATTGTCAACGTATGGACGGTGCAAGTCTATCTTGTCATAGTTCTCCTTGCTCATGTCGCCAGGCACAAATCCATTATCCTTCAATGGGTTCGAAGCCATAACGCCGGCCTTAACAGCCTTCTCTATCTCGTTGTAGAGCTCCTCTACGCTTCCGATACAGATCTCCTTGCCATCCTCGTCGCGCCAGATTGGGAGTGGTGTACCCCAGAAACGTGAGCGCGACAGGTTCCAGTCGTTCAAGTTCTCAAGCCAGTTACCAAATCGGCCTGTACCAGTGCTCTCTGGCTGCCAGTTGATGGTCTTGTTGAGCTCGAACATGCGGTCCTTCTTAGCTGTAGAGCGGATAAACCAGCTGTCCAGAGGATAGTAGAGCACGGGTTTGTCTGTACGCCAGCAGTGAGGATAGTTGTGCACGTGTTTCTCTATCTTGAGTGCTGTACCCTCCTGCTTCATCTCCATACAGATCACGATGTTCAGGTCCTCAGCCTTTGCTGCAGCCTGCTCGTCGTACTTACCATCTTTGTTAAACTCAGGTGCGTAGGCGTTCTTCACGTAGTCGCCGGCGTGGTGACCATAAGCCTTCACGTCTACACAGTTCTTCACGAAGTAATCGTCCAGCTCGTCCATCACGTAGTACTTACCCTGAAGGTCTACCATCGGACGTGTTTCACCTTTCTTATTTATAAGGAACAGGCTTGGTATGTGAGCATCCTTAGCCACCTTGGCGTCGTCGGCACCGAATGTAGGAGCGATATGCACTATACCGGCACCATCCTCGGTTGTAACGTAGTCGCCAGGAATCACGCGGAAAGCCTCGCTCTCCATCTCTACAAACTGATCCTTGCCGTTCTCGCTTGCAAATACCTTCTCAGGATGAGCAGCTGCATACTCCTTCACGTAGTCGGCAGCATTCTGATCGAGCTTAGCCGAAGGCTTAACCCAAGGCATCAGCTGCTGATACTTCATGCCTACCAGCTCCTGACCGGTGTAACGGCCCACAATGCGGTAAGGCACAAACTTCTCGCCCTTGTTGTACTCAGGCATATCCTCGCCGTCGGTGATATTTCCCTCGGGAGCCAGATAAGCATTCAGACGGCTCTCGGCCAGAATGATGGTCATCTTCTCGCCGTTGTATGCATTGTATGTCTGTACTGCTACGTAATCAATCTTCGGACCCACGCAGAGTGCTGTGTTCGAAGGCAGAGTCCATGGTGTGGTGGTCCATGCCACGAAGTATGCCTCGCCCCACTTGGTCCACTCTTCCTTAGGATTGAGTGCCTTAAACAGGGCTGTAACCGTAGTATCCTTCACATCGCGATAGCAACCTGGCTGGTTCAGCTCGTGCGAGCTCAGACCAGTACCTGCACCTGGCGAATATGGCTGGATGGTGTAGCCCTTGTAGAGCAGTCCCTTGTTGTAGAATTGCTGCAGCAACCACCACAGAGTCTCGATATACTTGTTGTCGTAGGTAATGTAAGGATTATCCAGATCTACAAAGTAACCCATCTTCTCTGTGAGGTCGCGCCACTCCTGAGTGAACATCATCACGTTCTCGCGGCACTTCTTGTTGTAATCCTCTGTCGAGATGTACTTGTCCGATGCCTTGTTGTCGATATCAGCCTTGGTGATACCCAGCTCCTTCTCTACGCCCAGCTCTACAGGCAGTCCGTGTGTATCCCAACCAGCCTTACGCTTTACCTGAAAACCCTTCATTGTCTTATAACGGTTGAAGGTATCCTTGATGGTACGAGCCAGCACGTGGTGAATACCAGGATGACCGTTAGCCGAGGGAGGACCCTCGAAGAATACAAACTGTGGACATCCCTCACGTTCGTCAATCGAACGCCAGAATACGTTCTTCTCGCGCCACATCTCCAGGATATCATTGTTAACCTGGGTCAGATTCAAGCCGTTATGTTCTGCAAACTTCTTTGCCATATCCTACTTTTTTAGCTTCTATATTTTAATCTTTATTATTTAGCGTGCAAAGGTAGTGAAATTATCTGACCTAACCAAATAAATAAATAATTTTAAGATTTATAGTTGAAAAAATGAGTAAAAAATTTGCTTTTACAAATAATTTATGTATATTTGCCAGCAGAATTCCAATAATTATAACTTAAAACGATCTATTTTTAACGTATGATTACATTTTCAATGATTCTGCAGCTCTGCATCGTACTCGGTGCACTGTGGGTTGGTTCCCGTTATGGTAGTCTGGCCTTGGGAGCTATTTCTGGCATCGGTTTGGCCATCCTGGTGTTCGGCTTCGGACTGAAACCCGGCACACCTCCTACAGACGTTATTTACATCATCATCGCAGCCGTAACCTGTGCTGGTATCATGCAGGCTTCGGGCGGTATGGACTGGTTGATACAGATAGCCGAGAAACTACTGCGCAAGCATCCCGATCACATCACTATCTTTGCTCCGCTATGTACATTCTTCCTCACGGTGCTGGTGGGTACGGGTCACGTGGTTTATACCCTCATGCCTATCATCTGCGACATCGCTCTTAAGAAGGGCATCCGTCCTGAGCGCCCATGCGGTGTGGCATCTATCGCATCGCAGGTAGGTATCACCTGTTCGCCTATCGCTGCTGCAGTTGTGGCTTTCGTTACTATCTCTAATGCCAACCACTTCGACATCACCATCCCTCGCGTGCTCATGGTCAGCATCCCGGCATGTGTATGCGGACTGATGGCAGCTGCCGCTGCTTCTTATCATCGTGGTCTCGATCTCGATAAGGATCCTGAGTTCCAGAAGAAGATAGCCGACCCTGTTCAGCGCGAATACATCTATGGTTCAAATGCTACTACTCTCGACAAGAAGATTCCACAGTCGGCCAAGAATGCCGTATTTATCTTCCTGGGCGCTCTAGCCATTATCGTGATGTTTGCTGCCCTTCCCGACTTGTTGCCATCTTACCCCACCGTTAAGGCTGTGAAGGGTGCTGGCGACCTGACACTGGCGAGCGGTGTAACCATCTCGTCTTCGGCATTGGCTAAAGCAGGCGTTGTGGCCGAAGGATTTACTGAAAAAGGCATGGTCGACCTGAAGATGAATCTCGTCATCCAGATCGTCATGATTTCGGCCGCTGCACTTATGATTATCTTCTGTAAGGCCCAGCCTAAGAAGGCCGTTGCAGGTCCTGTATGGCAGTCGGGGATGGTGGCTGTGGTAGCCATCTATGGTATCGCCTGGCTGGCCGACACATATTTCTCTAACTACATGAACGAGATGCAGGCTATGCTGGCCGACATCGTCAAGGAGTATCCATGGAGTATCGCTATCGTGTTCTTCCTGGTGTCTGTGCTCATCAACTCTCAGGGCGCAGTAGTTGTAGCCATGCTTCCGCTGGCATATAAGCTGGGTATCCCTGGCCCCGTATTGCTCGGTGTACTGCCCGCAGTCTACGGCTACTTCTTCATCCCTAACTACCCATCAGATATCGCCACCGTCAACTTCGACCGTTCCGGTACTACTGTGATTGGTAAATACCTGCTGAACCACTCATTCATGATGCCTGGACTCATCAGCGTAATTACCTCAACGATAGTAGCTTATCTGCTTTCTGCGATATTCTACTAAAACCGCAATAAATAAAACAGAAACCCCGCCAAGCAACAACACTCGGCGGGGTTTTCTTTTCTTATGCTTATCGGCTATTAGAGATTCAGGCTCTTCTTCAGTGCCTCAATCTTAGTCTCAGCAGCCTTATTGCAGCGCTCGTAGTCGGCAGCATCCTTAAAACTAGGATCCTTCACCTCGGTATAGAACTTAATCTTAGGCTCGGTACCCGAAGGACGAACCGATACCTTAGTGCCGTCCTCGCAGAACCACTGCAGCACGTTGCTAGTGTCAGGCATGTTCAGCTTCTCCACACTGCCGTCGGCCTTCTTAGCCTCCAGAGTCTTGTAGTCCTTCCACAGGCAAACCTTGCTACCACCCAGCTCCTTTGGAGGATTAGAGCGGAAGTCGGTCATCATCTGCTTAATCTCGTCGGCGCCGGTCTTACCTGGGCGAACCACGTTGATGGTCACCTCCTTAGAGAATCCGTACTCCTTGTAGATGTTCATCAGCAGGTCGTACAGAGTCATACCGTTGTCGCGAGCCCATGCTGCTATCTCACAGATCAAGCAGATAGATGCTGGAGAATCCTTATCGCGCACCTTGTCGAATGGCAGGAATCCGAAGCTCTCCTCACCACCACCGATGTACTTCTGCTTGCCCTCAGAGATACGGATTTCGTTGGCAATCCACTTAAATCCAGTATAGCAGTCGCGATACTCTACGCCGTTCTTCTTGGCAATCTCGGCGATAACCTCGGTAGTAACGATGGTCTTTACCAGGAACTCGTTGCCCTTCAGCTGGCCCAGCTTCTTCTTGTTGGCGATGATGTACCACGAGAACATCATACATGTCTGGTTTCCATTCAGTATCTCCCACTCGCCCTTAGCGTTGCGGCATACGATAGCCAGTCGGTCGGCATCAGGGTCACTGGCGATTACCAGGTCGGCATTCAGGCGTGTACCCAGCTTCATACCCAGTGTCATAGCCTCGGCATTCTCGGGGTTAGGACTTACTACTGTTGGGAAGTTACCGTCGATAACCATCTGCTCTGGCACCACGTGTATATTCTGGAATCCCCATGAGCGCAGAGCCTCAGGTACGATTACACGACCAGTTCCGTGCATTGGGCTGTAAACGATGTTCAGATCCTTCTGGCGCAGTATCACGTCCTGATCTACCATAGCCTCCTTCACGGCCTGCAGGTAGTCCCAGTCCATCTCGCCACCGATAATCTCGATGAGTTCCTTGTTGCCTGCGAACTTCACGTCGCCGATCTTCACCTTGTTCACCTCGTCGATGATACCCTTATCGTGTGGAGCCAGCACCTGGGCACCATCGTCCCAGTAAGCCTTGTATCCGTTGTACTCGCGAGGGTTGTGCGATGCAGTAACATTTACACCAGCCTGACAACCCAGCTGACGGATGGCGAACGAAATCTCAGGTGTGGGGCGAAGGCTCTCAAACAGATACACCTTTATGCCGTTGGCCGAGAAGATATCAGCTACGGTCTCAGCAAACATACGTCCGTTGTTGCGGCAGTCGTGACCTACCACCACCGAGCTCTGCTTGCCTGGGAAAGCCTTCAGTATATAGTTGGCAAAACCCTGTGTGGCCATACCTACTATGTACTTGTTCATACGGTTGGTACCTGCACCCATAATACCACGAAGTCCACCTGTACCAAACTCCAGATTCTGATAGAAAGCATCAATCAGCGCTGTCTTGTCAGCATTGTCAAGCATAGCCTGAACTTCCTTACGTGTCTCCTCGTCAAAGGCTGGAGTAAGCCATTCTTTAGCCCGTGCCTCGCACTGAGCAATCAGTTGAGCATTGTCTGCCATAATCTTTTCGTTTTATTTCTTTAGATTGTTAATGAATTCCAATTTACAAAGATACATAAAAATATAGAAGTATAGGCGAAAAGCCGTTTCTATTTATAGAATCTTAACTTTTCGCCTATACTCCTCGAGTTCTCTCTCTACGTTACTTTCGCAGTATCTTGTCTATTTCGTCAAACTGCTTTCCCATGTTCAGGTTGAAGTAGATGCGATACAGAGCCGGTGCCCATTTGTCTACCTCGTCGGGCGCCATCTCGCGATATTTCTCCATATACGGCAGCGCCTTCTCATACATTTTCTTCACCTGTTTCTTATACTTTCGCGTGTCCATGCGCTGGGCTATGTTCAGACAGGCCAGTCCGCCGTTGTAGTATATGTCGGCCAGGTTCGGGTTCAGCTGTATCAGCTGCTCGCTAAACTTCAGGCACTCACCATACTTCTTCAGGTTCAGCATCACCATCGACTTGGCAAACAAGTAAAGCTCGTTCAGCGTGTCGGTCTTCAGCGCCTCGTTCACCACGCTGTCGGCCATCAGGTAGTCGCCCCTGCGGTTGTAAGTGTCCATCAGTCGCGGAAAGAAGTAGCTCGATTTCGGGTACTTC
>Ga0310695_10012367_pt1 | contig 11967 bp, 4 predicted proteins | sample RumenRJG_04DNA_FD_203882 | JGI IMG/M metagenome (GOLD analysis project Ga0310695, IMG submission 203882) | Bovine rumen microbial communities from Lethbridge, Alberta, Canada - RJG_04 (v2) (version 2) | ecosystem: Host-associated > Mammals > Digestive system > Stomach > Rumen | place: Canada... | reverse complement strand
CTCGGTGGCGGATACCACAACTTCGTGTTCCCGACCGTCCATAACATGTCGATGCACATGGATGTCACCCTGTTCAAGGGAAACAACTTTACCGACGTGCGCGAGAAGATTACCAAGGCCGTCTACCGGTTCTTGAAGGACAATACCGAATTCTGTTCCCCGATTTATCGTTCCAGGATTGCCTCCATTGTCCATACGATGCCGGAGGTTGCCGGCGTGGATGTGACCTTTACCGTCCCGGACAACGGCTATGCTGAACTCGAACTCGAAGACTACCCGTGGCTCGGCGTGCTCACTTCCGATTTCGTGAGCCCAGGCACGGTTACGTTTGACGGCCCGGAATTTACGCTCAATGCCGATGTGACATCGGACGGTGTTTCCAGGAACATGTCGTTTACCTTCAAGCTCCCGAACCAGAAGGACATGCAGTCCCTCCTGACATACTACTACACCTCGTATGTCAAGCCGTTCGCCGCGAGCGACCGCATAACCGACAAGTATGTCGGCTATATCTGGTCCAACGTGATGCAGCAGGTATTCAGGCCGATGATGGATGCCTGGACTTCCGCCAAGAACAGCGGCAACGAGGCCAACATGGAGATTTTCCAGGAAATCATCGAGACTGTGAAGACGTGGAGCATGGAACCGGGTGCCGACTCCCTTACCTTCAAGGATTCCGAACATGTGAAGAACTTGAAGGAAGCTGACGGTTCCGTCCTGTTCGACTACCTCCTCTACGGCATGAATTACATCAAGCTCGTGAGGAACATCTTCTGCACCAGGACTGCCCAGGCCCTCATTGACCCGGAAACCGGCAACATCACGAAATACACAAACGACAACGAAATTGTGCAGTTCAACATCCCGAGCGAGGAAATTGAGCTGACCGTGGCATACGATTCCTCGCTGCTTACCAAATAGGATGAGAGTAGATGCGTTCACCAGTTTACAATGACAGAGGCCAGTTCCGATACAGCGACTTTGTTGCCTACATTCCGGAGTTCTTGAAGAGCGAACCGGATGTGGTCACGTTGCTGCAAGTGTTCAGCGACTACATCAACAACGCTTACCGCAATATCGACATCGTGGAGAAGTTCGAATTCGCCATTGTTGCCAAGAGCAGCAATATGACCGGCGCCGTTGCCAAGATGGAATATCTCCGGTCCATGCTCGACCTCGCGAGTGCGCGTAATGACTATGTGAACCTCCTGTCAGTCCCCCGTGCGAACGTGAAATCCAACGTGGTGTTCGGCCAGGACACCGGTTACTCTACCTATACCATCAACTACAACGGCCCGGAAATTGTGGACCGCATCGAGAATGCGACCTCCGTGGATCCTGGTATCCAGTGGTTCAACGATGGTGATGTCGTCTTCGTGAACTATGACGGCATTCCGGGCGAGACCGAGCATGAAGTCGCCTATTACTACGATGTTTCGACCAATGCCCTGATTAAGGACCCGGAAGGCAGTTCCCAGGACCCGTTCACCGGTTCGGATAACTCGTCCGGTCGTATTCTGTCGTTCAGGACTTCCGATGTATCTACCGTGAAGACCAGGTACGGCTATACTACCGACAACGGTACCCAGTACAAGGAAATCTTCTTCACTGCCCGTATTTACGACGTAAAGTCGGACAATGCCGTAAAGGAAATCACCCTGCCGGGTGGCCAGACGGCTGTCATCGACTACTATGGCACCGAACGTACCCAGACCGGAAAGATGCGTACCATGGTCCGCTTTGATGGCGAAAATGGGTGGGCATGGAGCAACGGTTTCCCGAACGCCATCATTTATCTTTCTGAGACAAGCGGAGCCAACCTGAATGCTGTCAAGGGCCTCGGGGAAACGAGGCTCCCGACAAACAACTGTGTTGATCCGGCCTATCTTGAAACACTGAACCGCTATGCGGTCATCGGTACGCCGACATACGAGGACAACATTCTTACCGTCCAGCTGGGTTCGTGCTATCCGGCGTACGCCAACGGTACGGTCTATCTCGCGATAAAGAGGAACTTGCAGGTCCTCGGTGAATTCAATGTCATCAAGGATGAACGCGAAAGCGGTACCCTTGACCTGAGGCTTACCCCGACGGGCACCATGCCCGACTTGACCGGTGTCGGCGAACTGGTTCTCCTTGACCTCCCGCTGTTCTATGGCCGCGGTACCCTGGATTACACCCAGGCATCTCCCCTCATCAAGTTCGGGAAAATCCTTGAACTTGACCGCAAGGATGAAGACGGCCTGAACCTGGTACCCGACGAAAAGATGCTTTCGTTCGCATGCGAGGCGAAGAGCAACAATAAGATAGGCGAGCTCGTTATCGTCAAGAAGGACGACGAGGCGCGTACTGTCGATGAAGCATACATGGATGGCGGGTACACGATTGTCGTACCGTTCGGTTCCGATATTGCCAAGAGTTTCTTCGACAACAAGTTCGACCTCGGCGACCGTATCTACATCAGCGGTGGATATGGGTACTGGCAGGATCTTGCAATCGTCAAGTCGTTCAAGCCCGTGGATGACGGCTATGCTATCAAGCTGGAATCACTGCGCCGTCCAATTCGAGCATTCAGGACGGATACTCCAGCTGTCGTAATGGCAGCTAACGTGGGTTATTTTGCCATCGTGGATGGTGAAATGGCCGATGGCGGGTATTTCAACGCATCCCTGCTTTCTGACGAGGGTTCCATTGTTGTTCTTACCGGGCAAGTGGGCAGCGTCGTGACCCGTATGTTCCCAGACGGTACCTTTGACCGCCCCATTGACGACGATACATACACGATGGAAGTCATATCCAAGACGGATGACCGTGCAAGAATTCTTCTCAGCGTTGACCAGAGCGAGGACATGACGACCACCACATGGTCGCGCAGCCGAGGAAACCTGTTCACCCGTCCGTACATGATGCTTACCGACGAAATCGGAAACGTGCAGATTGGTGAGGTGGTATTCAACCCCGGTGAGGAAGTTACGCTCCTTACGGCTCCGGCTGAATACAAGAAGGGCCAGTATGTCTATGACAGCGTGTCCAAGAAGGTGTATCGTTGTGGCGAGGATTGCGTCGTGCGCGACATCAACTCGGTTTCGTCCAGCAACATCTTTGTCGAGGACCGCATTGTCCATTACAGTGTCCCGTATGCCGAAAAGTACAACGCCTTCATGCCGTACTATGGTCCTATCGCCCCGATGGAATACGAGAGCCGCATCGAGTACACGAGCGACCCGGAAGTATTCATGGCGCCGCTGTATATCACGAAGGTCGAGGAGAAATCCCTCAAATACGGGTGGGAGCATCGTGAATTCCTTAATTACGGAGATAGTCTGAACCTTTCCGGACGCGAAAGGAACGGTATGGTGGAATTCCATACGACCGAGCGCACGAACAGTGATGTGAACGGTGTTACTGTCGATAATGGCATGGACATCGTGAACAGCGACCTGTTTGAACGCTGTAACTGGTCCTATCCCCATGAAATCGTTACCAAGGGATGTGCATCCACGATCAAGATTGATATCGATGACCCCGTGGTGATTGGTGCCGAACGCGCCGACGAGAATACCTGGAGGGTGACAATTCACTCTGCTGCGCATGGCCTGGTTGACGGTTCTATCGTATCCGTTTCCGGAATGCCGGCTGCGCTGGTAAGGGGCATCGAAGTTGACCTCAATGCCGAGTTTGTCCCGGTAACTGCCGTGGATGGCGATACGTTCACCTACGAAGTTCCGGCGGATCCGGAACTGATGGCGAAGACCTGCTTTGCCGAAAGGGGTGATGCGGAAATCGTGTACATCCAGGACCACTATGTCGGCGTATCATCCATTTCACTCGATGTCAACCGGAACCTTTCCGTCATGTTCTCCAACAAGGTCCATGGAGCCGCGCTTGGTGACAAGATGTACCTTGAAGGGTGCATGGTTGGCGATGTGGAATTTGCGTCCGGTCCGTATGAGGTTATCGAGGTGAATGACGATTTCACCGGGGTTACCCTCGGTGGCGTGTTCGCTGACGTTCCCGTGCCGACCGAACATGCGATAGTACGGAAGAGTATCGCGGAAGGCGATGTAGTCGTGATTACGGACGCTTCCGACAATCCAGTCAAGTTCTATGAAGTCGGTTCCGGTATATGGACCGAGGTTGAGCGCAATTCACTCATTACGCCGCTTGAACTGTTCTCCCAGACGAACCTGTTCGACGTGACCGTGACCAATCCTGCCGTCGCAATGGGCGACCCGATTAAGATCCGGGACATCATCTATACGGGGAATGGAAAGGCCACCGTGCACCTGGCGGCTCCGCTTATCCACTTCACTGCCGAGAACAGGAAGTATATCGAGGGGAAGACCGTTGTCCGTATCGACAATGTGAACCCGTCCGACTATAACGGGTACCATGTGGTCGAGAGCATAAACAGCCCGACTTCCTTCGAAATCTCGATGCGTCTGTACAATGACTATGCCAAGGTGGGCACTCCTATCGGCGACCTGGACATGATTCTCCGGGAATGCCGGTGGTACAAGTTTACCGTTGACGAGATTGAATGGGACAAGGTTAGCTCCCAGGCGACATTTACTGGTAAGAACCGTACTACCCTGACCTCCAAAAACGGGTCCAGCGTGTCGCTCATGTGCGAATACGAGCACGGTCTTGAAGTTGGTGACTATGCGGTTCTTGGGTTCGCGTTCGACAATTTCGACGAAACCACGGGCCTGTCCATGTATGCAATGGGCAAGGTGGTCGAGGTTCCGGACAAGATGAACGTGGTCCTGGACATCGTGTATGGCGATTATGCTTCTGGAATGTCAATCAACCGTGGCGTGATAACCCTTCCGGGGATGGATAACCTGGCGAACAGGGTCAATGAATATGCGTTGCGCCTTGAAAGCATCGGCGGGGAAAAGTATCAGTTCAAGAACGGCGATATTGTAATTGCCGCTGGCCAGCTGGTTCCGTCCGAACGTATGTCCTACCTGGTGCGCGAAGGCGCCCGCTGGAGCATCCTGAAAAAGAAGCGCATCATCAAGATTAGGAAAATCAGTGTCGATGAGTACCTCAACAGTTACTTCATGGAAGCCGCTGCCGAGGATGATGAGGATGAATACAAGTACACCACATACTCTGATGTGGATGTGGCCAAGTCTAACCAATGGGCCTACGCTTCCCGCATGTTCATGGTCAGGAACCCGGTGTTCCAGAAGCCTGCCATCGACAAGATGGACACCACCCGAGACCCGAATGCGGAATACTCGTCCGGCGAGGATTATGCCAACGTGGCCCCGCGCACGGGAATGAAGTCCTCGTTCAAGGGCGTGCCCGACCTGAAATACCCGCTTATTGAAAAGATCGAGCGTCTGGCCTACCTCCGTGATGCGAATGTGATTGACTTCGACCTCATCGGGTACCTGGCCAGGTTCATGGGATATGACCTCACCCCGATGGCGGACGATGTGCAGACCAGCAACCTGTACCGCACCGTCAAGCAGCAGGAGGCCGCAATCCGTGAGGCCGTGCTGAACTTGCCGCAGTATTATGCCCTCGGTGGCACGACTGCCGGCTTGAAGATGCTCATGGGTGCCTTCGGTGTCATTGGCGATGTCCTTACCCTCTACACCAACACGATGCATCCCTACGAGGAGATGCTCAACAAGGATGAAGTGGTGGGACGGCTCGAAGATGACACTACCGAAGGAAGTCTCGAAGGTTCTTGGGTATCAACGCCTTACATCGATATTGCTCTTACTGACGACTCCCGTTTCCCGCAGTTTGCCATCCAGCAGGATGATATCAAGCGCATCAGGGAACAGATTCGCGTATGGAAGCCTATCCAGGTGGTGTTCAGGGACATCCTTCTCAGGTATGTCGGCGAAATCGACCTGAATGTCTCCATTACAGGCCCGATTGTCGGCGTGGGTGAATTTGGTACCGCGATTGGCGTATCCGACGAGGATGAAGTGGTTGAGCCGGAATATGTCGATCCGACATTGACGAACTGCGCTTTCTAGCGTATCCCGGACATCAAAGGATTATAAACTAGTTTTCGTAAAAACTGGGTTTATAATCGTATGAAAAACATGAGACTGACGACCGCTGGTGCGGCACTTTTGGGAACCACCCATGCGGATGGAACGCCGCGTTACTGGATTGGATATTATGGTCTTGCGTATGTAAGCGACCATGAGAATGATAATCTCGATGTGGCCGCCAGTTCTGGCACGCTCACCCAGACGGGTGACTATATCTTCAACATTTGGCAGGGCGATATGCTTAACGGGTATGCTCAGACAAATCCCGAGGATACCGCTGCCGCTTCGTTGTTTGGTTTGACCCTGTATGACAAGAGCATCCGTACCAACTACCGTTACGTTTATGATGTAAACACTAACCGTAACCGTCTCGTTGCATGGAAGAGTGAATCTACCGGAAATGGTGAAAACACGCTTGAACGCAAGGGCGCCGCAATTTACATGGGTACGGATCCCGATGGGACAATCCCGTCGCAGATTCCGCTGCCGGCGCCTCTCTATTATGGCGGTGAACCCAGTAACGCAACTGTTGCCACGATTACCCCTGCAGAGGAAGCTGCACCGGTTTCTGCTGACTACCGTTATTATGTCGGCACCAGGGATGGTGACGAGTATGGGTGGAAGGAATCCAGTGCCACCCAAGCTGATACGACCGTCAGCGATGAAGCGTTGCTCTCTTCGATTTCGAACTTCAACAAGTTCCATGGCACCGTAAGCGCCGAAGGTTACGGGGTTTCTTCCGTGTCCTCCTGCCATAACATGAGCAAGGCCACGAAGCTGTTCCCGATTAGCTACTACAATGTGGTGAATGACAATGGAAAGAAGGTGGCCGAAACCCAGTATGCCGACAATTCCCCTGCAAGGAAGCCGTTGGCATCCGCCATCAAGTTCAGCATTGACCTGAGCCCGGTTACTGCCGATACCGGCTACACCGCCCTCAACTATGAAGATGGTGGTATCGTCGAGGACCAGGCAGCCGATGAAAGCGCCGTCTACGAATCCAAGTACATCAGCTTCAAGTTCAACCGTATTGGTATCTATGCGGTCCCGATGACCGTACATCGCTATTCCACTGACAGCTCCACTGACGAGTGCAACCTCCAGAAAGTCCAGTTTGAAATCGATGGCGATGCCGAGCCGATCCTGTTTGCTGTGGCTGACATCAACGATACCATTATCTCGGACAATCCGTCCTCCGATGAGGGTGGCGTTGCAAAGTTCAGTCTCGAATTCATCTTGAATTTGGGTAATACCGAGTTCGATGAAGTTGAACGTCGCACCGCGGTCTACTATGACCTCTATGAGCGCGATGCCACCACCTGGTTCAAGAACCAGCTTCTTGCATCCGCCAGCCTCTCCGAGGCCATGACGGACCTCTCCCTTGAAGTGAATGCCATCAAGCAGCAGGTCGGCGGTGCCGGCAAGGAATGCTGCAGCCAGGACCTTGACCTCAGTCGTTATGCCTTGAAGAACCATACCCACGATTACTTGAAGAACCTTGTGGATGGTGTGGACAAGGCAGGTTCCGTTCGCGGCATCTATACCTGCGAGGAAGGTGACGGCAAGGACATCGTGTCCTTGTTTGGACTGACCCAGAGTGCACCATCCGGTGCGATGAAATCCTGCATTTTGCATTCGATTTCGTCTTGGGAATCCGGCACGACTACGACCATTCCAGATTCCTATGTTTATGGCGAGGGTTATCTTCCGACTGGCGGTGTTCCGCGGACGGATTGCATCACCAAGGAACAAGTCACTACCATCTTGAAAGTGATGGGCGTTAACTGGTTCCTTACCAACGTGGTTGACCCCGGCTACAAGGTGCCCGGTGAAACTGCTGCTCGCGACCCGGACAATATGTATATCTGGGTGAGCTCGACTGAATATGCCAAGATTGATGTGCATACCGGTGAAGTTACGTTCAATACGTTCAACGTCGGCAGCACCGACATGTACCAGGCAATCGTTATCACCGATGCCGATGCCGAGCCTCTGTTCTCGGACGGTTACTCCGTTGGTGTCGATTCGCTGGCTCTCGGCGAGTCTACCGCCGCTGCCGGTGACTATTCGCTCGTTCAGGGCAATCTCGTTTATAGCAATAGCGACTATGCCACCATCCTCGGTTCCAAATCGGTCAAGTGCGACGATTCCCCCAACATGACGATTGTTGGTGCGTCCGGATTTGACATAGAGGACAGTGACACATCCATTGTGTTTGGTGATGGTATCGGCATTCAGGGTTCTGAAAACAACCGTCCTACCAAGCTGAAAAAGCTCCATTACTCTATCGTTGGTGGAAGCTTCTACGAGAGTGGCACCAACCTGATGACTAACGGCATTACGGCTTCCATGTGGCTGATGCAACAGACCGGTGTATGTGGCGGTTATGGTGCCAATGGTGCTATTACCGGTTCCGTCATTACCGGAAATGCATACTTTGGTGGCACTGGGGCAAGCAGCGTGACAAACTCGCTGGTACTTCGTTTCGGCGAAAATCCGGCAAGGCGTACTTATGGCAACTTTGATGGTAGCATCATGCTCGGCGAGGGGACCTCGAACTATGACCATTATTGGATCGAGGGCGAGGAACTTGACCGCAAGGTTGATGTTAGTCACAGTATTGCGCTTGAAGCCAATTTGCATGATTATCTTTCTACTTCCGAGAAGAAATATAATGATCATCTCGGTACCGATGTAACTGCGCCGTCTCTGGATAATAGCATCGTTGCACTGGCCAACATTCACAAGCCGGTTGGCGGTTCTTTGATACTGAGCAATGGCGGTCTTGAAATCGGTGGTTTCTCGGTGAACGAACCGGTTCAGAGTAGTAACCAGTACGCTGGTGGAAATAACAGCATCATTACCATGGATGGCGGTCGTGTAGGCGGTGGTACCCAGTATTCGCTCGTGGTCGGATCCGGTGGAACTATACCGACTGAAACACAATCGTTTATTGCTATTGGCAATGGTATCTATGCCGGTAATCGTTATGATGATACGGTTATTTCGCTTGCTGATTTTAATGCCCAGGTTGCCGATGGAACTATTAAAGATGGTTCATACGCCATTATCGGTGATGGAAACCTGACGGTATGGAATGAAGATGCCAGCATGTACACAACCGTTGCATTGAGCGGCGGGACGAACAACATTTACCGTGGCGTTGAAGTTACCAATAAGCACCCGAAGTATTCTGCCAGGACGACTGTTGTTCGTGAAATGTATTACAATAACGGCACGAGTGGCTCATCATGGCGTAAAACGATTGACTTGGGTTCGACCAACAGCAATCGCGTAAACTCCGGCGCCTGGGCAGAGGGCATCAGTGTGGGTAATGGCCATAGACTGGGATGCCCCGGAAATAACATCAACGGCATCCTGTGCGTCGGTAATGGCAATGACGGTGCATACACGAACGCCCATTTTGTTTCCATGGTTGGCGGTGGCATTACCCTTAATGCCGCCGGTAGAGCTTATGCTGCTAATGGTGATCTTCCGGTGTTCCCGACTGTTGAAGATGTTCACATCTTTAACAGTGGCTGCAACCTGGGTCTTGGCTCACTTGACCCGTATGCCACCAATGAATTCAAGGATGCACTTGTCCTGCTGGATAACAACTATGACCCGACTGTGATGGGTATTTTCCAGCACCCGGTGGCTTACTATTCTCAGCCGAATGACTCTTCGCCAACTCAGACGTGGGCCATTGACTGGAACGATCCGGACAATGCAAGTGCGTTCATGATTGACCCGTACCTCTTCGACAACTACAAGGAAGCATGGGCTCATTGTGCCGAAGAGTCCGGCAAGACCAGGGCCGATGGCGAGGCTGTTTGGAATGCATACAGCACCAGTGACGGTGTGCATGATCCGACCGACATGAGTGTCTCCTGGGGTACCGTTACGCAGTATGCGGAAGCTCACCAGAGTGAAAGCGACACGTATCGCGGCAATAACCCTGACTTGCACGGTTTCACCGATCCGTTCAAGGGCAAGACCCGTGCCCAAATTCGCGCCATGATAGGCAAGCCGAAGGTTCCGATGGTTTACACCGGCGGCATTGCTCTTGCCGGTTATCCGACCGGTACGGGTGACCAAAACTTCGGTCTTATCAAGTTGGGCCATGTCTCCAAGCCAGTTGCATACATCAAGCAAAACCCGGTTTCTGGATGGGGTGGCAGTACAGCCAACTTGCTCAGTCCGGTATCCGTTACCGGCACGACGGACTGCCCGTATGCCGGCATGGTGCTGGCCATCGACGGAAAGCAGGAAATCGATGGTACGATGCACCTGGTGCTCGCCAAGAAGGCGGGTGGTGGTTCCGGTGGCGTTGGGCAGAACATCATCTCGCTCAACAATGGTGACGGTACCCTGTACCCGCTTAACAGCGAAGGTGTCAATACGTGGGAATCCCCGGATGGAACCGACTATGTGTCTGACATCCTCGAAATGCTTGGGGAGGGCATGTCCCCCGTCATCAGGTGTAGCTTTGAAGGAAGCGATTCCGATTACTATGCTACTCTTTGCGAAGTCGGATGTTGCGGATACATGTTCCAGACCACTATACCGTTCATTGGTTTGAAATACATTTGTGTCCGTTATCAATCGACGGCTTCGAGTACCCCAGGTAGCATTCAGGTGACGGTATCGTCCAACAATATCGAAATCTCAAGCGGCGCAATAGTTACCTAATGTCCGGTATGTTCCAAATATCCCTGACCAGCAAGTGTAATTACACTTGCTGGCATTGCCCGATGGCCCAGTATCGCAATACCGGGACGCCCAAGTACGCCCTGACAAACAAGCGGCTAATCCCGTGGCTGGAGGCGAACCTGGACCCGGCCAGGTGGGTACTGGAACTCACCGGCGGTGAGCCGTCCCTGTATGAGGGGATAGACGAACTGGTTGAATGGCTTTCCGCGCATTCGTACCGGACAATCATCAAGACCAACGGCTCAATCCCTATTCAGCCGGCCAATGGCGTCATCAGGGTCGCCGCGTTCCATCAGCTTGACAATCCCCCGAAGTATTTCGACAAAATCCTCATCGTTGACAAAATTGACCGAGAGGAAAAGGAACGGATTTGCCAGGAAAACGGGTGGGACTACCGGGTAATCGGGTATAATGACGAACGGATACCGGGAGAGGCCCACGGGTTTGACCGGATGGGCTACATGGACCCCCATGGTCACCCGCTGCCATGCAAGCGGGTAGCGGTCATGTACACCGAGTGGCCGGACAAATATGCCCTGGAATTCACCAAATTGCGTAAAACTTTGTGCTGCGGCGACTGTAAATGTGCCATGGACTGCTGGAAATTCATACCAGACGAATGGAAACATTAAAAGGGTATAGTTTTCCTTGTGTAAAACACGCAACAAGGAAGAAAACCTTATGAAAATGACAGTCAAGCGTAAGTACCTCCTGGACCTCCGCAACATCTTTGCAAACGCCGACAAGATCTTCGGCGGTCAAATCCCGAGCAAGGTGCGCTATGCCTTCTCCGTTGACATGAAGCGCTGCAACGAAGAAGCCAAGGAAATCGAGGAAGGCTTCCCGAACGATGAAAAGTGGCTCGAATATGAACGTGGCCGTATCAATCTTCTCCACGAAGCCGGCGTCAACTCCAATGCCGACCTTACCAAGCTCAGCACGGAACAGTTGAATGCGCTCGAAGAACGCATCAAGGTGTACGCTGAACCGTACGAAGACGCCATCAAGGCCCAGGAAGAAATCAACAAGGCCCGCACGGAAACCTTGAACGAAGATGTCGAAGTCGAACTTCGTACCATCACTCCTGACGAATTGCCCACCATCATCCTCGAACACGAAGATTGGCAGGTCTGGAACGTCCTGTTCAACGATGGCAACGGTATCGTAAGGGAATAAGCGAATGGCTACACTCAGTGCCTGCATAGTTGTCAGGAATGGCAAGGGGAGCATC
>Ga0310695_10012363_pt1 | contig 11969 bp, 11 predicted proteins | sample RumenRJG_04DNA_FD_203882 | JGI IMG/M metagenome (GOLD analysis project Ga0310695, IMG submission 203882) | Bovine rumen microbial communities from Lethbridge, Alberta, Canada - RJG_04 (v2) (version 2) | ecosystem: Host-associated > Mammals > Digestive system > Stomach > Rumen | place: Canada... | reverse complement strand
CCTGTTTTGTGCCTGCTCTGGTAAGAATACCAAGAAGCAAGGTGCTGATGCTGCCTCTGATGAGGCTTTCGTTGAGGTGACAGTGAAATATGCCACAGGTTTTAGTGTGCGCGACTCTGCCGATATCCGTCTGGTGGATGTGGGTAAGCATGACCATTTCGCCCTCGTAAGAACTGATGATACCGCTGTGCCAGAGGGTTATACAAAGGTGAAGGTGCCTATCCAGCGTACCATCTGTATGACAGCCCTTCAACTCTCTAACTTCACCATCCTCGATGCCCATGATGTGGTGAAAGGACTGACGGGCACGAAGAATCTCTATAATAAGGATATTCTGGCACGTGTGAAAGACGGACGTATCGTGAAGATCGGCATGGAAGGTAATTTCGATACAGAGATGGTGCTGGCTGCTAATCCAGATGTGATCTTTATCTCGCCTTCTAAGCGTGGTGGTTATGAAGCCATCAAGGAGACTGGCATCCTGTTAGTGCCCCATCTGGGTTATCAGGAACTCGATCCATTAGGACAGGCTGAGTGGATCAAATTCATAGGTATGTTTATTGGTAAGGAGAAAGAAGCCAATGAGGTGTTTGCTGGTATCGAACAGCGCTATAATGACCTGAAAGCCAAAGCGTCAGCGGCTACAACTCGTCCTACGGTCTTTTCTGGTGAGATGCATTATGGCACTTGGCATGCCGTTGGCGGCAAGAACTATCTGGCTCAGATCTTCCGTGATGCAGGTGCTGATTATGTGATTCAGGATGAAGAAACAGCGGGCGAGAACTTGGAGTTTGAGAAGATGTATGCCTTGGCGGCTAATGCCGACTACTGGCGCATTCTGAACAGCTTCCCAGGTGATTTCAGCTATGAGGCCCTGAAATCCTCTGAGCCACGTAATGAACTCTTCAAGGCTTATAAGGAGCGGAAGGTCATCTACTGTAATATGAAGCAACAGCCTTATTACGAGATCACTCCTGTGCAACCAGATGTGCTGCTGAAGGATTTTGTGGCGATCTTCCATCCGGAACTCGTAGAATCTGATTACCAACCCACCTATTATCGACTTCTGAAATGAGACGCACTCTGCCGCTGATTATTACCCTCGTCGTGGGTATCCTCGCATTGTTGATAGTGAACCTGCTCATCGGCTCCGTCAGGATCCCTATGACTGAGGTGTGCCGCATCCTTTTGGGGGCAGAGAGCAATGAGATCTGGACGAACATCGTCTATAACAGTCGTCTGCCCCAAGCCTTGACGGCTATCATGGCAGGTGCAGGTCTCGCTGTCAGTGGTCTTCAGATGCAGACGGTATTCCGCAATCCCTTAGCAGGTCCTTCCGTGTTGGGTATCAGCAACGGTTCAGCTTTGGGTGTCGCCTTTGTGGTGCTGCTCTCTGGACGTATCGGAGGTGTGGCACTTTCCCGTCTGGGTTATCTGGGTGATGCGGCTATGAGTGTTGCAGCGATCGTGGGTGCGCTGGCTGTGATGTCACTGATCCTCTGGGTGTCGCAGAAGGTGAGGGACAATGTCACGTTGCTGATCATTGGTGTGATGATTGGTTATCTGGCTAATGCGATTATCGGTGTGCTGAAGTTCTTGTCGCCAGAAGAAGATGTGAAAGCTTTCGTGGTGTGGGGCTTAGGTTCGTTCTCTCGTGTGTCAGGTGATGAGATGGTGCTTTTCGTTGTACTGATGTGTGTACTTCTGCCATTGGCCTGTCTCTTGGTGAAGACAATGAATCTGCTCTTGTTGGGAGAGCGTTATGCCGCTAATCTGGGATTGAATATCCGTCGCAGTCGTATGTTGGTGATTATCTCTTCTGGTGTGCTGGTGGCTATCGTAACGGCTTATTGTGGTCCTATCATGTTTATTGGTCTGGCTGTTCCTCATCTGGCACGAGCCATCTTCCGCACTTCCGATCATCGTGTGCTGATGCCAGCCACAGCCCTCTGTGGCGCAGTATTAGCCTTATTCTGTAATCTGATTGCCCGTATGCCAGGTTTCGAAGGCGCCTTGCCTGTCAACTCCGTTACAGCCCTGATAGGAGCCCCAGTCATTGCTGCTGTCCTGTTCCGTAAATCTGCCCTTCGTCACTGATCAGCAAGATGGTCAGCGTACCATTGGGTAGCAGGGGCTTGCAATAGCTTTCGCAATGACGGATGATGGTGCTTGCGAAATCCTGTATCTTTTGTTCTGGTATTTTCTCCCATAGTTCTCTCGCTAAGGTGAGGGCGCTGATGTCGATGTGAATACCTGCTTCTACGAGCATCTCACTGATAAACGCCTTGTCCATCGTGGTCTTCCTACTATGAGTGTCCAGATGACCAGCAGCAAGTTTCACGGCTTTGCCTAACATCACGCCAAGGGTTACTTTCCTGATGTCCAGTTCGTGGGCGATTTTCAAGGTCTCGCCGATATAGTTGCCATATTCCACAAAGGCCTGTTGGGGTAGGTTAGGGTAGAGGGCTTTCACGAATCGTTCACTCTTACCTCCGCTGTTGATGACGACACGACTGGTACCACTGGCTTTGGCCACATTCATACACTTGCGGATGCTGTCGATGAAGGCTTCTTCGCTGAATGGTTTTACGATGCCAGAGACACCAATAATGCTTATGCCACCCTCGATACCCAGACGGGGATTAAAGGTTCTTTTCGCAATAGCCTCACCTTCTGGTACGGAGATGGTGATACTGAGTAAATCGTTTGTTACTGCTGCAAGATTCTGACGAATCATCTCACGAGGTGCTTTGTTGATGGCGGGTGAGCCTGAGGGATAGTCGAAACCAGGAAGTGTGAAGGTGCCTACTCCCTCGCCACCTAAAATCTCGAATGTAACTGTTTGCTTGACACTCGCCCGTATCTCCAATCCATTCGTCACATCTGGATCATCACCAGCATCCTTGATGCAATAGGCATAGCCCTCACCATAGCCAACAGCAACATGAATTGTCTCGCCATCAGGCAATAAAATAGGCACCTCCTCTGGTGTCTCATTCTTCAATAGTCGTATCGTTGCAGCGATAGCCGCAGCAGTCGCACAAGTGCCTGTGGTGAGTCCACTATGCAAGGGATAGAACTCAGGCAACAGCTTCTCCACAGCTCTACGCAGTCCGTAAGGTCCGTTGACGGTTCTGAAAGCTGCAGGCGTCTCAGGGCGCTTCAGTACCAGAATCCGCATCCCTTTGGCTTTGGCGACTTCCACTTTCTCCTGAAAACCACCAGTGAGTCCACTCTCCTTCAATAGGATGGCGTCTGCCTCTACAGGCACCTCCTTTGGATTTTCGAAATAGCAGAGCTGCTCCATCTTTGCCCCCTGTTTTTGGGCTAAAACAATTGACGATTCCCTGTTGAGAATGCGATAATAGACCTTAACCCCTGCAGCCTCTAAAGGTTTCAGTTTGGTGATGCTCTGTACACCAGTCGTTGCCAACAGCGTTTTGATATTATGAGGTACCTGATCATAGCTGTCGAGCCATTCCAGACTGGCATCTCTCTCAGGAAAGATGCGCTCATAACGGATGGCAGGAATCTTCAGGGCATCCGAGACCTCAGCAATCGTCTGGTGGAGTAGGGTGGCGAAAGGATGTGCAGCATCCACTATCAGACGGATATCGTGCTCACGACAGAAGTTCTGCATAGCTTCAGCATCCAGCGCACCATCGATGCGCTGCCCATGATGAAGGGTCAGGTCTTGCTCTCCCGTTTTCGTACTATAATAGTAAGGTGAGCCACCTTCCTCCAGCACCTCCACAGCCTTACGGCCCTCAGTCGTTCCTCCGAATACCAGTATCATGCTTTCGTATCGTCGCCCTTCCTGAATAGGTGGGTGAAATGTTTGCTATAGAGCTCTGAGAAACCTTCACGATTGTCGATGGCCTCACCTACCACAAGCATCGTGGTGAGAGTCAGGTTGTTGTCGTGGACAATCTTCGCCAGATCCTTCAGTTTGCCTCGATAGATCTTCTGATCAGGCCAGGTGAGGTGATAGCAGGCTGCAACGGGGGTGTCCTCTGGGTACTCCTGAAGCAGTTCACGCTGCACATCATCGACGATAGCGGCAGAGAGGAAGATACACATCGTACTCTGACTGCGAGCCAACAGATGTAGCTGTTCCTTCTCAGGCATCGGGGTGCGCCCTTCGCCACGAGTCAGGATAATCGTCTGGGTGCGCTCTGGAATCGTAAACTGACTCTGCAACTCTGCTGCTGCAGCGAGGAAAGAGGAGATACCTGGGGTGATGTGATAGTCCATACCTTGTTGGTCGAAGAAAGCCATCTGTTCCTGGATAGCCCCAAAGATACAAGGATCGCCTGTATGCAGACGAACGATGAACTTCCCCTCGTCATAGAATTGCTTCATCAGCGCGCACTGTTCTTCGAGGTTCATATCGGCTGAAGAACGGACCACTGCTCCTGGCTTATGACACTCTGTGAGAGCCTTGGGCACCAGTGAACCAGCATATAGAATAAGGTCTGCCTTTTCCAGCATCTTTCTGCCTCGAACTGATACCAAGTCAGGATCGCCAGGACCAGCACCCACAATCTCTATATGTCCTTTCTGATCTCGCAGATATTTGTAGTCGATGGCGAGGGCAGCCGTCCAGTTCCTGCCTTTCACCTTTTGGACAATGAGCTTGCCATTGTTTGCACCGAGGATGGCAGCAGCCTCGCACACGCTGGGTGTACCTACATGCTTCTCAACAGTAGCACTGGGATTGGGCACATCCACCTGCGCCAGCTCCTCTGCAGTATAGAACACCACTTCCTCGTTGTATTCATCTTCGAGCATCGCACAGAATTCTTCGTCCTCTTTCACGTCGATGGTACAATACTTGTGAGCACAAGGTAGCACACCACGATGGGCAAAAGCCTCATCGATTTCATCATAGATACATTCAAAATCTTCTGGATGATGAGCCAATCCGAAACCGATTGTTCCCACCATCGGTACGAAATGCAACTCCAACATATCATACGGGGCAGAACGATTGAAAGGCGAGACGATGATCACCAGTTTGTATTTCTTAGGATCTGCCTCACTGATGTCATCAATGATGGTCACATGCTCCGGCTTGGTATTCTCCAGATAGTCTGTTCCCTCATCGCGTACTTCCATAAAAAGGGCCGTAGGCTCACGATTGACGAAAGCATAGATACACTCATTCATATCGTCGTCGCTGGCGATGGTCCAGTTGAATCGTTCTGCAAAGGTGTCTAGTGCCCATAGTCCTGCATTGTCGCTCTGGGTGGTGATCACTTCACGGGCGCCGATGATGGCAGCCACTTCACGCGTCAGGTCATTGGCACCACCAATATGTCCGCTCAGTACAGAGACGACATTCAGTCCTAGACTGTCGATGCACACCACAGCCGGATCCTCGTGTTTGTCCTTGATATAGGGTGCAATCGTCCTCACACAGATACCCATTGCCCCAATAAAGATGAAGGCATCCTGTTTCTTCCATTCCTTGCCCACCTCTGAGCGCTGGATCACTTTGGCTTTCAGTTCCCTTTTGAGCGTTGAGGCAATCTCACTACCAGCCTCACTGATTTGTATGATTGCAATCTTCATGGTTATCCGATGAATTTCAGGAAGGCTTCTGCCTGTGCCTTCAATGACGCGATCTGCTCTGCTGTAAGGATCATACGACCTTCAGTCCATGCCTCCAGGTTCAGCACGATTCCCGTTTGCTGTTCCATCACGTCAGCCTTGAGGAAAGTCAGCAGTTCCGTCAGCTTCTCACGACATTTTGCCGTTGCCATCTTACCACCAGCACCAGTCAGGGCAACCTTCTTCCCATTGATGACTGTTGGGGTTTCGTAGTCACCAGCCTCCAACGGACGTGAGAGCCAATCAAACAGGTTCTTCACGTGTCCAGGGTAACTGAAATTATACTCAGGTGTAAACACCCAGATGGCATCAACTGCTTTTACTGTAGCACGCAGACGACTCACGGCCTCTGGCTCAGGATACTCGATGTCTTGATTGATGAGTGGCACATCAGAATAGTCCAGATAAGTCACTTCGGCCTGACTGCCGATGATCTTCTCCGCCTCAAGCGCTAACTGTCTGTTGAAGGACTCCTTCCTCAACGACCCAATGATAAAAAGGATTTTCTTCATAACTTCGTGAATTTATTCTACTACAGGTATATAATGATGACGATGGTGATACCAAATGTGACAATTAACGTGACAATGGTAATCCAAGCATAGATACTAAATCCCATGTTAGTTGTTTTTTTGTTATCGATACACGTTGCAAAGATACTTATTTTCTTTGAATTAATACATGAAAGCCTCACTTTTTTTCTTAATGATAGCAATTATACTCATTAATAATGGTGTGGCATTTCACAAAACATATTAAATCTTTGTGCGATATTAAGTAAAAACGAATAATTGTTTGTAACTTTGTGCCAAGTTTAATATGAATGATATGAAGAAGATCCTGACCCTCCTTTTGGCTGTCCTCGGACTGAACACAGCTTGCAGCCAGAATTATGAAAACTATGATGTCAAGGAGTTTGCCAAACTGATAGCAGACTCCAACGTGGTGATCCTTGACGTGCGGAAAGCCGACGAGTTCGCCGAAGGGCATATCAAAGGAGCCGTTCTTATCGATCAGTTCCAAAACGACTTTGTGGAACAGGCACAGGCGAAACTGCCGAAAGACAAGATTATCGCCATCTATTGCCGCAGTGGTCGTCGCTCAGCCAGTGCTGCTGGAAAAATGGCGGATATTGGTTATAAGTGCGTGAATCTAAAAGGAGGCATCCTCGCATGGAAAGATGCGAATATGCCTGTGGTTACCTGCGATTAAAATTTTAGCCACGTCAGTTTCCTCCAAAGTCCCTCTAACGGTCCGCGAGGATGGTTGTTACGCTCGGCTTTGCCGCTTTGCCCTGCAAAGAACCAATAGCGGGCGAAGAGATACTGACAAACTACCATTCCACAGCCGACCATAACGGCATAGGTGATGCCTAATAGGTGGTAGCAGGCAAGGCCGTAGCCGCAGAAGATGGCGCAGCCGATGACGGACTGGAGTAGGTAGTTGGTGAGACTCATACGTCCAAAGATACAGAGATGGTGGAGCACTCGGCGTACGCCCTCGAAGGCATACCAGGCGGAGACGATGGCTGAGACAATCATCAACAGGATGATGAGGTTATAGATGGGCTTGAGCCATGAATCCAATTCACCGAAGTCCACGAAACTTAACGCGATAACAACGATGGTCGAGCAAATGAGGATGTTATGCCATATCTTCAGATTGCGTCCCTCATTATAGAAGAGTCGTTGGCGTCCTAACTGCATGCCAATGATAAAGAGGCATAGCAACTGCGTCAATCTTCCGCTGAAGACATTGAACCGTAAATTCACCTCAAAGCCGTATCGCAGGTTGGTAAGTGTGTTCTCCCAGAACGTACCATGTTCATGTGCGCTGTTGATGATACCGGATATTTCCCAGAATCTGGAGAAATCGATTTCGTAGCCCGTCAGCAGACAATATAGTTCTACGGGTTGAATGGCCAGCAAGGCAATGATGCACCATACCCACTTCGAAGGCAGATAGCTGATGGGAATGAGCAGCAGGCCGTAACACGCATAAAGCATCAGGATGTCGCCATCGTAGAATGCCACATTGATGATGCCAAACATGAAGAGCAGACACATACGCCATGCAAAGCGGCCAGAGAAGTTCTTGCCTTTCTGCTGCTGGTTGTCGTTCATGATGAAGAAACTCAGTCCGAAGAGCATGGCGAAGATGCCGTACATCTTGCCTGAGAGCAACCAGGCCAGCACATCTGCCACCGTCTGGTCACTCGCCAATGTATGGGTTATCGGCTCCTGAGTGAAGATGTTGAAGTGCTCTACGGAGTGATACAGGATAATGCCTGCCACAGCGATACCTCTCAGGGCATCTGCCACATCAATTCTGGTGTTTGGTAGATTGCGGGTTTTATACATTATTTCTTCTTTATTTATTTTCTGACAATAACACTACCACAGGCCTGATGGGTGGCTAGGATCAGTACCTCGGCGATCTGCACGTGCTCAGGGGCATTGGCGGCAAAAACGGCAACATCGGCAATGTCGTCACCCGTCAAAGGCTTGATACCTTTATAGACATTGGCAGCACGATTGTTGTCTCCGCGGAAACGGATGTTGCTGAAGTTGGTTTCCACAAGTCCTGGCTTCAGATTCGTTACGCGGACAGCCGTATTGGCCACATCGATGCGCAGACCGTCGGAGAGTGCTTTAACGGCGGCCTTTGTGGCGCAATAGACGTTGCCACCTGCGTAGGCTGCATCGCCAGCCACAGAACCGACGTTGATGATGTGTCCTCGATTGCGCTCCACCATACCAGGAACGATGAGACGCGTCATCGTGAGCAGACCCTTGATGTTCGTGTCGATCATCGTCTCCCAGTCGTCGAGATTGCCTTCATATTCGGGTTCCAGTCCCAAGGCCAGACCAGCATTGTTAACCAGTACGTCAATCTTCTGCCATTCAGCCGGTAACTGCTGGATGTACTTCGCTGCCTTTTCACGATCTCTCACGTCGAATACCAGCGTCAGCACTTCGGAGCCATTTTCCGTCAGTTCCTTTTTGATCTCATTCAGGCGTTGTTCGTTCCTTCCCGTCAGAATCAGTTTGTCGCCATTTTCAGCGAACTTCTTTGCACAAGCGAGTCCTATTCCGCTTGTGGCTCCTGTAATCAATACAATTTTGTTCATACTATATACTGTTGTTTTATTGTCCTATAACTTGTTTGCAAAGATACGAATAGTTGATGATTCTACCAAATTTTTGGGATATTTTGCACGGAAATGTGATGAATGTCACTTTTTCTTCGTATCTTTGCACCTTGTATGAAACAGGGACGTATAGAAACGATAACAACGAGAGTCATCAGCACCACGTTTATTGTGGTGGCATTGGCCGTGTTCAAGCCCTTCGGATTGGATGCATGGCAGTGGCAGGCTTACGTGCATCTGGTGGCATTGGGGGTGATCGGTATCTTTATCTGCATGCTAACCGACATCATCCTGAAGTATATTGTCAAGATGCCGAGATCGTTTAAAAAAGGTGCTGAATATATCATTCGCCGCAACCTCTGGTTCCAACTCATCAACACTCCGCTTGTGGCATTGGGCATCTGTCTTTACCGCCATTTTGTGCTGAGCGAACGTGTAGAGGGTAATTTGTTTTCTATCGTCAATTTCCTCGAAACTCTTGCCATTATCGCTTTCTGCTCCTTCGCCATCGGACTTTATTGGCGTTTTAAGTTTCGCAGCAAGTATCTGGCGATGGAATTAGAGGAGACGAGACAGCTGAACGAAGAATTGAAGAAGGTTCAAGACCATGATTCCGACGCTGTCCAGAATCAAACGACCTGTCCTCCTGATTCTTCACTTACCCTCACTGGCACGACCAACGAATCTGTGACGCTCCAGGTTTCCCACCTATTATTTATTGAGGCTGTTGGCAACTACGTCAAAGTCAGCCACCTGCGTGACGGACAGGTGTATACCGATATGCTTCGTGCCACCATGAAACAAATGGAGGAAACGTTGCAGGGCTATCCGATGATCGTCCGTTGCCATCGCGCCTTTTTGGTCAACCTTAGTCAGGTAGAGCAAATCATCTCACATTCCGGCTCTACCCAGTTGCTCATCAAGCACTGCCACGAATATCTTTCCGTCTCACGCAGTAACATGTCACAGGTTAAAAGTGCTATTAAGCGGGGGTAACCATTACCCTTTGATGTTTCAGTTTCACAAAGTTGAAGATGCGATCATTACCGCCCTGCTCAATGGCGACAGCGTTTCCTCTCCCATAAAGACGCACGCGGCTGGATTGCCGAGCGAGGCCCCGACCGTAAATGCGTTACTTTTGATATACCTGTATCTTTTCATCTTCATATCGTATTGATTGTCTTTTGTAGTTCTTCCAAGAATCGGGCGGCGTGCGAGCCGTCCATCTGTGCGTGATGGAATTGGAAGGAAATGGGTAAGGTCGTCTTCAACCAGCCTTTACGATAGCGCCCCCAGGCCAGGAAGGGATTGGTGAAGATGCCGCTGTACTGGTTGACGATGCAGTCGAGTTCCGTCCCAGTCACTGCCGACGTGCCTACTATCACAGCCTCATCGTCTAAGATGTCCTGGCACGTCTGGCTGATGGTCTCCGTCAGATGCAGGTAGTTGGCATTAAACGCTTCTAGATCGTCGCTGACGGCAACATCGCAGAAACTGAGTCCGCCCTTTACGTTATCCACTATCATGTTGATGGCCATGCGGTCGTATTTGTATAGTTTCCCGTTATGCGGCAACATGTAAAACTCCTCTATCCCCGATGCGGCCTTGCCGATGCACCAGCAGAGCAGCATGTTGAATTTCATACCGCGCCTACGACTCACTTTACAGAGTCGTGTTACGTCGAAGGTCTTGGTAAGCGTCACCATCGGCATAGGCGATTTCATCCACAGCTCGAATGCGATAGCTCTATTGGTATCCTTGGGATTGATTTCCTGTTTCATCTTATTATTTGTTTTCGATTGCAAAGATACGAATTGTTGTCAAAACAACCAAAAAATTGGGATAATCTGTACCAATTTGTGACGAATGATATGATTAAGCGAGTATACATTGTTCCTCGTTTTGAAAAGCGTTTCAATTTGAGTATAAGCGAATGATTGTTTGGGTATAGGAGCACAATCGTTTGGGTATAGGCGCACGATAGTTTACTACGTACTTTCTCCCTGCTACTCATAGGCTTTTCCCCTGTAAACCTTAATGTTTTCCCCTGCGAGGACTAATATCCGACAGACAAAAAGCGGTCACGGTCACAACTGTGACCATGTGACCGATCCATACCAAATAGACCATTCTTCATTATGCTTTGTCAGAATCATCGGAAATTATTTTCAATGTCCTCTATGTTTCCCTGTGATGCAGAAGCCGGCGGACTTGTAGCATTCGATGGCGGAGAGATTATCGCAAAACACACCAAGGGTAATCTTCTGAGCACCCAGTTCCCGCTTCGCATAATCGATAGCGAGGCGCAGCAGTTGCTTACCATAACCCAAACCACGTTTAGAATCATCCACGATGACAAAGCCAAAACGAATGACACTTTTATCCTCTGAGGGGAATCTCAATAGGATATGCCCGACAACTATATCATCAGCAACAGCCGTGAGCGGATACATGTTATCGCCTTTATATTGCTCCATCATCTCCTCAGGCTGAGCAGGGTAATCCTTATACCTGTCGGCACTCCAAAGCCGGAAGACATGCTTATCCTTGCACCAACTCAGAATCGTCAGAGCATCGTTGATATTAAATGGTCGAAGTATCATCATATACTTTGTGCTAATTTGAATGCCTCGTTCAAGGCATTGGTGTTTTTGATGTCGCCTTTATCTTTGACACCACGAACTAACACATGACCGGCATCCTCTAACTTGAAGAAGTTCAGGCAGAGCTGGTATTGCGCGAGGATGCTGTCAAAGAGTTCGGGAAGCGTGGCAGCTCCAACAAGCAGGATAGCCGTCTTCTTGATGGGGAACGTATCCCTGATAGGATTATGGCAGCGGTCGATGACGGCTTTCAGTTGTGCACTCAGTCCGTAGAAATACACAGGCGATGCTATCACGAGCATATCGGCATGCGCCATCTTATCGTAGAAAGTCTGCATATCGTCCTTCTGCACACAAGTATTGTCTTTATTCTTAAAGCAGGCGTTACAGCCCATGCAGGGATTGACCTTGAAATCGTGTACAGACACGACTTCCACATGATGCTTCTGTGAGGCTCCTTTGACGAATGCTTCTACGAGCAGGTCCGTATTGCCGTCCTTTCGAGGACTTCCTGAGAGAATCAATATGTTCATATTATTCCATTCATTGTTTAAGTTCAAAGAAATAGAAGTCCATCCAGCTGGTGTTCTCGGCGTAGAGGT
>Ga0310695_10012362_pt1 | contig 11969 bp, 8 predicted proteins | sample RumenRJG_04DNA_FD_203882 | JGI IMG/M metagenome (GOLD analysis project Ga0310695, IMG submission 203882) | Bovine rumen microbial communities from Lethbridge, Alberta, Canada - RJG_04 (v2) (version 2) | ecosystem: Host-associated > Mammals > Digestive system > Stomach > Rumen | place: Canada... | reverse complement strand
TTGATCTCTTTTGCCTGAATCCACTTGCCCTCCTCGGGAATGGGTGCAGGACCATGGTAAGCGCCCTTGCAGACACTACACATGTTCTTCACTTCAGTTGAATAAATCATATTTGCTTAATTTATAAAAATATAATAATGTACATACATTCTGCAACATGCAAAGTTACCGTCTTATTCTGAATAAACCAAGGGCAAAATCCATTATTTAAGAACAATTAACAACAAAATCCATCCATTTTTTGTGGTTCCCATGAAAAGTTTATAACTTTGCAATATGAATGTGTCAAAACAAGAGTTAGAAGCGCGTGTATGTCGCGCTGTCGACAACTTCATGGCAGGCTATGGTTGCTGCCAGAGTGTAGTAGCTGCCTTTTCCGACCTCTACGGCTTGGACGAGCTGACCGCCAAGCGCATTGCCGCTGGTTTTGGTGGTGGTGTGGGCCGCCTGCGCATGATGTGCGGTGCCGTGTCGGGCATTGTCATGCTGGTGGGCCTCGACTGTGGACAGACCGAGGGCAGCGACCGTGAGGGCAAGTCTGCCTGCTACAAGGTGGTACAGCAATTGCTCGCCCGTTCGGAGCAAGAGAACGGCAGCCTCATCTGTGCTGAGATATTAGGACTGAAAGGTCATGAGAAAGCCGCCTCCAGCTACGAGGCTTCTCCACGTACGGCTGAATACTATAAGACCCGCCCCTGCGCTGCCAAGGTGGAGAGCGCAGCCCGCATTTTTGCCGACTATCTGTGGCAGAAGCAACAGGCTCTTTGACCTAAGTCAAGAAGAAGCCTTTTTCTGCATAAAAAGTGTGTAAACCCTTGGTGTGTTCGCACACAATTCGTACTTTTGCATCGTCTAAGAGAGACAAACAGACAAGAACAGACATTAATTAGTAGTTTTTAGGATTAACAAAATTAGGAAAGGTTTTTAGTTATGATTATTTTAAATTATGTAGTAGTTTCGCTCGCCAAGAAAGGCCTGCACTTGATGAAGCACTAAGCCATAAACGACAGGGCTTCTCTCCGAGGAAAATGATATAGAGGAGCATAAGAACGTGTCCTGCCATCCCCACAAGGTTGGCAGGATTTTTTTGGCTATAAGTATTTATGAACACATACCCCATTGAGATCAACATCAACATTCAGCGTGTAGAAGACCTACGCATTAAACTGAACGGGAAAGAATACGCACTCATTCCCATTGTCGATAACGAAGAAGAAGAGCATCGTCCCGACGATGCCCCCACCCTGGCAGTCTTTGTGGAGCAGCTCATTCAGGACTTGCGTCGTGAAGGCAGGGTGCGTACGTCAGAAACCTATCATGGAGCGCTGGCCAGCTTCAAGAAGTTCCTTCAAGGAAAGGATATCGCTATCAGCGCCATAGACAGCACCCTGATAGCCAACTACGAACACCATCTGAAAGAGCAAGGCCTCATCAGCAATTCCACCTCCTTTTACATGCGCGTGCTACGAACCATATATAATAAGGCCGTAGCCTGCCACTACACCACAGACAAACAGCCGTTTGCCAAAGTCTATACCGGCATCGGCAAAACTGTCAAACGAGCCATCTCGCTGGAGTCCATTCAGCGCATCAGCCATCTGACAGGACTCAGCAAGAAAGAAGAATGGGCCCGCGACCTCTTCCTGCTCTCATTCTACACCCGAGGCATGTCCTTCATCGACTTGGCCAATCTCAGCCCCCAGAACATCAAGGACGGCATCCTCACCTACCGGCGTCATAAGACCGGCCAGGAAATCATCATGCGTTGGGAGCCCCAGATGCAGGCCATCGTCAACCGACACCCCTCAGCCAACAGCAAATACCTGCTGCCCATCATCAAGCGCAGCAATGGCCACGAGCGCTGCCAGTACCGCGAGGGACTGCGCATCGTCAATGCCATGCTGAAGCCCGTAGGCCGCAAGGCTGGCCTCAACGAGCCACTGACCATGTACGTTGCCCGCCACTCATGGGCCAGCATAGCCCGTTCCATGAACGTCCCCCTCAACATCATCAGCCAAGGCATGGGCCACACCTCTGAGCAGACCACTCAGATTTACCTCAAATCACTCAGCAACAAGGGCCTCGATGCAGCCAATGCCAACATCATCCAAGCAGTAAACAGCTTGCCTTTCAAGAAGCCAATTAATAAATAAATAGGGTTTAAGTATTCTTACTTTCTTAACTTTCTTAACATTTTGACCTCTTCTCTGCCGCAAGAGGCATGGGTCAGTGATGTGAAAAAATCGAGAGAAATTCGAGAGAAACAGAGAATATTATAACTTCTTTTTATTTATTAATTAATTAAAACAATTCGTATGAACAAAACAAAGTTTTTTAGTTCACTGCTCGTAGGACTGTTGGTTACTACGGGTTTGTTTACGTCTTGTAAGGATTATGATGACGACATCAAGAATCTGCAGGCGCAGATTGACCAGAAGTCGCCCATCACGGCTCTGAACGAGCTGAAGACATCCTTAGAGGCTAAACTGGCTACTTTGGAGTCTACCTTGAATACCAAGGAGGCTGCTTTGAAGGCTGAACTTGACAAGAAGGCCGACAAGACTGCTCTGGATGCTGAGATTGCTGCCAGAGTGAAGGCTATTGCGGACCTGACTGCCGAGATTGACGGTATCAAGACCAAGCTTGCTGCCATCGAGGTCACTCTGGGTACGAAGGCAGACCAGTCTGCTCTGGATGCCCTGAAGCTTGATGTCGACAAGAAGGCTGACCAAAGTGCTCTGCAGAAAGCTTATGATGACCTGTTGGCTAAGATTGCCGAGAACGCTCAGGGTGACCAGGCTGACGAGCAGGCTCTTCAGACTGCCATCGCTACGCTGACTGGTAAGATTGACGAGCGTCTGACCGAAGCTCAGGTTAAGGCTATCGTCGATGAGAGCGCTGCTGCTCAGACTCTGGCTTTGCAGGCTTTGAAGTCTGAGATTGAGGGCAAGCTCGAGTCTCTGGGTCTGACCAAGGCTGACATCGAGAAGTTGATTGATGTCAACAATAAGATTGCTGCCATTGAGGACGCCCTGAAGGCTTTCACCGGTGCTGAGACTATTGAAGAGGCTAAGGAGAAGATGCAGGAGTTGGCTCAGAAGATTAACAAGAACCTTGCTTCTATCAATATTCTGGAAGCTTTCGTTCAGAAGCAGCTGACTTCTCTGGTTTTGAAGCCCGCTTTCTACTGGGAAGGTCTTGAGGGTATCGAGGTTCCCTGCGGTTCGTCTCCTATCTTCAAGGTAAATGCAGAGGACTATAAGTTCAAATACACAGTTCCTGGTGCTCAGGGTGATCAGGAAATTGAAGTAACCGTTAAGGGTCATATGGACTTCGCAGCTACCATCTACAACAAAAAGGATGTGGCTAAGGGTACTTATCTGCTGAATTCTGAAGTTGAGGTAGGAGGTGACGACTATGGTTTTTGGGATACCAACTTAAATGGTGTTGCCGGTCCTGATAATTTGACTCAGTATATGGCTCGGACGAGACTTAACAATCTCTTACAAGATAACAAGATTAAAGGTGCCAAGGCTTCTGATGGTGACTATGTAAGTCCGACCATGGCCGAACTGATGCAGGGTGGTATTGCTACCTATCACTACAACCCCTCTACAGCTGACTTGGAAGGCTATAAGATTTCATTCTTCGAGAATGATGCTGAGGTCTACACACGTAGTGCAAGAACCGACTCTATCCTGGCTACTCCGTACGAGACTACCATCAACAAGGCAAGCAACCAGTACAACACATACGAGAACGGTATCCTGACTATTCCCTTCAAGGTGGACGCTCAGACGCTGGGTAATATGTTCTTCAACTGGGCTTATCAATCAAAGACACAGAATCCCTCGTGGGATTTCGGCCAACACGATAACCCAGCAAATGGTTACAACGGCGAGATTGAGAACCAGCTTCCGTTCATTGCAGCCCAGCTGTCTAAGACTGGCGAGAAGGGTGACACCATCGTTACTTCTGACTACGGTGTAGTTGTACCTGCTATGATTCAGATTATCGCTCTGGCTGACAACGATCCTCTGGCCATGATTAATGGCAAGAGTACTGAGTTTGCTAAGGAACACAATAGCGTTATCCGCGCTAACCACCTCTATGAGTCTGTTGGTTACAATGGCGTTGAGTTTGGTGAGCAGTATGACAACTATGGTGCCATCACCATGCCTGCTACTCACGAGATTGTCTATACTGAAAAGGCATTCAACCTGGAGAAATATATTGAGACTCACGTGCGGTACACCAACTTTGCCCGTTACGGACGCAGCGACGCAGAGGATCGTCTGATGACTGACGCCGAGATGGCTGCCCTGGGTCTGCACTACGAGTACACACTGGTTGACTACATGGTAGGTAACGAGACCACCAGCCAGACCAAGCACTTGATTCGTGTTGACAAGGATGGTAATCCGAGCAGCGACGAAAAGGTTGGTTACTTCTCTGTACGTTCTGTTGACGACCAGGGTGAAACTATGGTTAACGAGAAGGCTACTCAGGAGACCATCGGTCGTGAGCCTCTGATCCGTGTTACTTTGGTTGACCAGAAAGGCAACATCGTACGCTACGGTTACATCAAGCTGCGCATCACTCAGAGTGCTGCTGTCAACGAGTATGTTAAGATTAACATGGGTGAGATGTACATGAACTGTGGTGAGGAGAAGAAGGTAACCTGGGCACAGATGGAGAACATCCTGCTCCGTAAGCTCGACATGACCAAGCAGGACTTCGAGAAGAACTACTATCTGGATGTTGTTGAAGGCTATGAATATATGCCTCATATCAATCCTGGTACTGGTGAGACAGCTGGTCCGCTCTACACCGTAGGCTGGCAGGCTAAGCGCTTCTATGCCAAGGATGAGGACAAGAAGCAGTTTGATGAAGTTCCTGGACTCAACTATGATGAGTTTGCCCCGGCTGACTATGCTAAACTGACCAAGGCTTACAAAGCAGATGGCAGCGGATACGGTTGGAACAACGCTATCAACAAGTTCGGTCGCGTATGGTACACTCCGCACGACAACTCTACCAACACCCACAACTGGGATGAGAACACCAACGTACTTGTTTGGAACCTGATGAACTTTGATGCTGCTAATCCTTATACAAATGCCAGCAACATGACTCCTGAGGCTTACTACAAGATGATTGAGATTGTGAAGGCTACCTACAATAATCAGGGTACAAGCCAGAACGAGTTCTCTACTGTCGTACGCTTCGTCAACAAGAACAACGGTACCTTCGTCTATGTGAAGCTGTACTTCGAGACTGAAAAGATTCACTTCGCTTATGGTGACATCAACAACCGTGTGCTCGATCACTGGTATGACTTCGCTGATGGCTACAAGGACAACACCGCTGACACCATCGAGGTTTACGCTAACGTTCCGACACCTGCATTGAACACTACTCCTGCTCTGGATGTTAATTCGTTCAAGAAGGACCTGAAGGAGTTCTGGCTCGACAGCAAGGTTGTTCCTCTGATCCACAACTTGGCTAAGTTCGATAAGTTCCAGGATCTGAAACCTGAAATGCTGCCTGACACTATCCAGTCTCACTTTATGTTCCGTCTGCCTGTCAAGGGTGCAAGCACCAGCGAGCAGGATGCAGAAGGTCGTTGGGTGAACAGCTCTACTGTTCAGTTCAAGACTGGTAAGATTAAGATTCAGGGTACTGACAAAGACAAGGCCCAATACTGGGAGGTTAAGGGTGCTTCTGGTGCTACCTACCAGCTCTACCTCGCAGTTGGTGGAGAAACCACTCTCGGTAATTATAGCGGTGAGTTAGGTAATCAGATTGTCGCTGTTAAGCAGGGCAAGATGGAGAATGACGAGATTATCGCTACCATTACTGATAAGGGTGTTATCAAGTACATGGGTTATACTGAAACAACTCCGTACACGAAGGAGAATACCAAAGATCAGCTTTATGTCAACAGCGCTGCTACCGACATTCTGAACTACGTTGGTATGTACGATGCTACTGGTAAGCTTATCAAGGATAGCTATCTGGATGGTCAGGATGGTACTGACAACAAGGGCTTCACTGCATTTGTTGAAATCAACGTTACTTCTGAGGCTTGCTACGATCCTCTCATGGGCAGAAACTGCTTCAACGTTCGCTTCCTGCGTCCTGTGAACATGTGGCCTGCTAAGACTGAATGGACCGATGCTCCTAACGACACTCAGATCTATCCTCTCTGGAAGCTCGTTTACATCCGTGACTGGCGTCAGTTCCCCGTTGTTCCTCTGGATAAGGAGCAGAAGTTCGGTGAGGCTGCCAAGGCTGGTACTGGTGAGGACGGCAAGACCTACAAGGGTCAGATTAAGGGTGGTACCGATGGTATCGTAACCTACGAGTTCTACAACATCACTAACCTCTATGTGAAGCGTGACGACATCCGTTCGGATGCTTACCTGGAGCCCAGCAAGCGTACTATCCTGACAGATCCTGCCAAGATTGCAGAACTGCTGACTATCGACCACATTCCTGCTCTGACTGGTACAAACGCTGAGACTCAAGCGAAGTGGGAGTACCTGAAGATCTTCAAGTGGGATACTGACGAGGCTACCACCAAGACTAAAGCAGGTTCTACTGCTACAGGTGAAGAAGAGTCTACTAAGTGGGACAACGTGCTCGCTTACACCAACAACAGCGGTGTTGTGAAGGAGTTCCACATCTACGTTCCTGTCTCACTGAAGTATCCGTGGGGTTCTGTAACAGACTGGACTCAGAAGGTATGGGCTGTCATCACTGTGAAGCCGACTACCGGTAACGAGTAATCAGATCTCTGATAGATTTCAAACGAATCTATTATAACTCAAAGAGGGGTGTCAGCAGAGTTGGCACCCCTCTTGTTTAAAGAAAGAATTGTTATATGAAGAAATTTGTTTTATTCCTTGCTGCTGCCCTCGTGGTGGGCACAGCACTGACAGGATGTAAGGACAAGAAGGCTCCTGCTGACACAAAGCCGGTAGAGACCTCGATGTTTACCAAGGAGGATACCGCCAAGGTGATGGATCTGGTCAACCAGTTCACCATGCGCTTAAAGAACCGCGATATTAAGGGCGCTGTTGAAATGCTGGTGTTCCTCGATGGCGACAGTGTGATATCCCAGACGCCTGCCAACCTGCAGCGTCAGGCTGTTACGCTGAGTTTCATTGCTGGCAAGCCCGGCTATGAGCTGGAGCGCGTCATCCTGAACAATACCACTAACAACGAGGCAAAGATCAATGTGGTGCTGTTCGAGAAGAAGGACGAGAACGACAAACGCCCTAACACGACTGCGTTCTATGTACGTCCTGTCTGCATTGACGGTCAGTGGTATCTGACTCCAAGAGACAACATCACTGAGACAGAGACAGGTGACCCTATCGAGGCTGCTGTAGAGAAGAATGCTCCAGTGAGTGAAACTGCTGATGAAGAAGAATAACTCTGTTTTAGGACATCTTTGCAATGTGAACGGCCTCCTTGGGCTGAATTCACTGTCCTGTCTGATTCTTTTTGTCACTCTGCTGACGGCCTCCTGCCGCCGGCAGGGTGCTTCGGTTTCTGAGCCTGCGCCCGTAGCAGAAACAGCCGGGATTGCCTTTACTGACAGTACTGAGTTCGACTTTGGCATGTTTCGCACACAGGACACGCTGGTGCACTACTTTGTCTACAAGAACACAGGCCGTGTGCCCCTGGTCATCCAGAAGGTGGAGACCTCATGTGGCTGCACCCGCGCCACATTCAGCAAGAAGCCTCTGGCGCCTGGTGGTACGGACAGCATCCGCGTAGCCTACGACGGCAACGGGTTCCGTCGCGGACACTTCATCAAGGGCTGCGATGTCTACTCCAACGCAGACACGGTAGTCCACCTGCGAATCCGCGGCTACTACCTGCCCCTGGACCTTTGACAAACACCCTCCCGTTTTGTTCATAGCACACGAGAGATTTTATGTCTCCAACTTGGAGATGTATGTTTCCAACTTGGGTACATATGTTTCCAACTTGGAGACATAAGTTTCCAAGTTGTAGATGTAACTTTCATCCCGTAGGAAAGAAACAAACCCTATTAGCAAATTGCATTTGAGATAGAGCCTGAACTCATGCATGATTGACTTTTTTAGAAAAAAATTTGGTTGTTTCGTAGAAATTGTTTATCTTTGCAAGGTCTAGTATGTCTAGTATGTACTTGTGGCGACAAGGAAAAATATTTTATACCTCTATCGTGAGATATAGTTCCTTTACAAAGGGCAAAAGCTGATTATAACAACAATTCAAATAAATTATTAACATTCTAAAAAAAAATTGCGTATGAAAAAGTTTTTCTTAATGATCATGGGAATGGTCATTGCGCTGAGTGTTCAAGCTCAAGGGCAATTCGTCCTTGCCGAGGGTGATCAGTTCCAGGCTGGTGCTCAGGTAACGACAGTTCCCCAAATTACGCTGACTTTCGGTAAGGAGGGCAGCGCGGATTTTAAAGCTGCAAAGGCAGACACAAAAGTTGATGGCTATACAGCTTATACAGAAGGGAACGGTACTAATGGTGAAAATGAAGATGGCACCTTTTATGTATTCGCTCCTGAAAAAACTGGTCTAGTTTCGGCAGCTTTCGCATTAAAGGGAGATGCAAAATTGTTTGTAGAGGAAGACGGTAAAGTTCTTACAAACTTTAACGGAATCTCTTGCAAAACTGACTATGCAAATGTTTTTGATATTTGCGTTAAAGCTGGTAAGACATATAAAGTATATAGTTCTGAATCAGAGTTGGGCTTTTATGGTTTCGAATATAAGGTCGCCCAAAATTTGACGACGATTGCTAATGACTTTATAAAAGCTAATTCCAGTAGCGCAGAGTATCAGATTGAATTGGAACCTGGTGGTGTATATTATATGTCTGGTCCTATTGTTTCAGACAAAGGAATTGTCATATTGGGTAATGCTAAGAACAATCCTATTGTTGATGCTTCAGACGTCACAAGTTCTATCATCAAAATGAATACAACTCCAGCAGTCCCATATGTAGATGAAAAGCGTTATGAAATTGACAATGTTGTGCTTAAGAACATCAATTTCAAAGGTGTTTATCAATATATCTATGATGACATGAGCATAGTGTATGGAGTAAATAATTTCATTATCGAGGGATGTCAGTTTGAGCTAACAAACACAAAGGCGGACATTGATTGTCCTTTTAGATTCCGAGCAGGAGGCCCTGTAAAGTTTTCTATGAAAGATAATACAATGTACCAAACAGGAAAATATACTTATAAGTATGTAGTGAAAACGGATAATAACTGGCCTGATAAGAGATTTGCTACCTTTACAGGACCTTATGTTTGGGAAATTGAGAATAACACTATTGTAGGCGTTGCTAATACAGGCCAATTTATGAATGGTGGCCGTACTTCCAATGTCTATAAAAAGACTTCTCTCTCTATCAAAAATAACATATTCATCGATTGTGTTAAAGCTAACACAAGTAATTTTTGGCAAAAAGTCTTTGGTGGTAAAACTAGTGATAGTAATAGGAAAGAATTTGTTTACTTATCCACTACTTCAAACACGTACATCACAAATGGCGAAGATGTATCTAGTTGCACTGTCAATTACGATAAAGGAACAAAGTTGACTAGTGAACCTTTATTTGCTTTTCCCGCCAAGGGTGACTTTACACTGGCAGAGGATTGTGAACAATACACAAGCCTGACTGGTGACCCCCGTTGGCTGAAGAATTTCGTAGGAGATATTTATGAGGTTTCTCCTGAGAGTGGTGCAGACCTAGCTGCAACTATTGATGCTGCCTTTGCAGATAATGGTAAGCCTGGCGCTATCATCCTGCAACTAGCTAAGGATGGAAAATATACTGTTAGCGGTCCTTTGTTCGTGAACTGCCCGCTGTATATCAACGGTGCTGAGGGTGTCGAGATTGACGCTGCTGCCAGCAACGCTCCGTTCATCCTGATGCGTCCTCTGCCCGAACTGGGTCTGAACGACCAGGGGGCTTTTAAGATTAGTGAAATCTCTATCAAGGACGTGAAGATTACAGGCCTGAAGAACCGCCTGTTCTATGCTAACCGTCAGAACTACCTGATTGGCAAGCTGGCTGTGGAGAACAGTGTCATCCAGGTGGACGGCACGACACCACGCAGCATCTTCGACTTCTATTGCGGTGGTAACTATGAGGAGCTGAGCATTGTCAATTCTACGCTGTATGCTGAACCTTCTAACGCTTTGCGCAGCGGTCTGATAAGCACACAGGCCAGCTTGAGCGTCATCGAGATGGGTGGCGAGAGCCAGAAGCTGAGCATCAAGAACTCTACACTGTATAACATCGCCTACGGCAAGACGCCCGTGCTGCAGCAGCGTCACAGCCAGTACTACCTGAGCTTCGAGCTGATGGACAACGTCATCGTGAACTGCGGTGAGAAGGGTAACTTCGTAGCCGGTCTGAACGAGGGTCACAAGAGCAGCGAGGTGAAGTGGGCTGTAGCCAACAACGTTTTCAACTTTGACGGTGAGGACACTGGCAAACAAGAGGCTTATGGCAATGCCGTCCCCAGTGCTGTAGACTTTGCTGACACAGCCAAGGGTAACTTCACGCTGTCTGCCCTGAATGCAGCTTTCCAGCGTGGTATTGGCGACCCCCGTTGGCTCGTACCAGGAGAGGGTTCTGTCTTGATCAAAGCAAAGGATGGTAGCGACCTGACTGCCCTGTTGGAAGAGGCTGCCGGCGATAAGATTCCTAACGTTGTGGTCATCAAGCTGGACAAGAACGCTACTGTGACCGTCAGCAAGCCTATCGTGTTTGCTAACAGCCTGTATATCGATGTTCCTGAGAGCGACATCCTCTTCCCTGCCAGTGCAACAATCGACGCCTCTGGCCTGGAAGGACCTATGATTACTACGCCGGAAGAGACTCCTGAGGAGTGGGTGACCGGTAGCTTGTTCATCAGCGACGTGAAGGTCAAGGGCCTGAAGAATGCACTCTTCGCCAGCGCTGCCAAGAACTATTTCTATGAGACCTTTGCCATCATGGGCTGCGTTGTCGAGCAGGCAGGCGATGCCACCACGCTCGACTTCACGAAGGGCAGCGTGGCCAAGGATCTTCTGATCACCTCGTCTACCTTCTACGCTCCCACGGCTACCACAAAGTCGTTCTACAGCTCACAGAGCGGACAGAAGGCTACCGAGTACAACGAGGGCATCGAGCAGCGCTTCGCCATCTTCGGAAACACCATGTACAACCTGGCTCCGACGAAGAACTTCTTCTCTCACCGCCAGAGCAACCAGAAGTGGCTGGTATACAGCGTGCAGAACAACATCTTCGTCAACTGCGGCAAGAGCGGACAGGTCATCAAGGGCATAAACGGCGGCCAGCAGGGTACCAACCCGACATGGATTGTGGCGAACAACATCTTCAACTTCGACGGCGAGGATACCAGCGCTGCTGAGACGACTGGCGATGCTGACGAGCCAGTGAAGGGCAGCGCAGCAGGCGTCATGACGTTCAACAGTGTCGAGACTCCCGACTTTGGCGGTGTCTTCACCCTGGCAGAGGGCGCAGCAAAGCCCGATGCAATAGGTGATGTCTACCACTGGACGGTGACCTACAACGAGACTGCCACCGGCATCGAGGCTGTGAAGACTGCTGAGGGTGCAGACCTGGAGAATGCCGTCATCTACAACCTGAACGGCCAGCGCATAGACAAGGCCCAGGCCAAGAGCGGTGTCTTCATCGTCAATGGTAAAAAGGTCGTGATTAAGTAAGACTTCCCCTCTTCACGTAATTTCTTGTGGAGAGTTAATAATTAAGTTAATATGGATGAAAGTGGTGGCTCGTGAGAGTCGCCACTTTTTTATTCGGGTTTTGCTTCCAACTTGGGTACACATTTTTTCAACTTATAGACATCAGTTTCCAAGTTGGAAACATAACCCCCATAGTGTAAAAAATCATTCTTCAAGACTGTCTACGG
>Ga0310695_10012360_pt1 | contig 11970 bp, 12 predicted proteins | sample RumenRJG_04DNA_FD_203882 | JGI IMG/M metagenome (GOLD analysis project Ga0310695, IMG submission 203882) | Bovine rumen microbial communities from Lethbridge, Alberta, Canada - RJG_04 (v2) (version 2) | ecosystem: Host-associated > Mammals > Digestive system > Stomach > Rumen | place: Canada... | reverse complement strand
AACAGCTTCTGTCGTGATTTCCATCCTGATATCCTGACCGGGTCAAGTGTAGAGAACTCCTGGATCGGCCCTCTACGGCGTATCCCGGTCATCAACATCGGTGAGGATGACGCTTCGGTCGTCCCCAGTTATGCCCGCCTCACCTACCCTGGTGCAAGCGTCATACTTTGCCCGCAATCCTGCGACTGCGGGAAGTGGAACAAGAAAGCCGTCAAGTATCCCGGATACCAGGAACTGGGGTATCTCCATCCTGAGAATTTCACGCCCGACAAGGGCATTGTCAATAAATATATCGACACTTCCAAGCCTTATTTCCTGATGAGATTCTCCGGATTGAATGCCCATCACGATGTAGGGATCAGGGGTATCAACAACGATATCGCCAAAAGGCTGATAGAGATCATGGAGCCTTACGGGAGGGTATACGTTACGTCAGAAAGGAAGCTCAGCGCTGACCTGGAACCGTATCGCATAGCCATCAATCCGCTTGACATCCACCATGTCATGGCATTCGCGGACATGTACATCGGTGACAGCCAGACGATGGCAGCAGAATCAGGTGTGTTGGGAGTTCCTTTCGTCCGCTTCAACGATTTCGTCGGGAGGATCGGCTATCTGGCTGAACTGGAAGATGTATTCAAGCTTGGATTCGGGATAAAACCGGATAATGAAGAGCGCTTGTACGAGACCGTCAAGGAACTGCTCGACATGAAGGACCGCAAGGAAGTCTTCCAGGCCAGAAGGCAGGAGATGCTCTCCAAGTCCATCAACTTCGCCGACTTCCTCACCAATTACATAGAATCCTATCCCATAAAAAAGCAATAATGAAAGACTATCTGCCTTTCGAGTGGCAGGAACTGCCCAGATACGAGGCTGCTCCTCTCCTGAAGACCATCAGACGCTCCGCTAAAGAGCATGGATACCGTTCTGCGCTCTGGTTCGGAATCATCCGACTGAAAGACCATTGGTTCAACAACTGGGCACAGCATATTCCCTGGGGTGGTGTAAGGAAGTGGCTCCAGCGCAAACGGGGCGTGAAAATCGGCAAGAATGTCCATTGGGGTACGAATATCATCGTGGACTATCCTTTTCCGTATTTCGTCAAGGTAGAGGACGGCGCATCAATCTCCGGCAATGTCTACCTGCTTGCCCATTGCAAGCCCTTGGAATACCATTCCAACTGTTCTGAATCGTTTGTCGCTCCAATCATCGTCCACAAGCACGCTTGGGTTGCCGTCAATGTCACTGTCCTTCCCGGCGTCGAAATCGGAGAAGGTGCCATCGTCTCCGCAGGAAGCGTCGTCAGCAAGGACATCCCGCCCTTCACCGTTGCGAAAGGCAATCCAGCAAAGGTAGTGGCCGACATTGCCGAGATAGTCCGGGAGAACTATCCGCCAGAAGAGTTCGAGAAACTGCTGGAGGAGCGTAAACGCAAATACAAGATATAGAAGGATGGACTTCACCATCGCCACATACAGGCGCTTGATACAGGCCTTCAAGGACAGCGGATACCGCATGGTTACCGTACGTACCTTTATTGAGGAGGGCTGTTCAGAAAAGGTCATCGCTCTCCGTCACGATGTTGATGAACAGCCTCAGAATGCGCTGAAGATGGCCGAGGTCGAACACGACCTGGGCGTATGCGCCACATACTATTTCAGGCGTGTCCCCAAGAGCGACCATCCGGACATCATACGCCAGATTGCAGATATGGGCCACGAGATAGGTTATCACTATGAGGACCTGTCCAAGACCGAAGGGGATATGGGCAGAGCACTTGAATCCTTCAAGGCCAACCTTGATTATTTCAGACAGTACTACCCTGTCAAGACCGTCTGCATGCACGGCAGTTCTTCGTCGAGATTCGACAACAAGGACATCTGGTCGCATGCCACTCTGTCGGATTTTGGACTGATCGGAGAGCCATACCTGTCCTTCGATTTCGACAAGGTCTTCTACCTTACCGACACCGGCTACGCCTGGGACGGAGGGAAATTCGCCGTCAGGGACAAGGTGGGAAGCGCATTCCCCCAATCCTACCATAGCACAAAGGAAGTTATAGAGTCCGTCAGAAGCGGAGAATTCCCAGTGCGCGCCTTAGTCCTTGCCCACACTTTGTGGACGGACAAGCCCGTCCAGTGGTGTTACCTGCATTTGAGGGAGTTTCTCCGCAACAGGGTGAAGCTGCTGTCTCGCAAGAGCAAGTTCGTCTCCGGCATCTATAGTAAACTCGTCAAGTTATATTGGAAGTAATGTCATCGACTCAATTCAACATTCCCGAACCCATCGAGATTCCCTATTTCGACCACGGATCCTCCCTTTCCGAAACCATAAGGAACTCCAGCAAGCGGAGAAAGATGAGCAAACTCCGTTTTGCCTGCAGGAAGATCCGGAACATCATCCTTTTCAGGATGGCCTATTTCTGCCCCCTTAATTCCTGGAGGATCAAGATGCATCGCAGGAGAGGCGTACACATAGGGAACAATGTCTATATCGGGCAGCTCTGCAACATTGACAACGCATATCCGGAGTATGTCTTCATAGAAGACGATGTCACATTGGTGGGAGAAGACACGGTCATCGCACACCTCAACCCCTTCGAGCATTTCAAGGGTGTATTTGAGTCGAAAGTCGCCCCGGTCGTCGTCAAGAAAGGGGCCTGGGTCGGAGTTAAATGTACATTGACACCAGGATCGGTGGTCGGAGAATATGCGTCAGTATCAGCAGGTTCTGTCGTGAGCAACAGAGTTCCTCCGTACACCCTGGTCGTCGGCAATCCGGCAAAGAAGGTGTTCGAGTACAAAGATCAGATGCAGAAATGAAAGGGACTTGTTTCTTGACAAACGACGTTGAGACAACGTCCATAGTGAACGGAGGTCTCAGGGAAGACACCGGTATCAAGGTCTGGAAGGAAGGCCTTCCCGCCCTTCTTGACCTTTATGACGAGTTCGGAGTCAAAGCAACATTCTTCTACATTGCCAATTATGCCAAAGACTGTCCCGATATAGTCAGGATGGTCCAGGCAAAAGGGCACGAGATTGCCTGTCACGGTCTCACACACCGGCACGACAAAGCATTTGACAGCATGCCTTTCGAGGAGCAACTGGAGCACCTTAAAACGGCCAAAGCCATCTTGGAAGACATTGCAGGAGAAGAAGTTGTATCTTTCCGCTCCCCTGCCCTGCGCGTCAATTCCGACACCCCGAGAGCGCTGATTGAAGCAGGTTTCCGCTATGACAGTTCCGTTGCACCTCAGAGGCTGGACATGTTCATGTCACTGGGAAGCAAGGGTAAGCTTCAGTGGTTGGGAGCGCCCAGGGCACCTTATAGGACTCGCTTTGACAACCTTGCCAGGAAAGGCGATTCCAGCATATTGGAAGTCCCGGTATCCTCATTCGGACTTCCATATATCGGTACTTTGTTGAGAATCTCCCCTATTCTAACGGCATTAACTAGAGATTTATTATATTTGGAGACCAAAAGGACGGATAAAGGCATCAATTTCCTCATCCATCCTAACGAATTGATCGTGGAGGAAGACCTTCACTTGAAAACGGAAAGGAGGGCAGGCAATTTTGTCTCATACCTCCTCTCAGATGTTTTGAGAAGAAAGCTGAAACAAAAGAACTTGGGTCCGAAGGCCACCGACCTGTTCAAACGAGAAGTCGCCTTCTGGGCAAATAAAGAATATGGATTCAAGAGAATAAAAGATTATGGAACTGAATGATTTTCTGGCTCATTTCCGTGAGCAATTCGATGATACTGAACCGGAAGCGATAGAGGCCGGGACAGTATACAAAGATTTGGACGAATGGAGTTCGCTTATCGCCTTCTCAGTCATCGCGATGGTTAAAATCGAGTACGGCAAGACCTTGACAGGGGCCGAGATCAGGCACTGCAATACCGTTGAGGAACTCTTCAATACCATTGCGTCCAAGTAATGGAGTCCTGTTTCAATCCCTTTTCGCTCGCTGGGAAAACCATCCTCATCACCGGTGCCTCTTCCGGTATCGGCCGGGCTACTGCCATCCTTTGTTCCCGGATGGGGGCAAAGGTCGTCGTCACCGGGAGGAATGAGGCTCGACTTCATGAGACATTCGACGGGCTTTATGGCGAGGGACATTTGCAGATTGCCGCTGACCTGACTGACAAGGAATCACTTGCCCGGCTTGTCAGGGACCTGCCCCAGCTCAACGGAGTCGTCCATTGCGCAGGCATCGGACATCGCAAGCCTTGCAAGTCCATTTCAGAGGATGACATAACCGAAGTGATGAGAGCCAACTTCAACTCAGCCGTTCTTCTGCAGGCGAGTCTTCTGTCAGGCAGAAAGATAGAAAAGTCTTCATCTATCGTGTTCCTGGCTTCGCGTGCAGCCGAGATTCCCGACATCGCCAATTCTATCTACAGCGCCTCCAAGGGTGCGCTTAAGTCGTATGCCAAGTGCTTGTCACTCGAACTGGCTCCGAGGAACATCCGCGTAAACTGCATCTGTCCGGCGGTGGTGATGACTCCGCTCATCCTTGACAGCGGAGTCGATGTGGAACAGCTAAAGGTTGAAGAGGCAAAGTATCCATTGAAACGCTATGGAAAACCGGAGGATATCGCGAATCTTGCGGTGTTCCTTCTTTCCGACGCATCATCCTGGATGACAGGATCCTGCATCGACATCACCGGAGGATCCATCGAGTTATGAAAGCATATATCCGAGGCATATCATATTACCTCCCGGAACGGGTCCTGACCAATGAGGAACTGACCAAGCAGTTTCCTGAATGGGACGTCGAAAAGGTCTACAACAAGGTCGGAGTCAAGGAGCGGCATATCGCCGCGCCCGATGAGACAGCTGGAGATATGGCTGAAAAGGCGGCACGTAAACTCTTTGCGGAGTACGGGATATCTCCTTCCGAAATTGATTTCGTTTTGCTTTGCACCCAAAGTCCGGACTATTTCTTGCCATCCACCGCATGTATACTCCAGCATCGTCTGGGCATCCCGACTTCAGCCGGCGCCTACGATTATGACCTCGGGTGTTCGGGATGCATCTATGGCATGGCGACGGCTAAGGGACTCATCGCAGCTGGGCTTGCAACGAACGTTCTCCTGCTCACTGCAGAAACCTACACCAAGTACCTCCACCCTTCAGACAAGAGCAACCGTTCCATCTTCGGTGACGGTGCAGCAGCTTGTCTCATCTCCAAGGAAAAAGGATTCGCTGAGATCGGAGATTTCGTTTTCGGTACTGATGGTTCTGGCGCAGAGAATCTGATGGTCAAGAGTTTCGGCGCCCGCCAACGCAATGCCACGGGCATAGAACACACCGATGACGACGGCCACGTCATGCGCGATGATTTCCTGTATATGAACGGAAGCGCCATCTTCAATTTCACGCTTGACGCGGTCCCGGCAATGATTGCAGAGCTCCTGCGGAGAAGCGGTCTGCAAAAAGCGGATATCGATTACTTCGTCTTCCATCAGGCCAACAAATATATGCTCAGCACCATACGCAAGGTCTGCGGCATCGACAAGGACAAGTTCTACATCGACATAGAGCACACCGGCAACACCGTTTCACCGACTATCCTGATCGGCCTCAAGGAGTGCTTGAAAAACGGGACAATCCAGCCTGGAATGAGAGTCATGGCCTGCGGATTCGGCGTAGGCCTGTCCTATGCCGCCACTTTACTCCAATTCCTATAAGAGAGTGCTTTTCAACTCCATAGAATTCGCCATATTCCTGCCGATAGTGTTTCTGCTCTATTGGTTCGTGTTCAACAGGAACCTGAAACTGCAGAATCTCTTCGTAGTCTTTGTGTCATACATCTTCTACGGATGGTGGGACTGGCGGTTCCTGTTCCTGATAGCATTCACTTCTGCGTGCAGTTTTGCGGCAGGTTTACTGATTGAAAAGTTTAAGGAGAATCCGCGCAAGGCGCGGATGGTCAACACCCTTAACATAGTCGTCAACCTGCTCATACTCGGGCTCTTCAAGTATTACGACTTCTTCGCCACTGCATTTGCAGACGCTTTCCTCGGAGGAAAGGCCGATGGACTCCTGTTGCATCTGATCCTCCCCGTCGGCATCAGTTTTTACACCTTCCAGGCACTCAGCTATAGCATCGATGTTTATAAGGGGAAACTGGAACCGACCAGGGATATCGTCCAGTTTTTCGCTTTCGTAAGCTTCTTCCCGCAATTGGTCGCCGGACCTATCGAGAGAGCTACCAACCTGCTCCCGCAATTCGGCAAACCGCGCACCTTCGATTACGGGACCGGAGCCGATGGTATGCGGCAAATCCTCTGGGGGCTTTTCAAGAAGGTAGTCATCGCCGACAACTGCGCCATATATGTCGACAAAGTCTTTTCGACTTATCAGACCCAGAGTGGAAGCACGCTGCTTTTGGCCGCCATTCTCTTCGCATTCCAGATCTACGGCGACTTCTCCGGATACTCCGACATAGCAATCGGTACCGCCAAACTATTTGGTATCAAGCTGATGAGGAACTTCAATGTCCCCTATTTCAGCAGGGACATAGCGGAGTTCTGGCGCAGGTGGCACATTTCACTGACAACCTGGTTCCGGGATTATGTTTACATCCCCCTTGGTGGAAGCCGCTGTTCCAAGGCAAAAATCATCCGCAATACCTTTGTCATTTTCCTTGTGAGCGGGTTCTGGCACGGGGCGAACTGGACGTTCATCGCCTGGGGCGCATACCATGCGCTGCTATTCCTCCCGCTTATCCTGATGGGCAAGAATCGCAAGTACCGCGACACAGTGGCTCAGGACCGCCTTATGCCTAACCTTAAGGAATGTGGCCAGATGCTTCTGACCTTTGTTCTCGTAGTCATCGGCTGGATTATCTTCAGGTCCGACAGCATCGGACAGGCGTGGGATTATATCCTGCGTATTTTCAATAAGAGTCTATTGACTGTACCTTGGCTGAACAGCGCGACCTACATTGCCCAAATGCTTATCACTCTTCCCATCTTGGTTGTACTTGAATGGGTATGGCGGAATAAGGACTGTCCTCTCAAATTGAAGAGAGGAACAATGATTCTTCAATGGGCATTGTATGTGCTTGTCTGCGTTATGATCTTTCTATTCGGGACATCATCTGAATCTTTTATTTATTTCCAGTTCTGATGAGGGTTTTCATGAAACATATTGCGTCCTTCTGTTTATTGTTGCTGGTGCTGGCGATCCTTGCGGACGTCTGTGTAAGCAGGGGTCTTCGCAAGACAGAAAGAGGACACTTTTATACCATGAACGCCTTGATGAACGAAAGGATGGATGCAGATATCGTTGTTTTAGGGAACTCTAGAGCCGCCTGCTCATACAACCCTATGGTATTGGATACCATACTCGATGTCAATTCCCGCAACCTGGGAGTTTCAGGGCAGCCGTTTGGAGTGAGTTGGCTGAGGTGGCAACTGTATCGCAGGAATAACGTTTTGCCAAAGCTCTTGATCGTCAACATTGACTACAGCGAGCTGAATCTGGTTACTAACGGTTTTGAGAAAGAGCAGTATTATCCATATCTTACCGATACGTTAGTCAAACCCTATCTCGACCTGTATGGATTGACCTGGGCGGAGAAACATGTCCCCATGTACCGTTATCGTGGCGACCCGAAACTGATAGGGATTGGACTGATGGAATTGCTGGGAATCCGGCACGATACCAAAGGGCATTATTACAAAGGATACTCCAACTATGATTCGGCGTGGAATGGAGAACGTCTGGAAGCCATGCTGCAAAAAGGTAGTATCAAGGATGCAAGTAACGAAAAAGCTGTAGGACTCCTTGAGGACCTTCTGGTTCAGGCAAGGAATGACAACTTGCCCGTAGTATTCGTATATGCTCCTCTATATAAGAAACTTAAGGACAATTTGGACGAACGGGAATCACGGACGATCTATCAAGATCTGTCAAGTAAATACGATATCCCCGTCATTGATTTATCAGGAATGAGCATCTGTTCGGACACGGACTATTTCAAGGACGCGAATCACCTGAATTCAAAGGGAGCGGAATTGTTCTCTGTCGCTCTTTCACACGCGATCGACTCTTTAAGCATCCTGGATAATAAACAAAAAACGATATTGGAATGATCAACGTCATCGGACTCGGATACATCGGTCTTCCAACTGCTCTGATGCTCGCCTCGCACGGGCTGGAAGTGGTTGGCACGGACTACAATAAGGAACTGGTAAGGACCCTCAAAGAGGGGCGCACGACCTTCAAGGAAGAAGGACTTGAGGAACTCTTTGCAGCTGCAGTTGCGGGAGGCATAACCTTCACCACCGAATACCAGCGCACGGACATGTACATAGTGTCGGTGCCCACTCCCTACGACAAATTCTCCAAGAAGGTCGACCCGAAATATGTCGTTGCAGCTGTTGGAGACGTGCTTAAGGTCTGCCCTGAGGATGCGACCTTAGTCATAGAATCGACCATCTCCCCCGGCACCATAGACAAGTCGGTTCGCCCGGTGGTAGCAGCCTCCGGCAAGAAGGTAAACCTCGTTCATGCCCCGGAGCGCATCATCCCCGGCAACATGGTCTATGAGCTTCTTCACAACAACCGCACGATAGGCGCTGACGACAGGGCTATAGGCGAACGCGTAAAGGCTTGTTACTCAAGCTTCTGCCAAGGAGAAATCGTGGTCACTGACATCCGCACCGCGGAGATGACCAAGGTCGTTGAGAACACCTTCCGCGCAGTGAACATCGCTTTCGCGAATGAGCTCGCCCGCATCTGCCGTCATGACGGGATGGACGTCTATGAGATCATCCGCATCTGCAACATGCACCCGCGGGTGAACATCCTCCAGCCCGGCCCCGGCGTCGGCGGGCACTGCATCAGCGTCGACCCCTGGTTCCTCGTGGGCGACTATCCCAGCCTCGCCAAAGTCATCGACGAGTCGATGAAGACCAATGATGGTCAGCCCGCGTTCGTGCTGAACCGTATCCACGAGATAATGAAGGAGAACGGCATCACCGACACCCGCCGTGTAGGCCTCTACGGCCTCACTTACAAGGAGAATGTCGATGACATCCGCGAGAGCCCCACCCTGCAACTGCTTGAATGTCAGGAGCGTCATCTCGCCGAACCTCTAAAGGTCTACGACCCGTTCATCGAAAAGGACATGGTACCCAACCAGTATCACGACCTCGATGCATTCTTGAACGACATCGACCTTGTAGTAATCATGGTCAAGCACGACGAGATCAAGCGCAACTGGGACAAACTCAAGGGTAAGGTCATCCTCGACTGCCACAATATCTGCCCGTTAGAGGGAGTTTATCACATATGAAAAAAGTCCTTTTAGTCTTTGGAACCAGACCGGAGGCCATAAAGATGTGCCCCTTGGTCAAGGAGTTCCAGAAGTATCCGTCTGATTTCGAAACGGTTGTATGCGTGACCGGTCAGCACCGCGAGATGCTGGACCAGGTATTGCGGATATTCGACGTTACGCCGGACTACGACCTCAACATAATGAAGCAGGGACAGGACTTGTACGACATTACTTCGCGGGTGCTCACGGGCATGCGCGAAGTGCTGGACAAAGTCCGGCCGGACGTGGTCCTCGTACATGGCGACACGACTACGAGTACAGCTGCGGCACTGGCTGCATTTTACCGCCAGATCCCCGTCGGCCACGTCGAGGCCGGCCTGCGCACGCACAACATCTACAGCCCTTGGCCCGAAGAGATGAACCGGCAGATCACCGGACGCATCGCCACGTACCACTTCTCCCCCACCCCCTTGAGTCGGCAGAATCTGCTAGACGAAGGAGTCTCTCAAGATAAGATAATTGTCACCGGTAATACCGTTATTGATGCTCTGCACATGGTCGTGGCCCGTATCAAAGATGACCTGGTTCTACAGCATCAACTCTCAAAACAACTCCAAACCGCTGGATATGACGTGTCACGTTCCAAACGGTTAGTGCTTATCACCGGACACCGGAGGGAAAACTTCGGAGAAGGTTTCCTCAATATATGCCGTGCCATCAGGGATCTTGCGAAGAAATATCCGGATGTGGATTTCGTGTATCCGATGCACCTCAATCCGAATGTCCGCAAACCTATCCACGAGATCTTTGGCGAGCGGCTGGAAGACCTCGGCAACCTGTTCTTCATAGAGCCTCTCGAGTACCTCGACTTCGTATTCCTGATGGAGAGGAGCACGATCGTGCTCACCGACTCCGGCGGCATCCAGGAGGAGGCCCCAGGCCTCGGAAAGCCCGTGCTGGTCATGCGCAACACCACCGAGCGGCCGGAGGCACTCGACGCAGGCACTGTCAGACTCGTCGGTACGGACTATGACATGATTACCTGCCAAGTGTCGCGTCTGCTTGACGACACTGACGCCTACAATGCTATGAGCCATGCTGTTAATCCTTACGGAGATGGCCACGCATGCGAACGTATTGTAGAAAAGTTGAAATAAATGTTTATATTTGTGAGATTATTCGAAAATCGCATTGATTATGAAGATACAGAGGATTATCCGGACAAGTGTATTTCTGTCATTGGCAATAATGGCAGCATCTTGCGTTACCACCCGCAAAATCGTCTATCTCCAGGATATGGAGCATGGGACCCAGATTGAACTGGAAGACCGCTTTGAGGCCGTCATTGCGCCTTACGACGAACTTGACGTTATAGTCGCGGCAAATGACAGCGAACTGGCCAGACCCTTTAATCTATATGGTAATACTACGGCATCCGGGGCGACCCGAGGAAGCGGTATTGCTTATCTGGTAGACCAGTATGGCAATATCGAGCTTCCCGTCATCGGTGAGCTGCATGTGGCCGGACTTACCAGGCTCCAGCTTCAGGATAAGATACGCAATATACTGGTGGAGAATGATTATGTCGCCAATCCATTCGTGATGGTACGCTTCAGGGACTACAAGATTTTCTTCCTCGGAGCGAACGGTGGTAAAGCCATCAACATCACTAACGAGCGGTGTACCTTGCTGGAAGCACTTGCCCTTTCTGGCGACATGAGCATATATACCAACCGCAGCAAGGTCGTTGTCATGCGTGAGGTCGACGGAAAGATGGTTACGCGTTTCCTCGATCCACGCTCATCCAAAGTCTTCCAGGATCCGTTCTTCATGCTCCAGCAAAATGACTTTGTAATCACCAGGAATACCCGTTACAGGAACTTCCAGCAGTCCTATAGTCAGGCTGGCACGATCTTTTCGATTTTTTCGACCATCACCAGCACGGCATCGCTCGTAATGCTTATCCAGAGCTACATTAAGAACTACCAGAACAATCATTGATAGATGGCAACGAATTCACAGGACTCCGACCTCTCCTTCCTGGAGAAAAAGGACGCCAATGCCCTGACCGGCAAGGACATATTCTTCACCATACTCCGTAATCTCCACTGGCTTGTTCTTTGCGCAGCCATTGGGGCAGTGATCGCCTATTACCGAGCCGACCGTGCCGATCGCGTGTATGAGAGCCACGCCAAGATACTTATAAACTCGGTTGCCCGTAACCTCGACAACGGCAGGACGATGCTCGAGAACATCGCTATCCGCAGTGTTGCCGTTACGGGGTCTATCATTAATGACGAGATCTTGATGCTCAAGTCCGAGAGTCCGATGCTCGAAGTCGTTAAACGCTTGGACATTGCCACCACATACAAGTACAACACCAAGCTGATAAAGCGCGTCAAGGATCTCTACAAGGAAACCCCTGTTATCCTGGATTTCCTGGACATCAATGAGACCGACCGTGCAGAGTTGGACATTACTATCAGCCGCGACTCTTCCTTCGTAATCCAGATTGGAGAGTATGAGCCGATCAAAGGTCATCTGAACGATACCGTGTCCACGTATTACGGCCGCATCGCCGTGAAGCCCACCTGGGCCCTGCGCGAACTGTTTTACGACAATCCGATCAAAGTTACACATCGCAATATCAACGACGTTGCTTCGACCTACCGCA
>Ga0310695_10012359_pt1 | contig 11971 bp, 9 predicted proteins | sample RumenRJG_04DNA_FD_203882 | JGI IMG/M metagenome (GOLD analysis project Ga0310695, IMG submission 203882) | Bovine rumen microbial communities from Lethbridge, Alberta, Canada - RJG_04 (v2) (version 2) | ecosystem: Host-associated > Mammals > Digestive system > Stomach > Rumen | place: Canada... | reverse complement strand
AATGAAGAAATGAAGAAAATCACCTCCGGAATGCACGCGAACAAACACGAAGATTATTATAACAAGAATACACACGAATATTTTTTTAAACACGAATACACACGAATACACACGAATGCACACGAATATTTTTTTAAACACGAATTTCCACGAATTATTCATGAATTTTTCATGAATTTTTCATGAATTATTTATGATTATTCGTGTTTATTCATGATTATTCGTGTTGAAAAAAAAGGATTTATGATAATTCGTGGGTCATTTATGATAATTCATGTTGAAAAGATAAACAGGAATTGCCGTTAGTTAAGTTAACAGATATTTCACAGTTGACAACTTCCGTTAACGCGATTTTTCGGCAGATTTTCCGTAAAACCGTTGCAAATCGCCCCAAAAAGCAGTATCTTTGCACTGCAGTCCGGACGGAGACGTGCAAAGCGCCGTCAGCAGCGTCTCGCGACGCTCTCTCCTCACTGCCATGTCAAGCTCAGCGCAATGCAAACACGACCCGACGAGACGCTCCCCACAGCCTGAGCAGACATCGCTGACAACAGCTTCCCAGCCGGACTGTCCGGCTGACAACATATCAGAGTTAACTAACTTATTATCCGCTCGGCCCGAAGGGACGCTTTCAAAGCGAAGCGGAGAAGGAATTATCAGAATACCTACAAATGATGATAGGCAACAGGGGCATGATTTGCAAAAAAATGCGTACCTTTGCAGCCGCAAAAGCGGCTGTTCAGCCAATCATTGCCATGGGAATTACAACAAAGAGCTTATGAAATTATCCGAACTGAAGACAGGCCAGAGTGGTATCATCGTGAAGGTGAGCGGTCGCGGAGCTTTCCGCAAGCGCATCATTGAGATGGGATTCGTCAAGGGCAAGACCGTAGAGGTGTTGCTCAACGCACCGCTGCAGGACCCTGTGAAATACAAGCTGATGGGCTATGAGGTGTCGCTGCGCCACCAGGAGGCAGCGATGATAGAGGTGGTGAGCAATTCGACAGAGAGCGAGGAAGACTCTCGTGGGTACGAAGGTGCGAAGGGACGAGGGTACGAGGATACTGATGATTCGAGGTACGAGGAAGACTCTCGTGGGTACGAGAATTCTTCGAGGTACGAGGTGCGAGGTACGAGGTACGAGAATACTTCCGAGACAAGCGATGAAGGTAATCTCGCTCCACGAAACGAAAAAAACGCTCCCCGAAACGAAAAAAACGCTCCTCGAGACCACCAAGAACTTCACCACGAAGCCATGCGCCTGCGCCGCTCCATCAAGGTGGCACTGGTGGGCAACCCCAACTGCGGAAAGACGTCGCTCTTCAACTATGCCAGCGGAGCGCATGCCCATGTGGGCAACTATTCGGGCGTGACGGTAGATGCCTCCGAGGCCAAGGCTTCGTTCTTCGGCTATGAGTTCCATCTGACCGACCTGCCCGGCACCTACTCACTGTCGTGCTATTCGCCCGAAGAGCTATATGTCAGGAAGCACCTGATGGAAGAGATGCCCGATGTGGTGATCAACGTTGTCGATGCCAGCAACCTGGAGCGCAACCTCTACCTGACGACGCAGCTTGTCGACATGGACATCCAGATGGTGTGCGCCCTGAATATGTACGACGAGTTTGAACGTCGCGGCGACCATGTTGACCTCCCGACGCTGAGCACCCTGTTCGGCGTGCCGATGGTGCCCACGTCGTTCAAGACGGGCGAGGGCGTGAAAGAGCTGTTCCGCCACGTCATCCAGGTGTACGAGGGAGCCAGCCGCACCTCGCGACATATCCATATCAACTACGGTCACGAGATAGAAGACGGTGTGCGCCATATCCAGCAATACCTCAAAGCTGATGACGACATCAACCAGCGCTACTCCACCCGCTACTTGGCCATCAAGCTGCTGGAACACGACACGGCGGTGGAAGAGTTAATATCGAGGTGCGAGGTGCGAGGTACGAGGTACGAGAATAGTGATAAATCGAGGTGCGAGAATAGTGATAAATCGAGGTGCGAGAATAGTGATAAATCGAGGAGCGAGAAAAGTGATGTGGCAGGGATTTTTGCTGCCCGCGACAAAGCTTCGGCACGCGTTTTCGAAGAGACGAACACCGACTCGGAGACGGCTATCATGGATGCCAAATACGGCTTCATCAACGGTGCACTGACTGAGGCGAGCTTCCTGACCGGCACGAAGGAAGACACCTACCGGCGGACGCACATCATCGACAATATCTTGTCGAACAAGTTCCTGGGCTTCCCCATCTTCTTCCTCATCCTGTACGTGATGTTCCAGACCACCTTCTCGCTGGGACAGTATCCCATGGACTGGATAGAGAACGCCGTGGCATGGTTGGGCGAAAAGATAGGCAGTAACATGCCCGAGGGGCCGGTGCGCTCGATGCTGGTTGACGGCATCATCGGTGGCGTAGGCTCGGTCATCGTCTTCCTGCCGCAGATTCTGATTCTCTACTTCTTCATCTCGCTCATGGAAGACTCGGGCTATATGGCCCGTGCTGCCTTCATCATGGACCGCCTGATGCACAGGATGGGGCTGCACGGCAAGTCGTTCATCCCGCTCATCATGGGCTTCGGCTGCAACGTGCCGGCCGTGATGGCCACACGCACCATCGAGAGCCGTCGCTCACGGTTGATCACGATGATGGTGCTGCCCTTCATGTCGTGCTCCGCGCGCTTACCTATATATATTATGATTGTGGGAACGTTCTTCGCCGTGCAATACCGTACGTGGGCGATGCTCTCGCTCTATGCCATCGGCATCGTGATGGCTGTCGTCGTGAGCCGTCTGTTGTCGCTGTTCGTCATCAAGGGCGAGGACACCCCGTTTGTCATGGAGCTGCCGCCCTACCGCATGCCCACAGCGAAGGCCATCGGCCGCCATACGTGGGAGAAGGGCAAAGAGTATCTGAAGAAGATGGGCGGCATCATCCTTGTGGCCAGCATCATCGTCTGGGCGCTGGGCTACTTCCCCCACAACGATGCGCTCTCCTCGCAGCAACAGCAGGAGCAGAGCTATATCGGACGCATGGGACAGGCCATCGAGCCGGTGTTCCGCCCGCAAGGCTTCAACTGGAAGCTCGACGTCAGCCTGATAGCCGGCGTAGGAGCCAAGGAGATTGTTGCCTCGACCATCGGTGTGCTCTACAGCAACGACGACTCGTTTGCCGACGACGACACGTTCAGCGAGAACGAAGAGAAGTATTCGCGCCTTCGCCAGCAGATGGCGGCCGACGGCATCACGCCGCTCACGGCCTACTGCTATCTGCTCTTCATCCTGCTCTATTTCCCCTGCATAGCCACCATCGTGGCCATCAAGAATGAGACAGGCTCGTGGCGCTGGGCCACCATAGCGGCCGTCTATACCACCGCCGTGGCCTGGCTGGTGTCGGCCGCGGTCTATCAGGTGTTCAGTTAGGAGTTCAGGAGTTCAGGAGTTCAGGAGTTCAGGAGTGAAGGAGTTCAGGAGTTCAGGAGTTCAGACAATACTGTTGTGGTGGTATTCATCTACTTCCCACGTTAACATTTCGCCCTGCATAAATCTTAAAAAATAACAACAAAAAGTTTAAAGGCTTTCTTGCGCGAGTTTTCGCTAAACGACTGTCAGTTAGTCGTTAAGAAAAACTCGCCACGGCAAAAACAACCAAGTTGGGCTTATCGAAAAAGATGTAAACGCTCTTTCGAGGCCCAACTTTTTTTTGTAACTTTGCACCCGAAAAGTTCAAAGACCTATTGTTTTGAACTAAAAATAAACTCAAGAATATGATGCAGAAAAAAATTATATTGTGTGTATTGTTGTTGCTGTTTTCGTTCGTGATGCCTACTGAAGCCGGACGGAAGAAGCCACGCAAGCGCACCCAACCCAAACCAAAGACTGAAGTACGTATACAGGAAATTGACAACTACGACTTTCTCTATACCGGCGGCGAATACGACGACGACTATTATTACGACATGGAAGCCACCGAAGACTTGATGGAAGAAGCCTTCAAGCATATCGGCGCCCGCTACCGCAGCGGTTCGAAAGGCCCCAACACGTTCGACTGTTCGGGATTCACCAGCTATGTATATGGAAAGATGAACATACAGATAGGCGCATCGTCGCGCGACCAGTATGCACGCAACATCCCCATCACGAAGAGCGAGTTGCAGACTGGCGACCTGGTGTTCTTCACCTCTCCTGGAAGCGGCCACGGCGTTGGTCATGTGGGCATTGTTGTTGATGTCAACCCCAACGGCACGTTCAGTTTCATCCACGCCAGTAGCCGCGAGGGCGTGAAGGTGAGCCAGTCGACCGATGGTTACTACGCTCGCAGATATGTTGGTGCACGACGTGTTAAGTAAGCTCAGACTTTTTCTCGCCATCCTTCTGGTGGGCAGCTCGGTGGGTTGCTCGTCGGAGACGCGTAGCTCTTCTCGTGGGTACGAGGAAAGGCTACGGGTAGGCGAGCTATGCTCGGGAATGCGAGGTACGAGGTGCGAGGATAGTATTGAGTCTCACAACGACAGTAATCTCACTCCCCACTCCTCGCTCCCCGCTCCCCGCATGAAAGACACCCTCACTTTCGCCTTCGTGGGCGACATCATGATGGGCACGACCTTCCCCTCACGGCAGTTGCCGGAGAATGGCGGAAAGGATCTCTTCCGCGACGTGAAGGATATTCTGCTTAGCGCCGACATTACCGCCGGCAACCTGGAGGGAACGCTCTGCGACGGCGGGACGACAACGAAGAAGGTGTCCAGCATCTGCTATGCCTTCCGCACACCCACTTCTTATTCGCACTACCTGAAGGATGTCGGCTTCGACTTCCTCAGTATGGCCAACAACCACGCTCACGACTTCGGACAGGAGGGTATCCGCTCTACCGAGCAGCAGCTCAAGGCGAACGGTATTGCATACGCCGGTATCGGTGGTCGGCAGGAATATGCCATCATCGAGGTTCCCGCCCTGCAAGACAGCATGTCACGCTCCCCGGAAAAGACGCTGAAGATAGGCTTCTGCGCCTTTGGGCACAACTCATATACCATCATGCACACCGACACGGCCACCGTCGGACGCATCGTTCGCAAGCTGCGCCAGCAGGTGGACATCCTCGTGGTAAGTTTTCATGGCGGTGCCGAAGGAGCCAAAGCTTCGCATCTGCCGCAGGGAAAGGAGCTCTTCCTGGGCGAGAATCGTGGCAATCTGCGACAGCTGGCCCACCAATGTATCGACCTCGGAGCCGACATCGTCTATGGACACGGTCCGCATGTGCCCCGCTGCATGGAGCTCTACAAGGGAAAGATCGTGGCTTACAGCCTGGGCAACTTCTGCACGCCGCGCAGCGTCAGCCTGAAGGGCATCTCGGGCTATGCTCCTATCTTGGAGGTGAAGACAGACAGAGAGGGCAATTTCATCGAGGGGCAGATTCATTCGTTCATCCAGCAACCAGGTGTCGGACCGCGAAGCGATTCGCAGAATCGTGCCGCACAACTGATACGCGACCTCACTGCCAGCGATATCCGCAACTCAAATATCACTATCGACAACAACGGAAAAATACTGAAGAATAACAAATAGTTTTTCTACGACAACGGATCATACTGGCTTGCGGATGTTTTTTCGAACAACGAATTTCACGAATTTCACGAATTCATTTTGTATTTTGCTCGCTTATTCGTAACTTTACAGAAGCCACTCCCGCTCGAAAATAAAAATAAAACCCTTTTTATTTTGTATTTTGCTCGCTTATTCGTAACTTTGCACACGAGATACTAATATTTCATTATTATGGCAATAGAAAAGGATAATGCAGTGAATGCCTTGAAAAAGGTGTTGGAGCATAAGAAAGAGGCTACACACAAGTTTGAAAAGTGGCTACAGGAAAAAGGTGTTGAAGGTAAGGTTGTGACATTATGATAGATTTTTCGCTAAAGCATATACTCCTCAACTCACCTTATGACATTACTCTATCTGAACAGGGATTCATCTTTCAAACCGCGGGTGGAGTGCATTATCGTGTCAGTTTTGACGAAGAGGACATTATTCTAGGGGGATGTAGGACTTACCAACTCATATTGCAAAAAGTAGAACATAGGCACACTCCCCATGATCCTTATGTTGAAAAAACGGTATTAGCCATCATCAATGAGTTCTTCCGTCTTAATCAGCATGTGCTGCTCTATGTGTGCGACACATCCGATGGTAAAGAAGGTGGAAGGAACAGACTTTTCTTGCGATGGTTCGAACGTAATGTAGAACCAGGCTGTTTTACCATTCGTACAGCTAATACAGAGGTAGAAAATGAGATGGTTTACATAGCTATTATCATTAACAACAGAAACCCACACCTTCAAGAGATATTGAACGATTTCAATGATATGGCAATCGCTTTGACCAACAAACCAGAGCAAGTTTGACATAGTCAGTTATTTATTCATGATAGACAGAGCAACGGTAGACAAGATTATGGACGCTGCGAACATCGTAGACGTGGTGTCTGAGTTTGTGACGCTTCGCAAGAGCGGCGCCAACTACAAAGGACTGTGCCCGTTCCACAACGAGCGCACACCGTCGTTCTATGTCTCACCGGCTCGTGGCATCTGTAAGTGCTTCTCCTGCGGAAAGGGAGGCAACCCCGTTGGCTTCATCATGGAGCACGAGCAGATGACCTATCCCGAGGCACTGCGCTGGCTGGCGAAGAAATACAACATCGAGATTAAGGAGCGCGAACTCACCAACGAAGAACGCGAGGCGGAGAGCAAGCGCGAGTCGATGTTCATCGTCAACGAGTGGGCTGCCGACTACTTCGAGGACATCCTCCACAACCATGTCGACGGTGTGGCCATCGGCATGCAGTATTTCCGCAAACGAGGCGTGCGCGACGACATCATCCGTAAGTTCCGCCTCGGCTTCGACCTCCCCGACGGCTATGCCCTGCCGCGCGAAGCCAAGAAGAAAGGCTATCAGGAGGAGTTCCTCACCGAGACGGGCATCTGCTACCGCAGGGAAAACGACAACCAGCTGGTAGACCGTTTTGCCGGTCGTGTCATCTTTCCCTGGATAGGCATGAGCGGAAAAGTGGTGGCCTTCGGTGGACGAAAGCTCGATGCTGCCACAAAGGGCGTACAACAGAAATATGTCAACTCGCCCGACTCGGAGATCTACCACAAGGAACAGCAGCTCTACGGCATCTACCAGGCCAAGAAGGCCATCGCCAAGGAGAACCTCGTCTATATGGTGGAAGGCTATACCGACGTCATCGCCATGCACCAGTGCGGACTGGAGAACGTGGTGGCCAACTCCGGCACGGCACTCAGCGTCCACCAGATCAGGATGCTACGCCGCTTCACGCCCAACATCGTGCTGCTCTACGACGGCGACGAGGCGGGCATCCATGCTGCCATGCGCGGTACGGACATGCTCCTGCAGGAGGGCATGAACATCAAGGTGCTGCTGCTGCCCGACGGCGACGACCCCGACTCTTTCTCGCGTAAGCATACCGCGCAGGAGTTTAAGCAGTATATCGAGGAACACCAGAAAGACTTCATCCAGTTTAAGTCGGACCTGATGCTGCGTGGCGTCAGCGACCCCATCAAGCGGTCGGAGGCCATCAACAGCATCGTTCGCAGCATCAGCGTCATCCCCGATCAGATTGTGCGCGCCACCTACATCACCGACTGCTCTCATCGTCTGGGCATCAACGAGGCGACCCTCATCTCGTCGATGAACAAGATGATACGCAATGGCAAGAAAACGACAAGAAGCGAGGAACAAAGACCCAGTAGCGCGAATGATTCCGTACCGCGCGACGGCAGTAGCAGCACGCTTCCCTCCTCGCAACCCGCCTCTCGCCAAGTGAACCCCATCGAGTCGATGCTCATCCGTACCATCATCCGGCATGGCGGCGAGGTGCTCTACGACAATGTGGAGACCGACGACGGCGAGATTACCAGCCTCACCGTGGCTCAGTACATCAACTTCAACCTCTCCACCGACGGTCTCTCGTTCAGCAACCCTATATATAATAAGGTATTGGAAGAGGCAGCCCGCTACACGGCAGACGACAACTTTGACAGTGCCACCTACTTCACACGCCATCCCGACGTGGAAATCAGCTCGCTGGCCACCGATATGCTCGTCGACCCCGTACAGCTCAGCAAGAGCCTGCAGATGCGGAAGGAGGAGAACTCGCTGCAGAATCACATTGAGCATCTCATCCTCGACTTCCGGCTCAACTATGTAGACTCCCACATGAAAGATGTGCAGCGCCAGATTATTCTCAATGCCAGCGATCCGGAACGCATGGTGCAGCTGATGCAACAATACAAAGATCTGCAAGAGGTGCGCAACCAGCTGGCCAAGAAGCTCGGCAGCAACATCCTTGTGTGAGTGAGGAGTTGAGGGGGTAAAAAATGAATCGTAAATAGTAAATAGTAAATCATTAAATAGTAAATTAAAAAAGTGTATTACATAGAAAAAACATTCGACGTCTCGGCTTCGCACCATCTGAAGCTCGACTACGACAGCAAGTGCACCAAGCCTCACGGCCACAACTGGCGCATCACCATCTATTGCAAGTCGGCAGAACTCAACCAAAACGGTATGGTCGTCGACTTCAGCGAAGTGAAACGACTCATCAAGCGTGTCATCGACCACCAGGACCTCAACGAGGTGCTGCCCTTCAACCCCACAGCGGAGAATATCGCCCGTTGGTGTACTGAGCAGATTGCCACCTGCTATAAGGCTCGTGTGCAGGAGAGCGAGGGCAATGTGGCCATTTATTCAATTGACAATTGACAATTGATAATTGAGAATTGATGCGGGTTAACGAGATTTTCTATTCGTTGCAAGGCGAAGGGCACCACACGGGGCGGGCGGCCATCTTCGTACGCTTGGCGGGATGTAACCTCGCCTGTCCTTTCTGCGACACCGACTTCCGCCACTTCAGCGAGATGTCGGAACAGGAAGTTGTTGAAGCTATCCTTCAGCTCCTTCCCAAGGTCGTGGTGCATACTGGTGAATCACTAAGCCTCGGTCTCCCTATGATCGTCCTCACCGGAGGCGAACCGACGCTCCAGGACACAGCACCCCTTATCGAGCAACTGCACCGAAAGGGATTCTTTGTCAGCATGGAGACAAACGGCACCCACCAACCACCCGCCAACATCGACTGGATAACGTTCTCACCCAAGACGCCCAAGATGGGCAATACCCGCCAGCCCGCAGTGCTCTCACGATGCAACGAGCTGAAGCTGGTCTATACCGGCGATGACGAGGAACCTGGTCTCTTCGAACACTTCCCCGCCGACTACTATTACCTCCAACCATGCGATACGGGCGATGACCAGCAGAACATCCACATCCTGAAAGCCTGCATCGCCTACATCCAAGCTCACCCCCGATGGCACCTCTCCCTGCAGGTACACAAGATTGCCGGATTCAAGTAGTTCATAGTTCATAGTTCATAGTTCATAGTTCATAATTCTTCATTCAAAAGATTCTTCATTCTTCATTCAAAAAAATCTTCATTCTTCATTTAAATCATTCTTCATTCCCTAAATGCTCTACTTCCACTGGATATTCATACTGCTCTATGTCCTCATCGTCGTGGCATCGATGCTCGCCGTACTGATGGACAATCGCCAACCGGCCAAGACGATGGCGTGGGTGCTGGTGTTGGTGTTCTTGCCAGTGGTAGGCATCATTCTCTACTTCTTCTTCGGGCAAAACACGAGAAAGGAAAAGCTCATCTCTGAGAACAGCCTCGACCAGCTCACCAAACGAACCATGTTTGAGTATGTAGAGCAGAAGAACCTCGTCATCCCCGACGAACACCGCACGCTCATCAAGCAGTTCACCCTGCAGAACTGGGGCTTCCCCTTCAAAGACAACACTGTCAGCATCTTCACCGACGGCTATCAGATGTTTCATGCGCTGTTGCGCGACATCGCCCACGCAAAGCATCACATCCACATCGACACCTACATCTTTGCCGACGACGAACTGGGCAACCTCATCGCCGACGCTCTCATCGACAAGGCAACACAGGGCGTGGAGGTGCGAGTCATCTACGACGATGTAGGCTGCTGGAAAGTCGATACCGATTTCTATGAACGCATGCGCGAGGCAGGCATCGATGTACATGCCTTCATGCCCGTGAAGTTTCCGGCTTTCACCAGCAAGGTGAACTACCGCAACCACCGTAAGATTTACGTCATCGACGGACAGACGGGCTACATCGGAGGCATGAACATTGCCACTCGCTACGTCCGGGGGCGCAGAGTCAAGCAAGAAAGGCCCACCCCCTGGCGCGACACCCATCTGCGCCTTCAGGGTCCTGCCGTCTACGGACTGCAGCGTGCCTTCCTCGTCGACTGGTACTTCGTCGACCGGACGCTCATCACCAACCGAAGCTACTACCCCCCCGTCAGCCACCATTCAACCACCAACGACTGCCTCATACAGACGGTCACCAGCAGTCCTATCACCTCATGGCCCGACATCATGCAGGGCTATGTGCGCATCCTCCTTGAAGCGAAGAACTACGTTTTCATCGAGACTCCTTATTTCCTTCCCACCGAGACGGTACTCTTCGCCATGCAGACAGCCGTGTTGAGTGGTGTCGACGTCCGGTTGATGATCCCCTTCCGCACCGATACCCAACTGGCGCAATGGGCCAGCCGCACCTATGTCCGTCAGGCTGCCGAAGCTGGGGTTAAGGTGTATCTCTACCAGGCAGGCTTCAACCACTCGAAGCTTCTCGTCAGCGACGACAATCTGTGCACCTGCGGTTCTACCAACGTCGATTTCCGCAGCTTTGAGAACAATTTTGAGGGCAATGCCTTTATCTACGACAGGGATATGGCATTGCGCATGCGTGATGTCTTCGAACAAGACATGACCAGATGCCTGCTCTACGACGACCTGCAACAAAAATGGCGTCCCGCCTTTGTGGAACGCCTTTGGGAATCTATCGTACGCCTTCTATCACCCCTTCTCTGACATCGTCAGCCTTCTTTCCGACGACGGAACAAGACGGAGGCAATAACTGGTGCACCCACCAGGGCGGTGACGCTGTTGACAGGTAGTGCCCCTTCGAAACCGGGCAGACGGGCCAACAGGTTGCAGAGCAACGCCAGCGCACCGCCAGCCAGCATCGTGGCAGGCATCAGCAGCCGATGGTCGCTGGTGCGGAAGATGGCCCGTGCCAAATGGGGCACAGCCAGTCCGATGAACATGATAGGCCCGCAGTAGGCCGTGACGATGGCCACCAAGACACCACTGCTGACGATGACCATCATCTGTGCGCGGTGCAAGTTGAGTCCTAAGTTGCGTGCGTACTCATCGCCCAAGAGCAGGATGTTCATCGTCTTCACCAACAGCATGCTCAACGGCAACAGGATGCACATCAGCGTGACGAAGAGCAACATCTGGTCGCCAGAGACGCGTGAGAAGCTGCCCAACCCCCAAACGACGTATGCCTTGACATCTTCTTCGGCCGAGAAGAACTTCAGCACGCCGATGATGGCTGTTGCCAGATAGCCTATCATCACACCGACGATGAGCAGCGTGACTTTGCTCTTCACATGACGCGCCACAAACATGATCAAGGCCATCACAGCCAGAGCGCCCACGATGGCAGCCACCGACATGGCGGCATCGCCCAAATAGCCCAGCCTGCTCAGAGCCACACCGCCCAGCGAACCGCTGAGCAGCACCACAAAGGCCACGCCCAAAGAGGCGCCATTACTGATACCCAACACCGACGGACCGGCCAACGGATTGCGAAACACCGTCTGCATCTGCAGGCCGCTCACCGCCAGTCCGGCACCCGCCACAAGGGCTGTCAACGCTTGTGGCACACGCGAACTGATGACGATATTACGCCATATTTCCGAGTCGGCCGTGCTGCCCATGAGGATGCGGCAGATGGCATCCATCGGGATGCGCACCGTTCCCAAGAAGAGGTTCAGCACG
>Ga0310695_10012357_pt1 | contig 11972 bp, 13 predicted proteins | sample RumenRJG_04DNA_FD_203882 | JGI IMG/M metagenome (GOLD analysis project Ga0310695, IMG submission 203882) | Bovine rumen microbial communities from Lethbridge, Alberta, Canada - RJG_04 (v2) (version 2) | ecosystem: Host-associated > Mammals > Digestive system > Stomach > Rumen | place: Canada... | reverse complement strand
TAACTTTATAATAAATAATCAGGGTTTGTTAACAGTTTATCAGCGAGTTAAAAGGTCTTCGTGCCGGGACGATATAGGGACGGTAATAAGCGAAAAAACGACCAAAAACGGCAATAATCAAAAATGTAACTATTTGAAAATCAGTTATTGTTGCCTTGAAAAGAGAAGTACATAAATTCCCTCTCTTTCCGCAACTAAATTATTTCTGAAATCACGGGACGCTACAGGGACGAAAATAGCTAAAAAGTCGTTGAGTTTGTATGCGCTTTAATAATGTAACGAATTGGTCCTAAGCGCGAGTGCATATTTGATTCTGCTATAAACAAGTTATTGGATTTTACTGAGACATTGAATGACATAAAAGGTGCTTGCTTTTACTAGATGGCAAACAATGTATCGTATATTTGCTTACAATGATTTCATGATGGCACTGTTAATGACGGCGTTGAACTGCTGGCAAGTGGAAAGCGTCTGACAAAGGTTTGTCATCCGCACGCCACCGCTGACGCAGTGACTCGTGCTGCAAACTTTGTCGAGCTGAAGGTTCATCGTCCTCAATCAGTTTGAGGATATTATAAGGCATCATGTTGTCGCCGCCCCACGGCATATAGGACAGCGACTTGTCGATGATGGTTGGCACCATATCGACATCCTCTTTGAATACCTTGCCCGAGTCCACCTGACCCTTTAGCCGTTCGAGCGAAGGCGAGAAAAACGCCGCCGAGGCGTTGAGCGAGGGAATGGTTTCTACTGATGAAAAATTTAACTCCATAATTCTGCGATTTTTTCACCGCAAAATTATGGAGTTATGAGGTCAGCCTAAAAGACAAGTTTATTTGTCTGATGAAGGAGATGCGCAAGCAAAAAGTTCTATTATATCTTTTTTTAAATCACGAAGAACAGCGGAATCGTTACGGCTTGACCATCTTGTGGTTCTCGGTTGTGCCGTCGGCGCGGGTGATGACCATCACATTCACGCCGCTGAAAGGCCTGTCGCTCACTGCGCCAGTGATACTGACGTACTTCACGCTCGCAACATCGGTCGCGCCGGTGGTGATCACTTCCTCAATGCCGGTGACGATTTCTTCGCCAGGCCGGCGAATTTTGAGAACGCGTGGCGCAGATGCAGATGTGGTTACGCTGTCTAAGGGAAGATAACACCGATGGGCCGGCAATGTGCCCGTACGGCTAAGGATGAACTTGTCGCCGTAGAGCACATAGCCCGACGTAATCTCCGTGTCCTCAAGAGAGCCTTTCAGCATAGAGGTGTAATCCCAACTCGCTCTATTTGATTCGACCGTGGTGACTTCATCCATGGGAGTCTCGCTATAGAGCAGCACGCCCATCCTGCGCGGTATAAAAGGCGGATCGTCGCCATCAGACAAGAGTTCTTCGATTTGCACCTCGTTGCCGGTCACTCCGGTGACAACGTAGCCCAGCACACCGTCAGGAACGTTTAAACAGTAATCTCCGTAGTAGGTTGCCCAGTGGTTATTGGCATCAAAGCGCACACCATGCAGGTAGGCTTTTTCAATGCCACGGACAAATACATCAACATCAGGCATTATAAAAGTATATACACCATTTCCCATATCAGTTATTTCCACAAAAATATCGCGATTATAAAGATCAGCCACACGAATTCCATCCACAAAAAAGTCTTCAGGTTTTGTCATCGTGATAGTAACTGTAACCAGTGCTCCTTCTGGAATTCCATCACCCCAATATGTACCATTAGATGTACTCATTATCAGGTTATGACCGGTATTCACCTGTCTCCAAATCGCACTATGTGTTGGCAGACTAGTGAAGTTGGCGCTGATTGACACGCAATATGGATATTCTGGCATGGCAAAGGTGTAGGTGGCAGGAAAGTCATGAGTGGCCCGGGCATCGCCCACGGGGTGAAATATTTCGCCAACCGACGGCGCGCGGCGCGGCGCACGGCTGTGACCGGGGTCGATAGTCAATTCGATATTCACGTCGCTACTCGTGGCGGCATAGTGATAAGCGGGCGTTACAGTGATAGTCACCGTCTCACCGGCCGCTGCTTCTGTCTTATCAACGGTCACTGTGCCGTGCACAATGTCGGACGACACCTCCACCGGGCAGGGTTGGGCATTGTTGTCGCCAGTCTGGGCCTCCATGGCCAAAGTTGAGAACGAAATCAGGACAATCAGAGTAACTCTGAGTCCCAATGTTGCGAAAAACTTATTCATCTTATTAAAAATTAGATGGTTATCGAAAGTTTGAAATGACTAGGCATTGCAAAGGTAAACATTTTTCTTCAATCAGTGGACTTTGAGATGCGAAAAATTCAAAGAAAAATTTCCAATCCGTTTACCTCGAAGATGCAGCAAATTCGTGCTTGGCGAATTTGCCCGGAATTGAGCAGTTTGAACTGCTGTGTGCCCTTGTAGAAATTGTAGCGCAGCGGTATGCAATTTCGCCATTCCTGGATCTCTCCCGATTTGGTCCAGAGCTTGAGGTCGACGGGGTCGCCTGCGCGCAGCATGCTGCGTAAAGTCGAAATATGAATATTTCTCATGGGGAAGGGGTAAAGGGTAATGGGTAAAGTTTTGCAACAAAGCTGCATTGATGAAGTCTATTTTTTGTACTTTTGCACCAAAAATATGACAGAAATGAACGATTTTCAATTCCAATTCGAGAAACTTGACACTTGGAAAGAGTCTCGAAAACTTGTGGTGCAAGTCTATAAGTTGTTGGAGAAGTTTACAAAAACAGAGCAATACGCACTTTGTGACCAACTGCGCCGGGCTGCGATTTCGATACCTTCTAACATTGCAGAAGGTAGCGGCAGAATGGCGATTAAAGAATATGTACATTTTCTTGAAATTGCTTTCGGCTCTCTCATGGAAGTGTATTGTCAATTACAGATTGCGGTAGACTTGGGTTATATCACTAATGAGGATTTACATGGCATCAAACCACTCGTCTTCAGCATTTCACGGATGTTGAGCCGTCTGCGCACCGCCAAATTAGCTCAACTTGATAACAAGGGGAATGGGTAAAGGGATAAGGGGTAAAGGCGCTCGCAATGCTCGTTGGGCAATTCTCTTACCCCTTCCCCTTTCCCCAAGAAAACTATATGAACGACGAATTATATTCGCTCGTGAATATGTTCAGGTGTCAGGAGGTTTTTAAAGGTTTTGGGAGGCGCAAACTTGGCTTCTATCAGGCGCACAGTAGAAACAAAAACCCGCTGCATCCCAGCGGGTTTTATGCGTTGATTTAGGGCCATGAATTGAAACTGAACCTGTTATCGTTGATTGTCTATTACATCAAGAGAACCTTCCACTTTTTCTTCTTCGGGTTTAGTCTTTATCGATGAATTTATTGATCTGTTCTTGAATGTTCGGAGCCAATGGGGGTATCTTATTGTTTTTCTCAAATCGGCGCAGTTCGTCGATGTTCATGTCCACCTCGTTGTCCTTGCGCTGTTGCTTGTATTCTTTTTTGTCGATGTAGGCGTAATCGGTGGCATAGGACTGCACTTGGATGAGGTATTCTGTGCCTGAATGTCTGTACCGTCCAGTAACGGTGAGCTGTGACATCACGAAGTCGTCGGTTCTTGAGTTTCCGACCGAGTCGGTGCGATAGACCTGATAAATAGTGGTCGAAGTGCGCTGTTGTTTGACGGTGTCGGGGACAAACGTTTTACCCTTTTTAGCGGCTTTTTCCTGTTTCTCCTTGTTCTTGATGTGATTACGGTAGGTACTTAAATTGAAAGACACTGTGCGGGTGCGCTCCTCTGCGTTCCAGTAGATGTAACCCAGTTGACAAATGCTGTCGGCAATGATCTGTCGCCCATTGCCAGCGTCGGTCAGGGTGATACTGCCCTTCTGTTGCAGTCCACGTATTTTATCATAATATGATTCTTCGGGCAATCTTGCGAATTTGTCATACTGCCCTGATGTGCTGCTGTAGAGGGCTTTCCAGAAACCGCTTTGCGCCCTTGAAAAGTGGTGTGTCTTAGCGGACACCTCTTTCTTTGCGATATTATAGGCGTTGTCAATGACGCCGGCACGGTAGAAGATGGGGCCATCGTCATCGATATAGACATCACGGAAGTAGGTCTGGCAATAGAGTAGATCCTTGGGCTTTACCACGACCTCGGGCAGGTCATAATCGGCCTCGTCAAGGGTGATTCGGCCGTCCTTGATGTCAGCGACAGCAATCGTCAGGGGCTTATAGGCCACTTGCGACAAATGGATAGTGGTGTTTTCGCCAACACTCTCAAGCCAACCGTCAATATCGGTACTTGCTATGAATTTGCCTTGGGTGGTTGTAACTGTTACATAGGGGATTGGCGTTCCATCGCCATCCACCACTTGGATGCGCTGCGCGCGCAGTGACATTGCGCATAACAACAGCAGACAACTGATAAGAATGTTTTTTTTCATCATCATGAAAACTTGTCAATAAGAATGTGAATATTAGAAATATTAGAAGTCGCTGAAGAACCTGGGACGGATGAGCAAACCGATGCGCAGACGGCAGTGGTACTTGTTGTAGTCGAGCATGTTCTCGCCATAACCGTCATAGAAGTGCAACGTCAATAGGCGATACTTGATATAGTGATTTCACCTTATTGAAGAAAGCCCTGCGATTACTCTTTCTGTCGCTGAGCGCATGGTGCTACCTATAGAAGTCTGTGCTCCAGGCATCTAAGGAGATGTGAACAGTTTTATTGATCATCGGGCTCAATGAGGTCGGTTGAATTGGTTACGGTCTTAACGTGCTTGCGGGCGAGGCGCTTCTGGTAGGCGTACACCACGCAGGCCATGCCGAGGTAGGCGGCGGCCTGAATCCAAAGGATGCGGATCTCGGGCAGAATCTGGCTGACGGAGGCTCCCATGGAGTTGGCCCGGATAAACGCCCGCACGCCAAAGGTGCTGGGGAAGAGCCACGACACGCCATGCCAAGCACCGGGGATGCTCGACTGCGGCCACGACACGCCGGTGAGGAACAGCAGCGGCACCGAGACAAAGACCATCAGCAACATGACGTTCTCACGGTAACGCACCAGACAAGAGACCGTCATGCCGAAGAAGATGCATGCCATCGTATAGGGCAGCAACATTGCCAGCAACGTCTTGCCGTCGGCCAGCTGCGGGAATGAGAACATGCGGGGAACAGCCATCGACAGGTAGGCGGCTGCCACGGCACCGACCATGCCATAACAGAGCGCCTTGCCCCACACCACGCGGTAGGCACCACGGTAGTGGGGATCATCGTCGGGGATGAGTTGGCCGTTGCGATGGCGCTCGCGCGCCGTACCCGCCGACATGCCGATGCCCAGCGCTAACGCCTGCTGCAGCAGGAGCATGAGCACTGCGGGCAGGACGCAGGATCCGTAGCCGCCCGATGGGTTGAACATCGCCACATCGTGAGCAATAAGAGGCTGCGCAGTGATGGCATTCTCGTGGTCGGTGTAGTTGCCGGCCTTCTTGATGTTCAGACCCGCACTCATGCGACCGGCTTCAATCATGGCAGTCTGATAGACAGCCTTGTAGGCAAGCATGAGCGACATGTCGCAATAGACGCTGACGGTCGCCTGCTCGCCACGGTTGATGCGGTCGGCAAAGTCGGCGGGGATGAGGTAGATGCCCTTCACAATCTGGCGGCTGACGAGCGAACGGGCTTCGTCGAGGTCGGACGCATAGTATTTCACATCAACGTCGGGGGTGGCATTGCAGTCGTTGATGAACTGGCGCGAAAGGGCCGAATGCGACTGGTCGACAACCACCACCGGGGTCTCGCGCAGCGTCTCGTTGTTGTAAATCCATGAGTAGAGTAACGGGTAGCCCAGCGGCACGACAATGAGGAACATCAGCACACCCTCGTCCCTGATGACTTGCTTCATTTCCTGCCGCCAGACGTATAGCACATCGGTCAGGTGCTCCTTGAGTTTACGGAATATAGACATAGTTGAGCATTGCGTTTTTAACTTTACGGAGTACGAACCACGGCAGCAGCGTGAAGGCCACAAGTGCCACCAGATGGAACCAGACATCGATGACGGGGAAACCATTGAGAACGGTGGACTGGTAGAGCATCCAGTAGTGCCGCAGAGGGAATAGCCAAGACATGGCCTGCAATGGGGGATCCATGCCTGCGACGGGGAACGCCGCGCCGCACATCGAGATGCCGAGCACCATCCACAGCGAGCTGATGCTCATCGACATGCGCATCGAGGGCATCAGGCCGAAAGCGAAGATGCCAAACCCTATCGAAGCAGCCACCTGCAAGAGGGTGAGCCGCACGATGCTCCACGTGCCGCCCAGGCGCGGGAAGTGAAGCACGTCGAAGATGTAATACTGGTAGCAGAATATCACCAGCAGGAACACCAGCGCGTGGACAATGAACTTGCCCAGAATGGCCACGACGATGTTGCCTCCGGCGCGGGCGAGCCACTCCTTGCCCGAGTCAAACTTCATCTCCATTCCGAGCGAGTAGGCCGCCAGCAGCGCCATGAACAGCATCAAGATGCCCGGCACAAACACCGTGGTCAGGCTGTAGTTGTAACTACCCTGGGGGTTAGCTATCATGTGTGCGTCGATGGTCACGGGCTGTAAGGCAGCGCGAATCTGCTCATCCGACGCGCCCTTGGCGCTCAGCGTAGCTTTGCCCAGTGCTGCCGAGCCCAGCGTACTGATGGTTTTAAGGTCTTTCGAGACCATTGAGCCAGCCGTCATACACGTCATGGTGTAGTAGTACGAGATGTTGGGCTGACGCCCCGACATGAGCTTCGAGGCCGTGCCATCGGGAATGTAGAGATAGGCGTAGACCTTTCCTTCCTGCATGGCGTTGCGAGCCTCGGTGACCGATGCGAAGCGATACATCACTCGCGAGTTCTGCATAGCATCCAGGCTGCGGATGAGTCCGCGCGAGGTGGCGCTGTCGTCGTGGTCCACCACGCCGATGGGCAGGTCTTGGGGTAGTCCTTCATCGAGCATGGTGGTGAAAAACACCACCAGCAGCACGGGGAACACCACCATGCAGAAGCCGTAGATGCGGTTCTTGCGCACGATGATGTTGAGCTCGCGCAGCACGATGTCGAAGAAACGGAAAATAGTCTTCATCAATTACTTTTTAAGGATTACCGACATGCCCGGACGGATGCCCTCGATGGCCTGCGAGGGACGCGCCTTCACCTCGAAGGTCTTCTGGTCATACTGGCCGCTGGCCTTGGTTGACTTCCACACGGCGAACGAGCCCTTGTCCTTCATCGAAGTGACCTTCATCTTGGCCTCGGTGTCGAGTGCGGGTATTCTGACGGTGATTTCCTGCCCCACCTTGAGGCCCTTGAGCTGGTCCTCGCGGATGTGGAACGTGGCCCACTGGTCTTCCATCATGGCGATGCTCATGATGGGTGTTCCGGTGCCGACGAGTTCGCCCACCTTGGGGTAGACATCGGTCACCTCGCCCGCCATCTGTGCCGTCTGAACGGTCTCGCGTATGTAGCCCTGCACCTCCTGCACGGCACCCCGGGCCTGCCCGGCGGCTGCCGATGCGGCCCGGCGCTCTTCCTGGCGGGCGCCATTCAGGGCCATCTGGTAATTGCTCTGCGCGGTCTTGACCTGGGCCTGCGCCGATTTGTACATGGCCTCGGCCTCGTCAAACTTCTGGGCGCTGATGACTTGCTCTTCGTAGAGTTTCTTCATTCGGTTGTACGACTTCTCGGCGATTTCGAGGCCGGCCTTTGCCTGCTCCAAGAGCTGCGCGGCGGCTTGAATCTGCTCCTTGCGTGCGCCATTGTTGGCCATCTGTGCCATGGCCGCAGCGGCATCGGCGGCATTTTGAGCCTGCACCATCTTGGCGCTCACTTCGGGAGCCTCGATGATGGCCAGCGTGTCGCCGGCGTGGACAAAGTCGCCTTCTTTCGCCTTGAGTGCGAGGATGCGTCCCGGCACTTTGCCCGACACGCGGTATTCCTCCACCTCCATTTCGCCCTGAATCTCCTCGGGGGCGCGTTGCAGTGCCAGATGGCCGATGAGTGCCACAATGGCAACCACGGTCGAGAATCCGACGATGGCTAACAGGATATTGGTATGTTGACTTTTTGCTGACATGATTTGATTGTTTATGATTTGTAATGGGGTTATTTTAGAATGCCTAACGCCTTTAGCAGGTCGGTGTGGCTGAGCTGCAGCTCAATCTCGGCATCAATCTTCTGTGTTCGTGCCATGAGCCATGCCGATTGGGCCTCCATGACGGTGGTGGGCGTGACCACGCCCTCCTCAAAGCCGCGTTTGGCCATTCGCAGATTCTCCTCGGCATTGGCAATGCTCGACTTGGCCAGGGTCAGTTTTTTGTTGGCTTCGCTGACGCGGAAGCGGTTCTGGCTGACCTGCAACTCAATCTTCTCACGGGCATCGGCTAGCTCAAGGGTGGCGACTTGCGCGGCCTCGTTGGCGGCCTGGACTTTGTATTTCACGTCGCCCCAGTTCCACAGTGGGATGCGCACTTGCACACCCAAGTGCCACACACCGCCAAACTTGCGTTGGAAGCCGTTGAAGACATTGGGGTTGGTCACGGCATAGCCACCGATGAACGACACCTGCGGACGGTTCTCGGCCTTGAGCAGGTTGCTCTCTTGGTGGCTCAGGTCTACGGTGTTCTGAAGCAAGCGCAGCTCGGGACGGTTGCTTATGGCCGCTGTTGTTGCCTGTTGGGGTAGGGCAGGCGGAGCGGCAATCTCATCGGCGCGCTCTTCGGCCAGCTCTATGGGTTGGTCCAGTGGCAGACCGCACAGCTGGCACAGCAGCATCTTGGCCAGCGACAGGCCGTCGGTCACCTTGGCCAGCGCCATCTCGGCCTCGTTGACACGAACTTTCACGCTGAGCTTGTCGCTGAGTGTGGTCAGGCCGGCTTCGGTCATTTTCTCTACGTCATGGTTCAGTTTTTTGACCAGCTCAAGATACGACTCGGCAAGTGTCTGCTTGTGGCGTAGCGACACCACTTGCCAGTAGATGTTGTCGATGTCGTAGAGGGTGGTTTGCCGCCGGGCCTCAAGAGCGTTTGAGGCCATCTCTTCCTGGATGTCGGCCATGCGGTTCAGTGTTTTGATGGCTCCACCCATGTAGATGGGCTGCACTACCTGGATAGAACCGGCAAAGGCGTTGCGCGTGTCGGTGCGGAAGGCTTCAGTCACCGATTGGCCCAGATGATTCATTGTGCCCTGGGCCGCCTCGACATATGGGGCGGCTATTTGCGACAACTCCTGTGCTTGGGCAGGGTCGAGCGGCAGTTTGCTCACGCCGCTCTCAATGGCCGAGGCTAATGCATCGCCCAAGTGGTTGAGCAGTTGCTTCTGGTCGTTGTTCAGCAGCGAAATCTCGCGGCTGGTGAACTCATATACGCCGATGGCGCTCACGCGTGGCAAGTATTTGGTCCTGGCCGAGCGGCGCATGTTGGCGGCTATGCTCTGCTTCACTCGCGAGACCTGCATCTGCTTGTTGTTGTTCAGTGCCATCGTCCGGCACTCGTCGAGGGTCAGCACACGCTGGGCATGCACTTGAGTCGATGGTGATACCAAAAACATCACCAACAAACATCCCCAAAAAAGTGACTTTAGGCTCTTACCTTCCATAAATAAAAGGTTCGTTTATTACTAGTAATGTAAATAATACCATTAAAGTATACCAAAAAATAATTTAAAAGTATACCAGTTCGTAAAGATTGTAAAGGTACAATATTCAAATTAAATGTGCAATAGTTTTATAATCTTTTTAACTTTTATTAATAATAGTCAGCCACCCAGTAACCGTTCACCGATTCTTCTTTTCCCCCCCTGGCAGGGCAACAAACCAGTGAACAAGGTACTAAATAGGCTGGTCGAAGGCCAGCACGACCCCTGAAGGGGGTCGAACTGAATTGAACCCCACGTCGCGCTCGTCGAAGACGTGTGCGACGTGGGGTGAATAGCGTATTCCAGTATTGGTCCTCGAAGAGGGCCAACATCGTCATGTGGGCACTGCGTGGGTGTTGTTGGTCCTCTTCGAGGACCGGAGTTGCTCTTGATGTTTGGCCCCACGTCTCGTTCGTCTTCGACGAGCGAGACGTGGGGTTAGCTTAGTTCGACCCCGCGGGGTCGCGCTGGTCTTCGACCAGCATTCACAATTATGATACACCTTCAGGGGAAAAGAGGAATCGCTGAAGAGTTACACCGAGAAAAGCCGCATTGCTGCGGCTCTCTCGGTGTGGTGGGCTGTGATTACCATTCCTCTACGGGGGTGATGATGTCATTGCCGAAGGCTTGTTCTTCTATGTCGTAAAACTCATCGGAAAGGCTGGCAAGATACTTGAAATTCCAGCGATTTTTCTTCATCGTCAGCAGCACCGAAATCAACTTTGAGGCGTCAAGAGTTCACAGTGTCTGCAACCAGTCGCGCACTTCCATCAGGGCGCAGCCCAGCAGGTTCTCGCCATTCCACTGTTCCACCGGCAGCCTCTGTGCCAGCTCACGATTCATGCCGATGCCCCAGATGCGGTCGTATGGGCTGGCCTCAACCAGAATAGCGTCACCCGTTGAGAGCAGGAATGCCTTCAACTCGGGATTCTGGCTGAACTTGGCCTTGTTGCCCTTCACCACAATGTCATACTTGTGAGCATCCCACAATTGCGAGTCAAAGTTACGCACCTTGCGCCCCAGTTTCTTGTAGTCGCGCGGGTTGTCGCATGCCAGGATTTCGCGGTATACCTCCTCGTCGCTAAAGAGCAGGGCCTTGCTTGCCATCATATACTGTTCGGCGGTGTGGTATGCCACTCCGTCCACTTCAAAGTAACAGTCATACCACTGACTCAGGCAAGCATCTGTAATATAGTTGCTCCGCGATGTGTGCCCCCAGAAGTAGAGGAACTCCATTGATGGGTTCTGATGCACCAGTTGTTTGATTGTCTCAATGTTGTAAGTCATCTTTTTGTCTCTAATTTTCATTAACAAGCGGCCAAGGTGGTTCTGGCCTCTCCAGGTAATCTAATAAATAGCAAAAACTATGCCTAATGAATAAAATAGCATTCAACTTGTTATACAACACTTCGTGGAGGCACACCGTTCCATTGCTCAAAGAGGTTGAAGAGCGCGTTGTCGGCTCCACCGTCATAGCGCACCGCCTACAGCCGTTCATCTTCTGTTATGGCGACAAATGTCATCATTATTTGCTTAACTTTTGCACATGCGGGCTTAGCGCCTGTGGCGCGATGAGGTGGTGGCCGAGGCGTGGCCTCGGCATGGCCTCTGCATGGCTGAACGCCAGTGCATTTTTGGCATCATCCTAATGATGCAGGGCGGGGCGAGTGGGACGACTTGCCCTGCGGCTGATTGGTCAGAAGAAGGCTTCGAGGACTTGCTTGAAGATGTCGTTGGGCGAGACGCGGTTGAACAGGTTCATGCAGGTCTGGAGTTTGAGGACATCAATGCTGCTGCCCATGATGTAGTCGATGTCTCGCTTTCCCTTGTGCTCGAGCAGTGCGAGTGAGATTTCGCGAAGCCTTGCTCCGAGGATGGGATGGGCAAGATAGGCCCGTGCCTCATCGATGCCATCGAGTCCATAGAGCTGCGAGTTGTAGCTGTGCCCGAGTCCTTTCTGCTGCGGGAAGATATACCATATCCAGTGTGAGCGTTTCTGCCCGGCACGGATCTCGTCGAGTGCTCGCTGATAGCTGGCATTCTGTGCGGTGAGGAACCGCTCCAGGTCGTAGAAAGTGTTGTTGTCCATTATCGTTGATAGTCATTAACTGGTTTGCAAAATTACGAAACATAATTCATTAGTGCAAAGATTAGGGTCATTTTGCTGGCGCGACCATGTGGCGATACATCGCCGTAGACAGGCGGGTGAGAGGTCCTACCCCCTCACCGCCAGCATGTCAATCGCTCATCAGTTGTTTAGAAGTTCCTTTCGCTTCTTGACCTCCTTTCTCCACTCGGCCAGAAACTCATCCATCTC
>Ga0310695_10012355_pt1 | contig 11977 bp, 8 predicted proteins | sample RumenRJG_04DNA_FD_203882 | JGI IMG/M metagenome (GOLD analysis project Ga0310695, IMG submission 203882) | Bovine rumen microbial communities from Lethbridge, Alberta, Canada - RJG_04 (v2) (version 2) | ecosystem: Host-associated > Mammals > Digestive system > Stomach > Rumen | place: Canada... | reverse complement strand
CTTTGCCTCACCGATTTTCTTCTCATGCAACTGGTTGTCCAGCTCGGCATATTCAATCTGCTTCGTCAGATTATCATATTCACGATTGTTACGCACGCTGTCTATCTGCTCCTTGTAACGTTCGATGTTAGCCTTGTTGGTATTGATCACAGCATTGCGCTCGCTAATCTCAGCCTTGAGAGATTCTATCTCGCTCGTCATCTTCTCAATACGCGTAGTCAAACCTTCGATTTCATCCTCAAGGTCCTGCACTTCCAAGGGCAGTTCGCCACGCAATGTCTTAATCTTGTCAATCTCAGAGAGCATGGTCTGCAGTGAGTACAGATTCTTTAATTTCTCTTCCACGCTCAGTTCTGCGGGGTCTTTCACTTTCTCTTTTGCCATAGTTATTATCAATTCACTTATTTATTTTCTATTTCATCATATCATTCATACCAGCCTGTCGCATCAATACTCCGCCATGTTTTCCCTTCCACAGAGGGTGGCGAGGGCATTTCTACAAATATTTAATCGGATTCGTGTTCACCGTGCTGCGGAAAAGTGGTAACGACGGGAAGCTACGTCCAAGCACACTGAACAGTAAGTCGGGCGTGTAACGCTCGCTCTGGTAATGTCCGAGTACGGCAATCTGTATCTGCTGGTCATGACCGAAGAACTGGTGATAGTGCATCTCGCCGGTCAGAAATGCATCGGCCTGGAGCCGGATAGCCTCGTCGAGCATGAAGTCGCCGGCACCGCCACAGATTGCCACACTCTGAATGGGACGCTGGAGCAACTCGTTGTGCATCAGGCACTCGACGCCGAATGCTTCCTTCACTCGTTGCAGGAACTGCAACGAGTCGTCGCTCTCGGGCAGATAACCAATCACTCCGCTGCCGGCTTTTATCGGCTGCTCGTGATCCTCTATGCTTACCATCACCCGTCGGGGCATCATCAGTTCAACATCCTGCAGACCTAGCTTCTCAGCGATGCGGTAGTTCACGCCGTCCTCGGCATTATCCAGATTCGTATGAGCCGAATAGATGGCAATATTATACTGCAAGGCCATCCGGACACAACGTTCCACCTGTGTACTGTCAGTGATACGCTTAAGTCCACGAAAGAGCAACGGATGGTGAGAGACAATCAGGTCACAATCCATCTCTCGCGCCTCAGCGATGACTTCCTCCGTCACGTCCAGACACAACAATGCCCCTGAGACCTCCGCCTCTGTAAGTCCTACTTGCAAGCCGGCATTATCGTAGCTCTCCTGCAAGGGCAGAGGCGCGAAAAGTTCAAGGGCGCGTATCACATCTTTTACTTTCACGCTCATATCTATTGTGAGGGCAAAGTTAAGACAAATCATCCAAAGTGCCAAATAATTCAGCAGATATTTTCTTCCAACGCAGAAAATCATGCTTTCCACGCATAAGAAATGATGTAGCGGTTCCCGTAACGGGCTATATTAGCAACGGAAAGATATAGAGTGCAGATACACAGAAGCCTCATGCCTGTCTCCGAAACTCCGTCGGAGACATCCCTACATACCTCTTGAAAAAGCGGCTGAAGGACGCCTGATCCAGAAATCCCATATACTGGGCCATCTGCGACACTGTCATCTCAGGATGATAACGCAACATCATACGAGCCTTGATAGCAGCATATCCATTGATCCAGTCTAGCGCATTTCTCCCCGTCCGTTGCTTGATGACACTGGAGAAATGCTTGGGCGAGAGATGAAACATATCGGCATAGAATTTCACCTCGCGGCTTTTTCGCCAGTGCTTCACGATAGCTTCATTGAACTGGGCAAACATTTCTTCGTGCAACGAAGGTATGGGAATGGGTGCGCCATTGACTTTACGATAATCTTGCAAAAGCAGGAACAGCACTTCGAGCAAGTCGCCAAGCATGTCCCAACGGCGTGGACTGTCACTGCGGCTCACGGAAAGGAACAAATGAAATAACTGGTGGATGACGGCAAACTGGTTGTCTTCAAGATGAAGAGATTGCTGGAAGCGGTAATTGAAATTGTCGTGGTATATATCGGGATAACGACGTTGCATTTCCTCCCGGAAAGCGGGCGACAGGACGATGAGCATCACGCGATAGTCATCAGACGAATCACGCGTACAAATTACATGATTAGGCGCCAATATGGCGATATCATGTGGCTGGAAGGTCACCGGACGTGTGTCACACTCCACGCGCACCCATCCCTCCAGATTGAGACCTATTGTCATGAACGAAGTACTGAACGGCTCACCATAGCTCGGCATCCGACGAATGTCGTCGAAGACCATCAATCCACGGGCATCAATCTCCTGCGGCGATGCCGTGATATGTTGATATTCTCGAATTTTTCTCATAAAACTTCCTTCTCTCGTGTGCAAAAGTAAGCATTTTAGGGGTAAATAGCAAGAGAAAACGAGTTTTGGCTAAATAAAAAGGGAATTTAGCTACAGCGGAAACCATATATAACCTATAACTTTGCATTGGGAAAGTGAAGAAGACACTTTCAAATGCCCTTCACAGGACCCAATATTATATCCATATTGCATACGCAAAAGGAACTGTGAAGTTCAGCGCGACGCAATCCTTTAAAATATAAGGACACCGCATAGGGTTATACTCCAAACGCGAAAGTATGACCGCCAGCGTTTGGGAACCCTTTTTTGCCACGTGCGACTCTGCCCCGGGTCGCACGTGCTTTTTCTAATAGCCGGCAAAGGGAAAATGCCGAACCCCTCCACCTGATGCAATACCGACTATTGCCCCTACAGCAAAATGTGGCACGGCAAGCGCCACCGAAACCCACTCAATGGGGCAGATTCAGTAAAATTGGTAGATATTCCGATGATTTATGTCTAAAGGCATGCATAGAAAAGCAGTAACTTTGCCGATGTTAAAACGAGAAAACCAACCATTCTATCCAAACAAAGAAGAAAATGTATAAGCAAACCATCCTTATGCTGACCGTCCTACTCATGGGATGCGCAGCTGAAAACGAGACAAGGGCACAAGCCACGGATAGCGAACGCGGCAAGACTTTGGTGGCATTCTATAGCTATACGGGCGACTGCCGACAGATTACGGAGACCCTGACCGGACTCATCGAAGCGGATGTACTGGAGATACAGCCAGCCGAGAAGGGACTGAAGTATGATGCCAATGGATATGCATTGGGTACTCAGCTGCTGAATACGATTAAAGCCAAGCCCAACGACGCCAACAGCTACCCGCCCATCGATCCGGTGACCACAGACCTGAGCGTCTATGACAACTTCATCATCGTCACCCCACTGTGGTGGAGCCAGATGGCAGCGCCAATGCAGACTTTCCTTTTCAACTATGGCCAACAGATGGAGGGCAAACATGTCGCAATGGTGGCGTCCAGCCATTCAAGCAGCATCGGGGGAGTCGTAGCCGATGCCGGTCGGTTGCTCACGAAAGTAACCTGGATGGGCGATGCATTGTGGATAAACAGCAGCAACCGTAGCCGGACAGCGTCACTGGCAACCGACTGGCTGAACACACTAAATTTCAAAAAAAATAATATGGAGACGAAGAAAATCTATCTCACCGTGGACGGAACCACACGCTCCGTCACCCTGGCCGACAACACAGCCACCCGATCGTTGCTCGAAGCCCTGGAGAAGGACGCCATAACCTACGAGGCCGATGACTACGGAGGGTTTGAGAAAGTAGGCGGGCTGGGACGCTCGCTTCCCACGAGCAACGAACGCATCACCACCGTGCCGGGTGACATCATGCTCTATCAGGGCAACCAACTCGTAATCTTCTACGGCAGCAACCAGTGGAGCTACACACGTATCGGACAGATTGACGGCGCCACGGCAGACAACCTGAAGACCTTCCTGAGGGCAGGCCAAGGCCCTGTCCAGGTGACCTTGTCCCTCTCCACCCCGACAGCCATCGACGAGATAAGGGCAAAAGCCGACGACGACAATACCTACGTATCGCTCAGCGGCATACGTAGCACCAGGGCGGTCAAAGGCATCTATGTACGTAACGGCAGGAAAACTGCAAAATAAGAGCCTTCATGCGCTACAATATATAAAAACCGCGCAGGCGGATGCAGAAAAAGTGCTTTTCCATGCGAAGAGAAAAAAATAAATTCGTATATTTGCAAAAGCAATAACACCTAAACAAGAATATTATGATCAGACTGAACTGCTTTTTCCAGGCAAAGGAAGGCCTTTACACAAAGGCTTTGGAGGCTGCGGTAGCACTCGTGGCCAAGTCACAGAAACATCCCGGCTGCATTGCATACGATGCATTTGAGAGCGCCACACGCCCCGACGTGTTCACCATCATTGAGACATGGGCCGACCAGGCTGCACTCGATGCACACAGTGCAACGCCAGAGTTCATCCAGTATGTAGGCATCATGCAGGAGTGTGGTGAGCTCTCCGTGGAAGCATTTGAAAAGAAGTAAGACCCGAGTTCCATGCGTGCGATGTCATGTCGCACACGACAACACAATCGCCGCATGTCGTCTGGACGACATGCGGCGATTGCTTTATTTAGCGAAGAAGTAATAATACCAATAAGTATGGGAGAAGCGTCGTCGCAGTCGGTCGGCCGGCGACATCACATCGTCTGCCTGCTCCATCTCCGTGAGAAATTCGTGCAAGTCCACCTCCATAGACGTATCGGGCTGGGGCAAGTGAAAACACGTATCCTGTACGGCATAGAGTGTCAGCGCCTCGCGATAGTGCGTGGGAAGAGACTTCAATGAGTCGGCAGCCAAGAGTTCCGCAAAGCGCGGCAGGCTGCGCTCCAGCAGACAGGCTGAGAGCAGATAATCGCGTAGGACAGGCGAGGCCAGCGTGTCGAGGCTGTATGCATTCTCAAGGAAAAGCATAGTGGAAGGCCGGCAAACGTGGCATGGCCGGAAGCGGAGATGGTGATAGACACTATCGGCAAGGTCGTGAGTGCGCAGCGTGGCATCCCATTCCGGCAACATCTGAGTGCAATCGCCGTGCAAGGCATAGTAGAACAGACGTTCTCCGAGCTCTCTCTCGCGACTGAGTGCATAACAGCGCATAGCCGTCAGGCGGGGCGAGGTGGCGTCGGCCTGCTCCCCCACTTGCAATGCCTCGTCAAAGCGGTCGTCCGAGAGCAGACGCTCCACCTGCAACTCATAGTGCAGGGGCGTGGAGGTATTGCCTGATATGCCGACCACCAGGAAAGCCAGTCCCAGAACGAGCAGGTTGGGCGTCAGGTGGGAAAACAGCGGAGCACGCTCGCCGGCGGTGTCCCGATAAACATGACACAGCCGCAGTGCAACCAGATAGGCAACAGCCAGCACAGCCAGGAAGATCAGTCGTGGCATCGGCGGCAGACAGATGGCATCGCCCTCCTCGGGTGCAATACGCCATCCGACGTGGGCCAGCAGTAACAGACACGAAGGCAACCATGCCAGCGCAAGCGCACGTATAGGGAGGGAGAGCATACGCTGAAAGCCGGCTCCCACCAGCGTGAGCACCAGGGTGATGAGCAGCGAGCCGATGAGCGGGTCGTAGCTGGTCTGTCCGTGGGAAAGGCGGAACTGGAGCAAGGCCAGCAGGTCGGACTGGAGAAAATAGAGGTAGAGGAAGGAGAATGCAGCAAAGAGCAAGCCGCAGACGAAGGGTATCGTCCGCGCCGTCTTTCGGGTATTAGCGCTCGTATAGTGCATCCTTCTTGTAGTTTTTCAGCGTGCCGGCCTCATGCGACGAACGTTCTTTTCCGGTCCATTCCGAGGCCGGCCGCACGTTGGTTATGCTTAGTCTATTCACGTACCTGGCGCAGCACACAGGCAGTGCGTGCCGGCAGATAGAGTTTCAGCCACCCCTTGTTCTCGCGGGCGAGAGCAGCATCGTAGAGCGTGAAGTGCTGCATGCGGTCATCGTTGATGCCCTGTCCGCCAAATGCCACGTCGTCGGTATTCAGCAGATACTCGTATGCACCCTGTCGCACCATGAAGCCATAGCCCGTGTATGAACGATAAGGACTGAAATTGAAGAAGAAGAGCAAGTCGCCCCGCTGGAATGCCAGCACCTGGTCCGAGTCGTGATGCCACAGTTCGACGACAGGCTGCTTCTGGAACTGCTTTTGGCGCTTGATCACCTTGAGCATGGCAACGTCGAAATCATTCAAATAATGATAGCAGAGCGACGGGTCGTCCACCAGATTCCACTGCCGGCGAGCGTACTTGTAGCTCCATCCGTTAGACTCGTGCGGGAAGTCGATCCACTCTGGATGACCGAACTCATTGCCCATGAAATTCAGGTAACCGCCGTTCATGGTGCCAGCCGTGAGCAGTCGTATCATCTTGTGCAACGCCATGCCGCGCACGACATTGCCGGTTTCGTCTCCTTTCTTGAAATGCCAGTACATGTCGGAGTCCACCATTCTGAAGATGAGTGTTTTGTCTCCGACAAGTGCCTGATCGTGGCTCTCGGCGTAGGAGATAGTCTTTTCGTCCTGTCGGCGATTGGTCATCTCCCAAAAGAGTGCGCTGGGCTTCCAGTCCTCGTCGCGCATGTCTTTTGTACACTTGATCCAATAGTCAGGGATGTTCATAGCCATGCGATAGTCGAAGCCGTAGCCGCCATCCTTGAATGGCAGTGCCAGGCCTGGCATGCCGCTCACTTCCTCGGCAATGGTGATGGCATTGCGATTCAGCTGGTGAATCAGCTCGTTGGCCAGTGTCAGGTAGGTGATAGCGTTATCATCTTCGTGTCCGTTATAGTAGTCGGCATAATTAGTGAACGTCTCGCCAAGTCCGTGGCTGTAATACAACATTGACGTGACGCCGTCGAAGCGAAAACCGTCGAAGTGGAATTCCTCGAGCCAGTACTTACAGTTGGAGAGCAGGAAGTGGATCACCTGATTTTTGCCATAGTCGAAGCAGAGGCTGTCCCAGGCCGGATGCTCGCGGCGATCGCCCTGATAGAAATACTGGCAAGGGTCGCCGGCAAAGTTGGCGAGACCCTCGTTCTCGTTCTTCACCGAATGGCTGTGCACGATGTCCATGATGACGGAGAGGCCGTTCGCATGGGCGTCGTCTATGAGCGCCTTCAGCTCCTCGGGCGTGCCGAAGCGGCTGCTGGGGGCAAAGAAGTTGCTCACATGGTAGCCTGCACTTCCGTAATAGGGATGCTCCTGTATGGCCATCATCTGAATACAGTTGTATCCCGACTTAGCGATGCGTGGCAGCACGTTCTTGCGGAACTCCTCGTAGGTGCCGATGCCCTCCTTGTCCTGCGCCATTCCGATGTGGCATTCGTAAATGAGCAGCGGGTTGGTCTCGGGCTTGAACTTTGTCTGCTTCCACTTGTATTCCTCCTTGGGTTCCCAGACTTGTGCACTGAAGAGATGTGTGTCGGGGTCCTGCACCACACGCTGGCTCCATGCCGGGATGCGCTCTCCCATGCCACCTTCCCAATAGACGTGTAGTTTGTAGTGGCAGCCATGCTTGAACGACTTGTTGTTAATCTTCAGTTCCCAGTTCTCAGTGCCTTTGATGCGGCGCATGGCATAGGTGGTGGTTTCTTTCCATTTGTTGAAATCTCCAACGACGAAGATTGCCGTCGCGTTAGGGGCCCATTCACGCAGCACCCATCCGGTCTCCGTCTTGTGGAGTCCGAAGTAGAGGTAGCCGCTGGCGAAGTCGCTGAGCGTCTGCTTGCCTCCGTTCGTCAGCTCGTTCATCTTGTTGAGCACGTTCTGATGGCGGCCTTCGATGGCTGGCGCATACTCTGCCAGATAGGGATCATTCTTGATTAACTTCAGCACCTGCGGCGCGACCTCGGCTACCTGTTCGCCCTTTGCGGCTGACGATTTCTTGGCGGCCGAAGCCTTCTTTTTGCCTGCGTCTTTCTTTGAGGCGGCATTCTTTGCCGCTTTGGATGTAGTTGCCATACGTTATCGTTATGATTGATTTTGTCTGATTTTATCTTCTTCTCTGCCGGGAAACGGAGCCGGATGAGGGTTTCTTCTGTCCCGAGTCGGCCTTGGCTTCGGGCGTAGCCTGTGCCACGCCATTCACATACGTGACGCGGCGAAGCACGTTGCCGTTGCGGTCCTTCTCCACAAATTCGCCATGCTTCTCGCCCCGATGGAAATTGCCCTCGAAGCGGTTGCCCTGGGAATCAACCAGAAGGCCGCTACCTTCCTTGAGTCCGTTCTCGAAGTGGCCCTTGAACTTGGTGCCGTCAGCCTCGCGCATGATGCCCTCGCCATGCATCAGTCCGTCCTTCCACTCGCCTTCGTAGGTGCCGCCGCCGGCCCATGTATATTTACCACGACCATGCTGTTTGTCGGCATGCCACTCCCCTTCATATACAGCGCCGCCCGTCCAGGTGAAGGTTCCATGTCCTTCACGCTGCCCGTTCAGGAAACGGCCCACATAGCGGTCGCCGTTGGCCAGGGTATAGACACCCTCGCCCGTGCGCTCGCCGTCAACGTATTGTCCTTCGTACCGGTTACCGTCGCTGAACGTATATATGCCCCGTCCGTGCTGTCGGTCGTTTTTCCAGTCGCCGGTATAGACGTCGCCCGAGGCATAGGTGTACGTGCCCTTGCCGTTCATCTGGTTTTCGTGCCAGGAGCCGTCGTAACTATTGCCGTTGTTCCAGTCGAATATTCCCTTTCCATCGCGCATGTCGTTGTGCCATGTGCCTTGATATGATGCGCCTCCGGCATAGGTATATGTGCCCTGCCCCTCGCGCTTGTCGTTCTGCCACTCACCGTCGTAGATGTCGCCGTTGTAGTAGTACATCACTCCGTGGCCCTGCTGCATGTCACGGAACCAAAGGCCCTCGTAGCGGTTGTTATTGGCAAAGTAGTAGGTGCCACGTCCGTGCTGATGGTTCTGATACCATTCGCCTTCGTATTTCTCGCCGTCGCTGAAGGTATAGGTGCCCTGTCCCTGGCGCACGCCTTTCACGTAGGAACCCACATAGACATCACCGTTGGAATAGGTCGTAGTGCCCGTGCCATAGGGCTTGCCACGAACCATTTCGCCCTGATACTCGCCCCCTTCCGGGAAAGTATAGGTGCCAATCTTGATCTGCTGCCCGACACAATAGACGGACACTAGTGACAATATGATAAGTATCTTCGCGCGCACGTACATATATTATTGTATCGCGCCGCAAAATTACAACTTTTTCACTTAACAGCCAAGGATTTCGTAAAATTACGCACAAAACACAAGTACGAAGAAAGCCCAAAGTGTCTGAATTTCGGATAAAACACACCGAGCAACACGATAACGAGGCACTACGAAAAACGGCGAATTTAGCCCGTTTTTGAGCTAAATTTGGGGGATCGGAGAAGAGTGAGAAACATAACACCCTGAAACACAACATCTCCAAAATTGCGATATTTTAAGCCGACTCGTGCTCCGCTCCGTTTTACGCGATTCTCGCAGCAAAAATCGTCCGGAGCGGCGTGTCGCATCGGCCGGAGCGGCGTGTCGCATCGGCCTCCGCGACACGTCGCGGAGACTCATGTCGCACTCCGCGCGAATCTGTGCAAGGCAAAATGTAAGGAAATATCGGACTACATTAAATAGAGGGACACCTACGGTTGGGGATGACGGCGCAGGAAGTCCTCGGCACGCTCGAGGTCGGCCGGAGTGTCGATGCCGATGGTCTCCACGTCGGTGAGCCCCACACGGATGGTGAAGCCATTCTCGAGCCATCGCAGCTGCTCCAGCGACTCGGCCTGCTCCAGCGTGCCGGGAGGAAGCGCGGTGATGTCACGCAGCGCCGATGTCCGATAGGCATAGAGGCCGATGTGCTTGTAGAAAGTGTGGCGCGAGAGCCACTGCTCGGGTTCCACCCCACGCAGATAGGGAACCACGCTGCGGCTGAAATACAGGGCATGCATGCGGTTGTCCACCACCACCTTGGGGCTGTTGGGGTTCTGGAGAGCCGCCAGTCCGTCCTGAGGCGTGAATGGCTTGACGAGGGTGGCAATCTGGCAGTCCTCATCGTCGAAGCATCGGCAGACGGCTTCCAGCTGAGAGGAGTGGATGAAGGGCTCGTCGCCCTGAATGTTCACGACTACGTCGGCCCCCTGCCCCACCTTCTGAAAGGCTTCGTAGCAACGGTCGGTGCCGCTGCGATGGGCGGTGCTGGTCATCACGGCCCGCCCGCCAAAATCCTCCACGGCACGCAGAATGCGTTCGTCGTCGGTACATACATAGGCCCGGCCCAGACAGGAGGCCACGGTCTCATAAACGCGCTGGATGACGGGTTTCCCACACAGCATAGCCAAGGGTTTGCCCGGGAAACGCGTGCTGGCATAGCGCGCGGGTATCAATCCAATAAAGTTCATATCTGAAAGTCTAATTGTAGTTACACCTCCGCCCCTCAAGGGAAACCGGATGGTTCATCAGTTTCCCATATCATCGAGTCCCATCACCTCAGCCTCGTCAACGGCCTCCATGTCGTAGGTGTCGTTGCAGGGATTGAAACCTGCAGGCATGTCAAACGTCTCGTCGGGGCTGTAGCCCAGCTGCGGGTCGGCATATACCTTCTGCAGGAACAGGGCTGCGATGGGCAGCGAAGCGTTGGCTCCCTGGCCCAGTGCCATGCTGTTGAAGTGGATGTCACGCTCGTCGCCTCCCACCCATGCGCCGAAGCTCAGGCTGGGCGTGTAGCCTATGAACCATCCGTCGGAATTGTCATTCGTAGTACCCGTCTTGCCAGCCATCTGCGCCTTGATACCGTAGCGGAAACGCATGCGGCTACCCGTACCGCCGTCGACGACACCACGCATCATCGAAACCATCTTGTATGCGGCCTCCTCTGAGATGGTATCGAACATGCGTGTCGAGAAGTCGGCCAGCACGTTGCCGTCGTTGTCTTCGATACGTGTGACGAAGAGCGGGCAGCGACGCACACCCTTGCACGAGAAGGCCGTGTAGGCCCCTACCATCTCGGCCACAGAGATGTCACACGTGCCCAGACAAAGGGAGAGGGCCGGATAGATCTCGCGGTTCTGCACGCCAAAGTTATGTATGAGGCGCACCAGGGCTGCCGGAGAGAGCTGGTTCATCAGCCATGCCGAGATCCAGTTGTTACTCTGTGCCAGTCCCCAGCTGAGGGTGACCATCTCGCCGTAGCGCTTACGGCTGCCGTTTCGAGGCGTCCATGCCTTGCCGTCTTCAGTATAATAGGTCTGTGCCACATTGGGGGCCAGGTCGCAGGGTGTCCATCCATTCTCCATGGCCAGCGTGTATAGGAAGGGTTTGATGGTGGACCCCACCTGGCGGCGGCCCTGTATGCACATGTCATACTGGAAGTGGCTATAGTCCGTGCCGCCCACATAGGCTTTCACGAAGCCCGTCTCGTTCTCCATGCACATGAAGCCCGTGCGCAGGAACGACTTATAGTACTTGATGCTGTCCATCGGGGACATCACTGTGTCGATATCGCCGGCGGGAGTGTACACGGACATCTCCACGGGCGTATTGAACGCATCGTCAATCTCGGAATCGGAGAAGCCTTGTTTCTTCATCTGCGTGTACCGCTCGCTCTGGCGCTTGGCACGGCGCAGGTTGTTTTGTGCGTCGGCGGCCGAGACTGCTGCGGCATAAGGGGCGTTCTTATTCTTCTTCAGCTCCTTCTCGAAGGCAGGCTGCAGCTCGCCTACGACGTGCTTCTCCACCGCCTCCTCGGCATAGGCCTGCATGCGGCTGTCGATAGTGGTGTATATCTTCAGACCGTCCAGATAGATGTTGTAGGGCTTACCCTCGCGGTTAAGGTTCTTCGTACACCACCCGTACAGGGGATCCTCCTTCCAAGCCAGAGAGTCCTCATAGTATTTCTGCTTTTGCCAGCTGGCATAGTTGCTGCGCTTGGGCTCCTTGGCCATGAGTATCTGACGCAGGTATTCGCGCAGGTAGGTGGCGATGCCCTCCTTGTGATCCACACGGTGGAAATTGAGCGTCAACGGCTGCAGCGACTCTTCCTCG
>Ga0310695_10012354_pt1 | contig 11977 bp, 5 predicted proteins | sample RumenRJG_04DNA_FD_203882 | JGI IMG/M metagenome (GOLD analysis project Ga0310695, IMG submission 203882) | Bovine rumen microbial communities from Lethbridge, Alberta, Canada - RJG_04 (v2) (version 2) | ecosystem: Host-associated > Mammals > Digestive system > Stomach > Rumen | place: Canada... | reverse complement strand
ATTATCAAAATAGTCAAAATAATAATAATGAAGGAAATCATTATCAAAATAATAACAATAATATTTATAATCAAAATTATAATAATCAAGGAAATTATAATCAAAATAATAATAATCAAAATAATAACAATCAAAATAATAATAATTTCAAAAATAATCAAACTTTCTATACTCCAAATAATAATATAAATAAAAATAAAGATAATAATGAAAATGTTATAAATTTGAATAATAATAAAAATAAAGATAATAATCAAAATTTAGAGAAACTAATTAATAATCAAAGTAATAAAACTCCTCTATCAAATAGAAATAATAATAATCCAAATAAAGAAGAATGTACACCAATGGGAAACCCTTCATTTAGAAATAATCAAGTCAATAATTTAGAAAATCAAAAATATTATAATTCTGAAGTATACAATAATAGTAATTTAACAAATAATAATAATAATAATTCTAATAATGAAGAAAAAGTAATTTCATATAAGAGTGTTAATGAATTTTTAAATAATAAAAAAATAGATGAAAATAAAGAAAATAAATATCCTGATTACTCTGAATTAAAAAATAGTCAAATACAAAAAAATAATAATAAAAATATAAATGAAATAATTACTCCACAAAATATAAATAATATTCAAAATAATAATAGAATAAATAATAATTATAAAATATGTAGAATATGTAATCAATCAAAATTTGAAACTTTTGATAACACTTCTTCTATTTGTAAAAAATGTTTTATTAATGAATTATTAAAAAATTTAGAAATAAAATATTTCTCATATATAGACAGATTTAAAGATCATATAAACAAAAATAAAAAAACAGTTCAAAATAATTTTTATTCAAATGTAGATGAATTTTATAAACATTTAGGAATAATAAATATTTTTGATAAAGAATATACAGCTAATGAATTATCCAAATATAATATAGATTTTATTGAATATATAAAATATATAAAAAAACAAAAATGTTTAAATTGTAAAAAAGCATTACCTCTAAATAATAATTTAATAAAAATCCCATGTAATTGTTGTTTTTGTTCTCCAATTTGTTTAAGTAATTGCTTTAAAAATTACATTTTTTTAAAAGATTCAGATATAAATATATGTTGTCTTTGTTCTCATATATATATGACTGAAGATTTATATGCATTAGGTTTAATTTTTCAAAAATATGATTTAAAAGAAAAAAAAGAATTTATAATTAAAATATTAAATAAAATGTTATATAATCAATGTTCAAAATGTGGAAAAAAATCTGATAATTCTTTAATGCAACCAATTAAATTTATAAATTCAATAACTATTAATGACAATAATAATTCCTATAATATTATTTTAGCAAATTGTGATCAGTTAAAACATTTTTTATGTTTAGGCTGTATGGATGCTTTAAATAAAAATAGAAGAAGTTCTAATAATTATAATTTTTTCCAATGTAAAATATGCAGAATAAATCATGAAAATGTTTTAATAAGAAAAGTTTAAAATATTTTTAATTTTTATTTTTAAATTATAATATATTTCTTTTATTATTATTAATTTTTTAGATAATATAAATGAATTTATATAAATATTAAAATGATATCTCAAAATAAAAAAGATGATAATGATAAAATTGATATTTTAATGAATAAAATTACAAAATTAGAAAATTTATTAAATGAAGAAAAAAAAAATAAAACAAAATTAGAAGAAAAATATAATCAATTAAATTATGCAACATTACCATTATTAAATAAACAATTAAATGAAAAAGAAAAATTATTAGAAAGTACTTTAATAGAACAAATAAAATTACAAAAAGAAATAAATTATTTAAAAGATAATTTCAAAATAAATGATAATTTCAATAATATTTCAAAATATATTATACCAGAATTCCAAGATGAAAAAGATCAATTAATAATATATCAAACAAATAAAATTGATTTTTTAAAAAATTCTTATAAAAATATAACAAAAAAGACAAAAGAAGAATTAGAAAATAATTTAAAAGAAAAAATTAATTTAGAAAATAAAATCAAATCTCAAGAAGAACAAATAAAAGCTTTAAAAGATTCATCTCAAAAAAATGATGAAAAAATAAATGATTTAAATACTGAATTAAGTTCATTATCTCAAATAAATAAAAATTTACTTTATGAAATAAAAACATTAAATGACATAATAAAAAACATAACAGAAGAAAAAGAAAAATATCAATTAGAATTAAATTACTATAAAAAAGAAAATGAAAATATATTAAATTCTCAACAAAGTACATTAAATAGAATAAAACAATTAGATGAAGATTATCAAAATATAAATAAAACATTAGAAGAATATAAAATAAAAATAAGTGAAATGGATACAAAAACTTATATTTTTAAAGTAACTAGTTTAGGAAGAGTTATTGAAGCTTCTGCAGAATTAGTTTTTAATAAAGAAGGAAAAAATAATTATATTTTAACTATTAAATATATTACTTCTAGTACTAGATATGATATTTTAGAAATTGATAATATTAGTGTTGTTGAAGGAGAAGAAAATGTTATTTTAATTAAATATAAAGAAAATAAAGGAGAGGATGTTGAAATGTTTAGAACTAATGAAACTAATAAAATTTTAAAAGTTTTTAAAGAATTTCAAACTAAAGCAATTCAACATGTTGATATTAAAAAACAAGAAAAAGAAGATAGAATTAAACAAAAACAAATTAAAAAAAATGTAAAAGATATGTTTTCTTTATTTGGTAATTAAATTTATTTAATAATTTCTTTCTTTATTCATAATCATAAAAAAAATTAATTCAAAATTAAATAAAATTTTTAAGATATAAAGGAGATACAACTAAATTGATATATTCAAAAAAATATTTTTTTCGTTTTTTCATATTTCTGAAATTTTTTTTCCTATCATCTAATCTTTTTTATCAATTTAAAATTTATAAATTATTGTAAATATAATTCTTAAAATTTTTATTTAATTTAATAAATATTTGATTTTATTAAAAAGGAAATTAATTTATTGTTCCCAAATTTCCTTTTTTATCAAATAAAAAGTATATATTTAATGATTTTATTTTAATAAATTTTGCATAAATGATAAATTTAATTAACTTTTATTAATTTTTATTTTAAATTAATATTCGATTATATTTTATTATGTATTTGTTAAATTTTATTTTATTCAAATTATTAACAAAAATAATCTTTAGTCTATAATATTTTTTTTTTTTAATTATCTATATTTTGAAATAAAAAATAAATAAAAAAATAAAAAATAATAAAAAAAAATTTCCTCTAGGTATACAAAGCATAATCAATTCTTTCACATTCAGATATCATTTTATCAATAAAAACATCAATTTTTGGTTTCCCAACTTTAATTTTTTTAATTTTAGGAAACCTATATCCTAAAAACTTATTTTTAAAACAAAAACCCTGCATTTCTTTTCTAATATCCATTAATTCATCAATAACATCATCAGTTAAAAGTTTTCTTTTTCTATATCTTTTATAATCAAAAGACAATTTTTTTTTCATTTTATTATAATCATCAACAAAAACTTTAATATTAGCAGTATAAATAGGTTCATCTTTAACACTTGTTTCTGGATTTGAAGTTTTAGGTCTTCTTTTTTTCATAATATTATTTGATTTATCAGTATTATATGAAGTATTATAACTATTAGTCAATGTTTTTAACATATAATAATTTTTACCATGTTTTGGAGGAATAATTGAATATCTTTTTCTTTTTGATGATTCTTCTGTATAATTTCTTATTTTAAATTCAGTGTCAAAATTTCTATTTTTTACTAATTTCATTTTCGAAATTGGTTTTTGTTTTTGTTGATTTTTTTTAATATTTTTTTCTTTTTCTTTTTCTATTTTTTCTTTTAATATTGTTAATTCGTCTTCTTCATTTATATTTAATTTTGATTTTATATTTGAATAATGTAATGTTACTGCTTTTAATGTATTATTCATATTATTTTTTTCTATATTTCTATTTGCAATTTCTATTTCCATTTTATGCTTTTTAAAATCAAATTTATTTAATATATTTTTTCCTTGAAAAGGATTTCTACGAAATTGATATCCAAATAATTGCTCTTTTGATATTATATTATGCCATTGACTACTGTCATTTTTTTTTTTTTGCTCTTCTCTTTCTTTTCTTTCTTTTTGAAGTCTTTTATTTCGAATTTCTTCAAAGTTCTTCATTAATACTATTGTTTTATAATGTTCTAAGTCAACTGTTTTCTTTTTTTTTCTAAATTTAAAAGGTTTTTCTTCTTCATAATTTCTCATATTATATTTTTTAATTTTTATTTTTTTTTAATATATGATTAAAAAATGTAATTTAAATATAAATGATAATATAAAAATTATTTTTAAATCAATTTGAATTAAAGAATATTTCTTAATAATAAATTTTATTAATGTTTTAATTATTTTTAAATTGAAAGAATATTATAGATAAAATAATGTTATTATTTCTTTTTATTAAAATAATGAAAATAATATATATTTTTCATATTGAATAAACAATATAAATTATAATTTAATAATAATATTATATATAAAATAATTTAATTATATTAAAAAAAAAAACAACCACCTCCAAATATAATTAAATAATAAAAAAAAAAGAAAAAACAAATCAATATAAATATTTAAATAAAAAAAATATATATTATAAAAGTCAAATAAAAAAAATGTCTTTAAAAGACTTTAAATTAGGAAAAAATTTAGGAAAAGGTTCATTTGGTTCAGTTCAAATAGTAGAAAGAAAAACAGACAACAAAAAATATGCAATGAAAAGAGTAAAAATGAATAAATTATCAGAAAAAGATAAAAAAAATGCATTAAATGAAATAAGAATTTTAGCTTCATTAAAACATAAAAACATAATAGGATACAAAGAAGCATTTTTTGATGAACCATCAAATACCTTAAACATAGTAATGGAATATGCAGATGATGGTGACATCTCATCAAAAATAAAAACAAATTTACAAAAAAAATTAATATTTGATGAAAATACAATTTGGAATTGGTTAATTCAATTATTAGAAGGAATAAAATATTTACATGATAATAAAATTATGCATAGAGATTTAAAAAGTGCAAATTTATTCTTATGTAAAAATGGAATGTTAAAAATTGGTGATTTAAACGTATCAACAATTGCAAAAAATGATTTTGCTTCAACTAAAACTGGAACTCCTTATTATGCTTCTCCTGAAATTTGGAATGAAAAACCTTATAATTATAAATGTGATATTTGGAGTGCTGGTTGTATTATTTATGAAATATGTAATTTACGTCCTCCTTTTAGAGGAACTAATTTTAAAGAATTATATGATAATATTTGTTTAGGGAAATATTCTGATATTAAAAGTAATTATTCTAATGATTTAAGAAATATTTTAAAATTAATGATTGTTGTTAATCCTGATATGAGATATGATGCTAAAAGTATTTTGGAATGTGAGATTATTAAAAAGAAAATTAAGGAGATTAATTTTAATCAGAATGATTCTAATAATTATTATAAACCTTTACTTATGCAAACTATTAAATTACCTAAAAATATGAGTGAAATTAATAAAAATTTACCTAAGAGATATTTGGAAAGAACTTTAAATGAAGAAGAAATGATGCAAAATGATGAGTATGAAACTCTAAAACAAACTTTTTATAAATCAATTATGGATAGTGAAAAAATGAAAGATAAAAATCAAATTTTAAATAATAATAAAAATAATAATAACAATAATAATAATAATAATAGTAATAATAATAATAATAATAATAATAGTAATAATAATAATAATAATAATAATAATAATAATATGATTGAAGGTAGTAATATTATAAGTAATAATCTTCATAAAAGTAATAATAGTTATATTAGTAATAATAGTAATAATAGTAATAATAATAATTTTCATATTAGTAATATTAGTAATAATAGCAATAACAGCAATCAAAGTAATCATAATCATAGATATAGTAATAATTTGATTAATGCAAATATAAATATAAAATCAGATTATTATAATAAAAAAACTAGTAATAGTATACAAGGCGTAGAAAATGATAATTCAAATAGTTTAAAAAATAGTAATATTATTGATTATAACAAAAAAAATCCTTTAATAAATTCATGTAAAAGTAATTCTGAAACAACAGATAATTCAAAAATTAATCTAATAGATAATAATAAAGGGAATAATAATAATTATGACAAATCCCAAAATAATAAAAATAATCAACAAAATGAAAAAAATAGTTATATTTATTCAAGTAATAAAAAAATGTATGTAAATACTCCAACATCAAATCCTGATAAAAATAATTCAGATAATCAAAAAAAAGATAACGAGCAATTTCCAATTGGAAATGAAAATAAAATAAATAAAATTTCTTCTCCTAAAATAAATTCAGATAAAATTAATTTTAATAATCAAAAAAAAGTTAATGAACAATTTCCAATTGGAAATGAAAATAAAAATAATAATATTTCTTCGAAAAAAAATTATGGAAATATTAATTTCAATAATAATAATAATAATAATAATAATCAATTAAATTTCATACCATCTCCTAAATCAAATCCAATTAAAATTCACAGGGCAAATACAAATATAAGTAATCAAAATAAATTAAATTTAGATAATCAATTATCACCAAATGAAAAAAATAATAATGCTAATCAAATAAATAATGAAAAATCTTTTCCTAAAAAAAATCGTCATGAAAATTCGAATCAAAAAAATCAAAACAATCTATTAAATTATCGACAAAATAGACCTCAATCAGTTGGAATGCATTATCAAATTTTTGGAAATAATAATAATATGAATAATAATAATATTGATAATATAAATAACAATAATAATAATATGAATAACAATAATAATTATAATAATAATAATATTTTAAATAATAAAAATTATGTCAATCAATATATTGAAAAAGAAAAAGAATTAAAACAAAAAAAAATGGAATTAAATGAAATAAATAAAAATATTAGATTATTGGATTTTAGACAAAATAATAATGTTAATAATATTAATGAAGGATTTAGAATTAAAAGATCTCCTTCGAATCCAAATCCATTTAATAATCCTAATTTTATTAATAAAGAATATTATAATAATAATAATTATAATTTTCCAATATTTCAATATAAAAAAAATCAAATAAATCCAAATCGAAAAGTTTCATATGGTAGAGTTCAATATCAAAAAAACGGAAATGTTAGACATTATTATAATATCCCAATTCAATTAAAATATAATAATATTAATAATATAAAATTCAATAACAATAATAATAATAATATTAATTATAATAAAAGAAAAAATAATATTAATAATAATAACTATATAATAGAAAAATTTAATAATAATAATTATGGCATGAAAAATAAAATTTCTAGGGATGGACCTAGAGTGTTTATAAGACATGAATTAAAATAGAAATAAATAAAATATAATTCTTATTTTTTAATATATATAATTATAAAAAATAAAATAATAATTGAATATTAGATTAAATAATTATTAATTAATATTAAACATTTAAATGAAAACTATTACTCAGTTTTATGATTATTTTAAAAAATCTCTAATAGAAAAAAGAAAAATAACAAAAAAAATGTAAATTATCAACTTTTAATTTATAGCAATTTTGGTTTTAATGATATAAATGATGAAAATATTATTTTTGAAAATAATAGTAAATTCTATGAAATAAATTTAAAAGAAATTTTTATTTTTTCAAAAGAAGGAAATATATTATTTCATTATTCCTTTAATAAAGGAAATAAAAAAACAAAAAAAGAAATTTTAATTATTTTAAAAATAATTAACCATCTTTATTCATTTGAAACAAATAATGATAATTCAAATAATGAAATTTCTTTTAATCAACTATTTATTAATAATGAAAAAATATTTATTATAAAAGTTGAAAAAAATAATTTAATAATTGTGAGTATTTTTGATAAAGTATCAAGAAACTCGATAATTAAAATTTTTCTTTTCCATTTTATTATATCTTATTTGAATTTTATAAAAGAAATTAGTGAATTAATTATTGTAAATAATAGGATATATAATTTCTCTAATGAAGAAATAAAAAATAAAATTTATGAAGAATTTTTATTTTTACCTTTAAAAGAACATTTTCAAAAAATTTGTTCAACGATTCTAAAAAGGAAAAATACTTTTCAATCAAATTTTAAATATCAAGACTTTTATGTAGTTGAACTTGAAAATCCAAAAATTTTATTTTCTTTATCTTCAATAATAAACAATAACAAAATAGAAAAAATTAATAATATAGATTCATTATGGAAAGAATTGATATATCATTTAAATAATTTAAAAAATTCATATCAAGAAAAATTTACAAATAAATTTGAATCAAGTGATTATCAAGATTATTTTGTAAAATTAGAATATACATCAACTTTTCCTAGATTAACATTTATTATAAAGTTTATTCCTATTTTAAGAGGTATTGCTTTAATTCATATTTATTCTCAAAATAAAATTTCAAGAAGTGAAAATGAAAATAAAGTTTATAAAGAATTTGAGATTATATATGGTAATGATGTAAATAAAGACTCTAATCATATTGAATATAGATTTAATGAACCTAAAATTCATAAAGAAATAGAAATGTTTTTTATTGAATTTTATATTTGTTCTAATTCTTCAATTGATTTATTTTTTTGGAAAAAACATGATTTAAAATATTTTAATTTTGATTTTTTAATGATAATAAAAAATATTTTAATTGATGAACAAAATAAAAATAATAATGATTTAGATTCTATTTTTTATTCAATAATTAATAAATTATATGAAGAATTTTTAATATCAAAAGATAATGAAAATAAAAAAAAAGAAGAAATGACAACAAAATATATAAATGCAATAAAAGGAGACAATGATTTAAATATTAATCCAATTAAAGATGAAAAAACTATTACAATTAATGATGTAGATTCTACTTTAAAAAAAAATGAAATGATGATTTCAAATTATCAATGGAATTTTTTATCTCCAAGTCAAAATATTAATTCTTTTCAAATAACCAAAAATTTTTGTTTAGAAACTTTATTTTCAGATATTAAAAATAATTTTAATAAAAATCTAGATGCAATTACTATTAATTTAACTCTTTATGACAATGAATCTATTAATTCAAAGTCTCTAAAATTAAATGAAATAATAATGAATGAAAATTCAAATTTTATAAATTCTCTTCAAGAATCAAAAATTTCTGGAAAAATAAATAATTATTATCATAATAGAGGAAAGTCATATGATATTCAAAATAAAAATAAAAATAAAAATATTATAACTTCAAAAAAATTAATAAATAGTAAATGGGATAATAAAAGTTATATATTAAAAAAATTATCATATTCTCATTTTATTCAAGAAGAAAATGAAAAATCAAATTTATTAAAAAATGAAAATCAAAATGATGATTATCAAATGAATTCTTTGTCTAGGAGAAAAGATTGATATTCAAAAATTAAAGGAAAAAAAAATAAATGAATTTTTTATATTAATTAATTTGATTTTTTTTGTTTTTGTGAATATAAATATTAATATTATCAGAATATTCATTTATTATTAAATGTCCAATAATATTTGAATTCTATATTCCAATTAAATTTAATAATTAATTTATAAAAAAATTTTAAAATTAAAATCAAATTGTTTTTTCTAATTTTAAATATATAAGAAGAATTAATTCAAATTAAACAAATATAAAAATAATAAATATAATAAAATAAATAATTCTCAATAGGAATTATAAATTCATAATACAAACAAACAAATTTATAAAGAATAAAATAACTCAATATTTTTTACTTACCATTATTTTTTTTTTGTTTTCCTTTATTATAAACATAATTTTTTGAATCTTGGAAATATTCTCTATAATTCCTTAATAAATTTTCATAAATTTTCCTTCCATGATTAGATTGATTTAAAGTCTTAATTGCTTTTTTAATTTGATCAATCATTGTTTTAAATTGTTTTCCTTCAATTAAAGATAAACTTTTTTGAATAATATAATTTCCATATTGATCACAAATTAAAGTTGAAACATTATTTTTTTCTATTAATTTATCAATAACTTTATCTTTTATATTACATGATTCTAATATACATGCTTCAATAACATTTGAAGAATACTTTTGACTACTTAATTTAACAATTTTATTTTTTATAAAATCAAAAATTTTTATATTAAAATTTTCTCGATTTAATTTTACAACCCTTTGTATAATAAAATTACCATATTCATCATTAATTAAAATTTCCAAATTATTAATTATATTTTTAATTAAATTCCCTAAATCATCTTCTCTAATATTATTTAAAACTTTAGGAAAAACACAACATCCTTGTTTAATTTTCGAAATTTCAATAATATTTTCATTCATTTCAATATATAAAGGAGTTAATTTATCTTTATTTTTAATAGCTTCAATTATACTTTGTATAACATGATTTCCATTAATATCTTTTATTAATTTATATACATGTCCTTTTATTGAATTTAATATTATATTAATATCATCATCTGAGAAAGAAGAAGATAAATTTTCTATTATTTTTTGTAATGCCCTTGTTCCATATGAATTAATACTAATTTCAATTATTGAATTTTGAATTTGATTTAATATTAATGATATTATTTTCTTATCACAAAATTCAACATATTTTTGAATTACATAATTACCATATTGATCATTTATAATATCAATTAAATTTGTTTTAATTTGTTCATATAATTTATATAAAAATTCTGGTGATTTTTCTTCAATTTTTTTTTGAATAAATTTACTTCCTGATTGTTCTTTAATCATTGCTATTATTTTTTCATTTCCTGATTTACTATCAATTGAAATATTTGAAGTAGAATTAAATTTATTAGTCATCATTTTTATCAGAGAAATTGAAGAATTAGAAATATTAATATAATTATTATAATAATCAGTCATTGTGGATATATTATTTCTATTATTATAAAAAGAATAATATGGAATAATAGGTTTTTTATATTTATTAAATCTTTCATAATTAATTGGATTATTGCTAAATTGAGGAAAATTATTTCTATTATTTAAATCTAAAGTTTTAGATTGAAAATCAATCATTGTTTTATTATGATTAATATTATTATTTTCTTTCCCATTTAACATTTGAGTATTTATATTATTATTATCTGGAAATTTCTCAAATAAAGAACTTAAAGATTCTCTTGAAAATTTTCTTGCAGTATTTGTATTAGTATAAATAGAAGAAAATTTATCTTCAATTTCATTATTAATAATATTATTATTATTATTATTTTTTAATGGAGTAGTTAAATTATTTGGATTACTATATAAAGTATTATTATTAGAATCAACAACTGAAATTTCATTATTTAAATTTAATTTAGCATCATTTAAATCATTATCAATATCATCACAATCAGTTAATAAATCAACTTGTTTTTCTAATTCTAAATCAAATGTAAAATAACTTTGATAATCATCTTCAATTTGTTTATCAATTGTAGTATCATTTAATCTAAAAACAGATTTTTCATTAATATTGCTAAAAAAATTTGAATCACCTAAATTTGAATTTCTTGGAATATAAAATGTATCATTATTTATATTTGAATGTTCATCATCTCCATCAAAAAAATATCCATCTTCCTAATAAAATATTATAAAAAAATTTTTTACTTGAAAAGCAAAAAGATTATTGCTATTAAGTTTCATTCTTGAATGATGAAAATCAGAATTTACTATTATCAAAATAATATATTAAAATTTTTTTTTAATACTTTTACTAATTGATTGAGAACGAGTTTGATTAGGAGAAATTTCTTCAATTTCATTTTGTAAATTGAAATTCAGCATTAAATTTATTATAATAATAATTG
>Ga0310695_10012352_pt1 | contig 11978 bp, 6 predicted proteins | sample RumenRJG_04DNA_FD_203882 | JGI IMG/M metagenome (GOLD analysis project Ga0310695, IMG submission 203882) | Bovine rumen microbial communities from Lethbridge, Alberta, Canada - RJG_04 (v2) (version 2) | ecosystem: Host-associated > Mammals > Digestive system > Stomach > Rumen | place: Canada... | reverse complement strand
CCGAGCAGGCCAAGCATAGGCGCAAGGTTGGAGCACACCGATATCCACGTCAGGCGCTGCATCATGCGCTCCGTCTCGAGGTCGGCCGCCGCCCCGATGGATTCCTGGATCACGTCGAAGCCTTCCTCCACGTGCGTGAAGCCCGCGCTTAGGATGTTCGCCATCGCGCCGGGTTCGCTTTCGCAGACCGTGAGCGCTTTCATGACGTCGCCTTCCGCCATCGCGCTCTGGACGTTGTCGATGAGCGATGCCGGCATGATCTTCTCCGGGCGGATGAGGATCATGCAGTCCACCACGAAGTATATGGCCGCGATTCCGTCGCCGAAAAGCGCAAGCCACAGCATGAAGCCGATGAAGTCGAACTCCTTGGCGCCGAGGAGCGCGGCGAGAAAGCCCGTTCGCGCCGTGGGCTTGGCGGCCGCGCCGTCGGACGATGCGGCCGGTGCGGCGCCTTCGGACGCCGTCAGGCCTGCGGGCTCGGCGGACGCGCTCAGCGACGCCGCCGGAGCAAGTACGAGACCGGACACGAGAGCGGCTGCAGCCGCGATTTTCGCGATTTTCATCTTTTTGCCTTCTTTTCTTTTTTCCGCGCTCGGCGGGGTGGGTTGGTCAATGTCGTTTTCTGGGTTTCAAAACAGCGTGGGCGGACTTGTTTCAGCGGGTCTTCGTGCGGAATTCCGCGGCGCGGCCCGTATGCCCGAGTATGTCAAAGCAGACCGCCGCCTTCTGCGCGGCTTCGCCGCCGACGATCGAGGCCACTTCGTTTTCGCGGTACAGCAGGTACGCGCGCAGATAGCCGTCGAGCAGCGCGCGCCGCGCGTTCTCGCGCGATTTCCCGGAATCCATTATGATGTCGCCGCGCATGACGAGCGCCCGCGCGCTGGACAGCCTGTCGCCGCCGCGCGCCGCCGACGAAAGCGCGCGCTCCAGCGCCTGCATGCGGTTGTTCGCGAGAAGGCTGCGCCAGTATACGGGCGCGAGATCGCCTTTCCATCCGGCCTCGGGATCGGCGCGGACTATGTCTTCGCATATCTTCAGCGCCTCGGCCTTGTTGCCTTCGGCCAGATAGATGTCGCACAGCACCGCCGCCGCGGGAGCGTCCCACTGGAGGTGCGAGTATTCCTTGACGATCGAGGCGAGCACGTTGCGGTTGCGCCCCTTCACGGCCTGGTCGAAGGCTGAAGGCTTTTCGATCTGGATGGAGGCGACATCCGCCGCCTTGATTTCAGTGGTCTGCGCGCCGCCGCCCGCGCGGGCGGTCTCGATCACGTATTTCTTGCTCGCGTTGAGCCACGTGATTTTGCCTGCGTATCTTACGCCGCCGGACACGACTACGCCGCGCGCCGCCGCCTGGGCCGCAACCGCGACGCCCGCCGCGACCGCCGCGAGAAACAGTTTTTTGATGTTCATGTTCATTTTTCGGTCTCCTTGCCGGACAAGTCCGTTGAAGTTGTCATGCCGCCGCCGGCGCTTCCGGCGCGGCCGGCCCGGGCTTTTCCGCTTTTTCGGGATTGCCGGCGCCTTCCGCCTTCGCCGGCGCGTTTTCCCCGGAAGCGGCCTCCTCGGGCTTTTCCTTTTGCGCATCCGCGCCCTGCAGCGCCTTTGCGCGCTCCACATAGCCTTTCACCGCTGCGAAATCGCGCCCTTCGGGGAAATTCTCCATGTAGAATTCGCCGCTGCGCACCGCGGTTTCAAGATTGTGCGCGCCGCCTTCCGCGATGAGATACTGCATCGCTTCGGCTATGCCGCGCTCGAGGTTCTCCATCTCGCCGCCCTCGCGCTTTTCCGCGATCTGGCGGCTGATTTTCGCCTCTTTCGTCATTCCCTGCTGCTCTTCGAGCGGAGTGAGAATGCCGTCGGGGATGTTCTCGTTTATGAACGTGGCGTAGGATATAGCAACGTTCTTGAGCGACTTGCGCGCCTCTTCCGTGCGGCCCATCTCCGTTTCCGCCTTCATCTTCTGCACGAGGATCTTCGCGATTTCAAGCACTATCGAATCGCGCATCGTCTTGTTGCGCGAGTAGCGCGCGATGCGGGCTTTCGCATCTTCCACCGCTTTGTCCTTGGGATCGCCGGACGCCGCCAGCGCCCTGTATTCGGTCAGCTTGTCCATGTTTTCGAGCGGATAGCGCTGCATCAGCTTCTTCAACGCGCCGGCCGCGTTGTTGAAGCGCTCCTGTCTCACCTTGTCGTTCTGCTCCGCGCGCCCGGCCTTCACGCCGAGATCCGCCAGAAGCCTGAGCGCGTCTTTCACGAGCGGGCTTTCCGAAACGGGCTTCCCGGCGCGCCGCGCCTCGGCCTTCTTCTCTTCCTCTTTCTCCACGAACTCGTTGATGGTTTCGTTCGCCTCGACCCAGTTGCGCGCCCCGGCGTACGCCTTGGCGAGGCCGAAACGGCACTTGGGAACGTACCAGCCGGCGTATTCGCCCTTTTCGGCAAGCTTCATCGCCTTCGTGTACGCCTCCTGCGCCAGTTCGAACCTGCTCTTGGCGACAAGCGCGTCGCCGGCCTTCAGGAAGTCGCGTTCGTTGTATTTGCCGTCGGAATCGAGCATCTTCTTGTACTGCACCGCCGCCTCGGCGGGCATGTTCATTTCAAGATACGTTTCGGCGAGGCGCGGTATGGAGTTCTTCGCGAGATCGGAATCCGGGAACAGCGTCTGGAGATCCGCAAGCGCCTTGCCCGCCTTCGCCACGGACGAAGCGTCGTTCGTCAGCGTGGAATAGAGCGTGCCCATGCGGAAATACGCCATCGGCGCGTTCGTGCCCTTCGGGTATTCTTCGACGTATTTCGAATACGCGTCCGCCGCGCGGGCGCGGAACTGTTCGATCCTCTCCGGCGGATGCGTCAGCCGCTGCCAGCTGTCGCCCACCTGGAACATCGCAAACTCGTGGGAAAGCGTCATCGCGCGCTTGTCGTCCGGGGAAGTGCGGCGGTCCGCGAGCGCGGCTTTGACGTCCACCGCCAGCTTGGTGAAGTCCTGGACCGCTTTCACGAGCCAGTAGGAGCCGCGCTTGTGGAGCGCCTCCACCAGGGCGGACGCCGGCTGCCCGGCGCACGACGCCACTACGGCGGAGACGTCGTTGGTGTCGGCCTTGCCGATTATTGCGGGAATCTCGGCCGGGCCGGAGGCGGCGCGGAGCTTTTCGGCCGTTTCTTCCGTGGCCTGGAGCATGGCGACGCCTTCCTGCTTCTGGAGGCTCGCAAGCTGGAGGAGCGCGTTCACGCGCGCGGCCGGCGCGTCTTTGAACGCCTCTATCATCGCGGCGAGAGTGGCCTTGGCCCCGGCGTCGTCGTCGAGCTTTATCTGCGCCTGCGCCTTGCGGAGCATGGCGTCGCCGGCCGTCACCGCTGTCTTGGGGACGCAGGAAAGATACTTCACCGCAAGACCGTACAGACGGCGCGACTCTTTGGCGTGTTCCGCCTCGGGCTCTTCCGCGCTGCCGCGCTTCACCGCCTCGTCTGCGGCCTTTTCGGCGTCGGCGTACGCCTTGAAGCCGAGCGCCGTGGCCATCTGCGAATACGCGGAATGGCTGCGGCAGTTGCGCAGATACGCGTAATATATTTCCGCGGCGGCCGCCCCTTCTTCAAGTTCGTCGAGCTTGCCCGCAACCCGCAGCGCGTCGTCTCCGGCGCGCGCCCCCGCCTTGCCGCGCATGCGCGGGCAGTACCGTTCCGCAAGCTGCAGCGCGATAGTCTCGGCGCAGAGAAGCCTGTAGACGCGTTCAGGGTCGTTGCGCTTGGAAATCGCCCCGCCTTCTTCAAGATTCGCTATGGCAAGGCGCCCCCACGCGGCGATCGATTCCGGATATTCGGGGAAGCGCGACAGCACGGACTCGTACGCGGGTATCGCCTTCGCGAAATCGTTCGCTTCGAAGAATTTGTCCGCCTCCTGGAACTGCATCTGGCGCACCCGCGCGCGCTGCTCCGGCGTGGCGTTGTACTTGATTTCCGCCTTGTAGCGGTCTTTGACGAACTTCTGTATCGTCGTGCAAAGCTCGTCGGCGTCGCTCGCCCAGGTAGACTCGGGATATTTCAGAAACACGTTCAGCGCATGGTTGAACGCGCCCGTCCCGGAACGCTTGCCGTCCGCCTTGCGCTCGCCGAATATGCACGACTTTATCCGTTCTTCGTCGGGTTTCGGCTTTTTCAATTCGGCCTGCACTCCGGTCCACAGCGTCTTGGCGAGCAGGAACCGGCACTGGGGAAGCGCCGAGAACCGCAGCGCGCCCGTCTCGTTCGCGGGATCTTCCGCCTTGAGCCTGTCGTGCATGGTGCGCAGCTGCGGCAGATATTCTTCTATTATCTTCTGCGCCTGCTTCACGCCCGCGCCGCCCTTGGAGTCCGCCGCGAGAAGCGCGATGTGCGCGCGCATGGCGATCGCCTGCCCGAACACGAGGCTCTCGGTGTGCCACAGCAGTTCGCTGATCACCGGCTTTGCGCTGTCGAGGCACGCCTTGCGGATCTTGCTGTCGGGCGGATTCTCCTCCGCCGTCTTCAACAGCAGTTCCGCGTAGGCGGAAGCGACCGTCTCGAACTCCGATCCGTATTTGTCCTTGCCGGAGCCGGACGAAAGTCCTTTGAGAAGGCCGTAGAGCGGCTTGTATATTTCAAGCACCTCCTTCGGCCTGTCTTTTATGAGATAGGCGTACGTGAAGGCCGCGTTCACGTAGAATTTCCTGATGTCCGCGGGCGGATTGCCTTTCATCGCGTCGAAGAACTGCTTGTATATCTTTACGCACTCCTCGCGCCTGCCGTAGCTGTAGTACGCCGCCGCAAGGGAAAGGTTCATCGCCCAGTAGACGGACGGGCCGCGCGATTTCGCCGCCTCTATGACGGGCTTCACCTTGTCGAACTTGCCCTGGTTGGCGAGCGCCTCGACCTCGAGCCTGCTCCACTGCGCCTCTTCCTTTGGCCATTTCTTGCGGCCCTCCGCGATTACGGTCGCGGCGAAATCGGGCAGCGAGTTGTTGTTCAGCGCGCTCGCGAACTTCACGTCTTCTTCGAGCGCGGGGTCTTCCGCGCCTTCCGCCTCCTGCGCGCGTAGCGCGGGGGCGGCCGCGCAAACGGCCGCGGCAAGCCACGCGGCGGCGGCTCCCGCCTGGAACTGGAAAGCGAAGCGTAATTTCATAGTGCAAGTATTATATCGCATTCGCCGCCGCACGGCAAGCGTGCATTCGCGAAAATCGCGGCCAACGCATTAAAAGCCGATTCTTCCCCTTTGGGGCCCCTGAATCGTTTTTAATGCGTTGGAAACGTCTCAGCAACCATTAGTCGTCGCTTCGCTCCGAAGCGTCTCAGCGGCCAACAGCCAGCAATCCAGCGCCCAATTGGAGGCAGACACCCCCCTCACTGGCTGCTGAACGCTGGCTGCTGGCTGCTGGAACACTTCCCGTATCCGCCCGGCCCGCCGCATTGACACCGCGCGGCGGGAGCGGATAAACTCCGCCCCGTCCGCGCGCAGTCCGCGCGCAATCCATCTGCAACGAGGTGTCCAATGGGCGGAAATGCCATTCACGCGCAGGGCGGCGGCTCCGGCGGCGTCTTCCGCGAGACGCCGGACGGCATCGTACTGGCCGTCCGCGCCTCGCCCAGATCTTCGCGCCCGGGCGTGGACGGATTCCGCAACGGCGCGCTTGCGGTGCGGTTGCGTTCCGCACCGGCCGACGGCAAGGCCAACGCGGAACTCGTGGAGGTTCTCGCAGAGGCGTTCGGCGTGCCCAAACGGTCGGTGGAACTGAAATCGGGACTGTCTTCGCGCGCGAAAACCGTTCTCGTGCGCACGTCTTCGCCCGCCTCGTCATTCGCTTTCCTGCATCCGGCGGACTGACGCCCGCGCCTACTCCCGCTCTGAAAGTTCCGCCCAGCGTTCCACGAGCGCGTCGAGATCTTCTTTCATTTCCGGCATCCGCGCGGCAAGCGCGGACGCGCCGGCGGGGTCTTTCGAAAATATCGACGGATCCGCAAGACGCGCTTCCGCGTCCGCGACTTCTTTTTCAAGCGCCTCGATGCGCGCCGGCAGCGCTTCAAGTTCGCGCTTTTCGTTGAAAGAAAGTTTTTTGCGCGCCGCAGGCGCGTCCGCGCCCGTGCCGCGCTTTTCCTTTTCGGCGCGCGGCGCGGCGCGGTTTTCCACGCCGCCCGCAGGCTTCTTCCTGTACGCGAGCCAGTCGCTGTATCCGCCAGGGCATATCCCGACCGTTCCATCGCCTTCGAGGGCGAAAGTGGAGGTGACGGCGTTGTCGAGAAATTCGCGGTCGTGCGAAACGAGAAGCACGGTGCCGCGGAAATCCTGCAGCCGCTCTTCAAGAAGTTCGAGCGTCTCCACGTCGAGGTCGTTCGTGGGTTCGTCCATCACAAGGAAATTGCACGGCTCGAGAAAGAGTTTCGCAAGGAGCAGACGGGCTTTTTCGCCGCCGGAGAGCGCTTTCACCGGAGTGCGCGCCCGCTCCGGCGTGAAAAGAAAGTCCGCGAGATACGCGAATACGTGTTTTTCCGCTCCGCCGACATTAACGGTTTCGCGGTCGGCGGCTACCGTTTCCGCCACGGTCGCCTCTCCGTCCAGCTGCGAACGCAACTGGTCGAAAAAGGCGAGTTTCACGCGCGTTCCGATCGTGACGCTTCCGCCCGACGGGGCGATCCTTCCGCAAAGAAGATTCAGAAGCGTCGTCTTGCCCGCGCCGTTGCGGCCTATGACCCCGATGCGTTCGCCGCGCAGGATGTCGGCGGTGAAGCCGCTCACGACTGGCCTGGCGGAACCCGGCCACGAAAAAGAGACGTTTTCGATTTTCACCACGCGCTCGCCGCTCGCATCGGCCGTGTCTATCGACATGCGGGCGCGCCCGGGAGAACTCCGGCGCGCGGCGAATTCGGCGCGGAGTTTGAGAAGCGCGGCCACGCGCCCCTGGTTGCGCACCGTCCGCGCTTTCACGCCGCGGCGTATCCAGGCTTCTTCCACGGCGAGCTTCTTGGCCTTGCGCTCCCAAAGGGCGGCTTCGTCTTCCTCCAGTTCGCGTTTGCGGCGGACGAACTCCGCATAGCCGCAGTTCCAGCCGGCGAGCCGCCCGCGGTCGAGATCGAACACGCGCTCCGCGGTTTTCTTCAGGAACGAACGGTCGTGCGTCACGAAAACGAACGCGGCGGACGCCATGCGGCGGATCGCGGCTTCGAGCCATTCGATCGATTCGATGTCGAGATGGTTGGTCGGCTCGTCGAGGAGCACCAGGTCGGGCTGCGACGCGAAAACGCCGGCGAGGAGCGTGCGGCGGCGCATTCCGCCCGAAAGCGAGGAAAACGGCAGTGCGGCGTCCACGCCGAGCCGCGTAAGGAACGGTTCCGATCCCGGGCCCGCCGCGTCCAGAGCGGTGCCGGGCCTGTCGGCCGGGACGTCCTGTTCAAGAAAGGCCGTCTTGAGTCCGGGGGCCTTGAAGATTTCGCCGGTGTCAGGCTTGATTTTCCCGGCGAGGATCTTGAGAAGCGTGGATTTGCCCTCGCCGTTGCGCCCGGTCACGCAAATCCGCTCCCCCGCGCAGATGTTGAGCGTCGCATCCTCCAGGACGCAGGGACCGCCGAAAGCGAGCGAGACTGATTTCAGCGAGAGGAGATGGCGTCCCGCCACGGCTTCACACCTTGTGGCGGTAGGTTATGCGCCCTTTTGTGAGATCGTAGGGTGAAATCTCGATTGTCACGCGGTCGCCGATAGCGATTTTGATGAAGAATTTGCGCATTTTGCCCGAAATGTGGGCGAGAATCTCGTGCCCGTTTTCAAGACGGACGAGATACATTGTGGCAGGCAGAACCTTGATTACGGTCCCGGTCACTTCTATCGCTTTATCGTCGGCATTCGCCATAACAACCCTCGTTTGATGGAGAAACAGGCGTATTTTACCCGCGAATCCCGTTCAAGTCAAGACGGTACGCGCGGCGGGGCGCATCTGCGCAATTCACCGTCTGGCTTTTTGATTATGGGAAACAACTGTTTGAAACAACTTTCCTTTGGCGCGCGCTCGTTGTTTTTTCCAGTTGTTCCGGTTGTTTCCAATCTCAAACCGCATGGGAGAAAAACACAGATGCGCCCGGCGCGCAAGGACACGCGCCGCGTCTTGCCGGAAACAAAACGCGCCGCGTTCCACGCGGCGCGCTGTTGCGGCTCGGCGGGATGCCTCTCCATAGGGATGTGGCAAGGGCGCCCTCGCCCTTGCTGCAAGGCCGGGGGCGGCCTTGCCACATCTTGCGCCCCGCCCGCCGACTGCCCGTTAACTGATAGACGTCGGGCGTGAGACATTTCGCGTTTCGCGTCTCATGTCTCACGCCCTCTGCCGCGGCTCAAACCCTTTCTTAGGGCCGGTCACTCGCTTGGTTTGGCTGCGAGGCCGACCCTTATTCGAAAAAACTTATGCCGTCGCCGATTTCAGGCGAAGCGAGTGTTGCAGTGCCGGAGACGACTGTTGCACTTGCGACGTTTTTGTCCCAACCGCTGCCGTTTTTCCTGTCGAGATACGCCGTGACCTCCACGCCTGAAAGATCTCCTGGAACATTCAGGTTCCTAGCCGTTATATTAACCGTTCCATTTGCCGGTTGCTCCGTCGCCGCATCGCAGAGAACCACACTTTCCGCTTTGTTCGGATCAAGCCCCAGGCAGTAGCTCTGCCAGGCCGGAATATCGTTTGCACCTTTGCGCTCGAGCGCTTCCTTGACGGTTTGGATGCTGTCGCTCGTCGTTGCAACGTTATTGTTTACAATCCACTCCATAGGCATTTTCAAGTCGGTTGCCGCTTCTTCCGCGACCTTGATGTAGAAATACGCCGGCGCGGTGTAGACGAGTTCGCCGTCGCTGACGGACAGGCTGCCGCCGACGCCATCAAGTTCGAACTTGGATTCGTCTGCGTCGGTCAGTCCCGCCCCGTCCGTGAGCGTGTAGGACGTCCCCACCGCCGGAAGCGAATCCGCAGTGAGTTTCACTTTCACCTTGCCGCTTGCCGGGAGCGTAAGCGTCTTGGAGTTCCTGTTCAGAACGGCATTCGCGGCCTTCGCGACCTTGAACTCCAACGTCGAATTGGCTTCAAGCGTGAGCGGACCGGCAAGCGTGACCGTGCCTGTGTCCGGGAATATCAAGCTGGAAGCGTCTCTGACTGTAATCGTCCCCGTGCCGGCCTGCTTGCCGGCTCGTATCGCTATGGAAGATTTTTCCTTCACGTCCAAGCCGCCGGTGAATGCGCAAGTCGCGTTGAACTCGACTATGCCGGCGGTGCGTCCTTCGTATGGATAACCGCCGTTCCCGCCATAGACAAACATCTTGGCATTGCCCGGAATCGGCGCGGAAATTTTTATCTTGTGTCCGCCGCCGCCTGCAAAGCGTTCGGAATATGTGTACATCTGCAACAGTGCCGTACTGCCGCCGTTCCACTGTCCAAAGCCGGCGCCTGTCATTTCCCAGTCGGCCTTTGCCGCAAATGGATATTTCCAATTGCCATTTCCAAAATAGACGGCCGTGCTTCCGGAAATACCGCCAGAGCCGATTACAATGCGTTTGCTTGTAGTCAAATCGTTGGATTTGTAGGCGTTCAAATAGGCAATGCCCTTGCCGTTGTTTACAATGCCGTTGGCGATGTACATGCCCTCGTCAACCTCATTGACGGAGAACTTCGGCCTGTCCGCATCGGCAGTGGATGTCGCGTTGAACACGATATTGCCCAACGCCTCGAAAACGCCATTGTTGGAATTGACGATTCTTTGCGCGTTCCCGGCGTATGCGTTCGTCACGCACATGTACGCGCCTGATTCTATGGTCACGGTGCCGGTTCCTCCGCAATAATTCTGGATATAGAATTCCGACCCGGATTTGATGGTGGTAGCCTTGGCGGGCTGCCATGTCGTACTCGTGGTGCACTTGTAAATGCCGTAGTATTCGTAGTGGAGAGTCGGTAGCGTTCCTGTCGCGCCGCCGGAGAATCTGGCATGGCCGCTCGTGGCGGTGACATTTATCATGTCCGAGAACGAAACAGCGTTTTGAAATTCGTTCTCCTGCCCGTTTTGGCATGTGATCGAATCGACGGAAACGATTTCAGCACCGTCGATTGTCACAGCCGGGCATCCCGCCGCGAAATAGATGGCCTTGGCGGAAATGGGCGAAACGACTTCGACGTTCGCGGGCGCTCCGGCCGCGAACATGTACGTCCCGGATTCGTCGAATGCGTCCCCGGCGTTGCCGCCCCAGTTTGCCATATTGTTGAAAGTCACGCCGTCGCCTTCGCCCGTCCAGATGTAGTCATGATCGCCCTTGGGCGCAATATAGACAAGCGAGCCGGAATCAGCGAAAAGCGTACCGCCGTCGCCTTCGGGGAGAACGAAATTGGAAGCATTTGCAAGGTTAGCGCCCTTGATAAGCGTGTAAGACGGCCCGAATTTTTTCACGGAGCCGGGAGTAAAGCGGATTGTCGCCTTGCTGCCGGATGTCGCCGAGAACGTGCTTGAAGTGATGGACGCCCACGAAGCGCCGTTCAACGCAAATTCAAGCGTCGCCCCGTTCGCGACTTTCAGCGTCTTGGCATACGAAGCGGAAGTTCCCTCGGCAACAAGTTTACTGCCGCTGGCGACACTTACCACGCCGTTGTCGCTGAAGCCCTTGCCTGCGGCGAATACCGCTGTCGCGCCGTTGGTCACGGCATAAGTGCCCTTGAATCCGTTTGACAGGAAGTTTATGTAATTCGTGCCGGAGCCGGTGATGTTCATGACGGCGGTCGTGGTCGTGGAACTCAACTTGCCGTTGATTGTAATCTTGCGCGGAACGCCGTTCGTATCGACTGTATCGAGAGTGAGCGTTGTAGCACCTGAACTTGAAGAGTTGCCGAGCTGCAGATCGCCGGTGCCGTTGGTGCCTCGTGCGATTGTAAAGTCTGAATTGATTGGATGGATAGTAACGGGGTGCGAATAGTTCTCTACCCTCATGTATCCTGAACTTGTATTTTTCATTCCGCCTGAACCTACATATATATCCGCGTAGTCGGTTCCGGTATTATTTGAGTAGCTATGGAGACAGATGCCGCCTGTAGATGTCGTCTCTATCGTGTCCGCAAACAGTTTCCAGTTTTTGTTCAATTGGCAGGAATCGGCATTGTCGCGGTATCCGCCAAGCCACTGCGTGCCGGCACCATACATCGAATACTTTGTTGTAATAAATCTGCCGCCATTGTTCCAGCACCACAAACGATGCGATTCGGGATTTTTGTTATTACCCCACCCGTGCGAGGCGAGCGTCGTCACAATGAACTCGGCTCCCGGCATCAGATAAAGTTCCTGTATCTGGTCGGAGTACTTTACTGTAAGCGACGAATTCGGCGCAATGATCGTGCGGTCGCCGTTGCCGGTGGAAGCACCGAATGCGGATGTCGTCGTCAGTATGTAGTGACCGGATACGATATTCTTGCTGCTGTTGTAGCGAGTCCAAGTCGTTCCCGTCGCCCCGCCCCAGAATATCACACGACCGTTCGGCGGCGTCCATGACAACTTGTTGTCTTCGTTCCATGCCGCGACTTGAGTGACGTCTATATTGCCGTTGAAAGTCACGGCGTTGTTGAAAGTCATGTTGTTCGACGAATTGCTCACGACTTTCACGACCTTGGTGATTGCACCGCCGGAGAAAGTTATCGACGGGCAGCCGGAATCGAATGTGATCGTTCCGTTGACCTGGGTCGATCCAGACGGAAACGCTATGGCGCTTGCAGTGGTCGTGCTCGGGAACGTGTAGCTGCCTGCCGTGTCGAAGGCAGTTCCCTCGGCCTGCCCCCAGTTTTGCATGTCGGTGAAGGTTGCGTTGTCGCCGCCGCCCGTCCATGTGTATGTCGCCGCATTCGCAACACCCGCCGCGAAAAGCGCCGCCGCGACAATCGCGGCCTTGAGCATCGTTTGTTTCTTCATCGTTCCGCCTCCTTGTTGTTTGTTTTGCGGTGTTTCAAAACCAGTGGAGGCGAGCAACGAGTTTA
>Ga0310695_10012349_pt1 | contig 11980 bp, 9 predicted proteins | sample RumenRJG_04DNA_FD_203882 | JGI IMG/M metagenome (GOLD analysis project Ga0310695, IMG submission 203882) | Bovine rumen microbial communities from Lethbridge, Alberta, Canada - RJG_04 (v2) (version 2) | ecosystem: Host-associated > Mammals > Digestive system > Stomach > Rumen | place: Canada... | reverse complement strand
GATTCCTGCCGCGCTTGGTGCGGATAGGCGCGTAATCCATTGCCCAGACACGAACAAGGCGTTCAAAGCGGAGGAGGCATTTGCAAAAGACATTGCCCGTGCGCTTTACAGCGTGGATACGAATGGCTCTCCAGATGCCGAGAGGGAACAAACTGATGAATACTCGACTGACATTTGCACGAACTGTTGTGCGGAGGTCTTTAGACAGGATTAACAAGATTGACAGGATTTTGGGAAAAGGAAGCAACATTCTTAATCTTGTAAATCCTGTAAATCCTGTCTAAAACAAAACCAGAAACCTATAAAACCTGTCTAAAATAAAACAAAGCTTAAAGGAAGGGAGAAAACATGAAAAAGATAATGACTGCCGTTGTTGGCTTGATGCTGCTGGGCGGGTGCAAGATGAAGGAGTTTTCTTCGTCGCCGTTCTACGAAGGAAACGAAGTGAAGTTCACTGGCGCGGTCGAGGATCGCGTCAACCTGTGGCCGGTCGCGTACTACCGCGAGCCCGTCGGATCGCTCGCCTGGCCGCTCATCTCGTGGGGTGACGACCACCTCGCGCTTCGTCCGTTCTACTCGCAATACAAGCAAAGCGGCAGCGGCGACTATGACGAGTTCAACTTCTTTTGGCCGATAAGTCAGTTCGACACAAAGCACAGAGACTATCGCGTGTTCCCGCTCTTCTGGGGAGAGAGCTATAGCGACAAGCCATATTTCTGCCTTTTCCCTGCCCTGTGGTGGAACAGGGAGTTCGCCGGAGTATTCCCGATCTTCTGGGACAACGACGACGACGATGACGGCGGCTTCTGCGTCTTCCCGCTTTGCTGGGCTGGGTGGGAGAAGAGCGGAGACTTGTGGAACACGATTTGGCCGCTCTACTACTACGAGTCGAGAGAGCGCTCCTCGTGGAGCGAAGAGAAAAGCAAGTTCTGGGCGTTCTGCGGGCTCGCGGGCTTCAATCGCCGCGACGGTAAATTCACCAACCATCGCTGCCTACCGTTCTACTTTTGCGACGACGGCGACTTCTATTCGCTGCCGTATTCGCGCTACACCGATGACGGCCGCATCAAGAGCCGAATCCTCTGCGGTCTCGCGGGATGCGACTCGAACACTAACGGCGACTATCAGGCGTCGTGGCTGCTGCCGTTCTATTCACACGACAAGGCCAATGACGAGTTCTTGACTCCGCTTTTCGGCAAGACAAAGGATGCGAATTGGCTTATTCCGTTCTACTACCACGACGAGCACTTGATGCTCACGCCGCTTTTCGGCAAGACGGTCGAGGCCAATTGGACGCTGCCGCTCTACTACAAGGACAAGGAGAAGTTCCTGACGTTGATCGGCGGCAAGGATGGCGATGCCGACTGGGTTGTGCCGTTCTACTGGCGCGACAAGAGGACTTTCGCCTCGCTTCCCTATTGGCGGCAGTATGGGTCGGACGGCGAGATCGACAGGGCGTTTTCTCTCCCGCTTCTCTCGGGCTACGAGCGCGACGACAAGACCGGCGATCGGCTTCTCTATCTTCTCATGGGGCTTGGCGGCCATGTCTGGAACGACGCGACAGGCGGCGCGAGCTGGGTGTTCCCGCTTTTCTACAAGGACCGTGAAAGCTTCTACACGCTCCTCTACGGACGCAATCCACGCCGCACATGGCTCTTCCCCGTCTACTTCGACGGCGAGGAACGCACATACATAACGCCGCTCTACGGGCGCAACAAGAAGGACGGCAGCGACTGGCTCATTCCCCTCTACTACCGCAACAAGGAGTCGTTCATCACTCCGCTCTACGGGAGGTCGGGCGAGGCGTCGTGGCTCTTCCCGCTCTACTGCCGCGACGAGTCGCAGTTCAACTCGCCGGTCTATTCGTATTGGGACGACGCGAAGAAGGGAACGCGCGGCTTCTTCTCCCTGCCGCTTCTCTCTGGCGCGAACTGGGAGACGAATTCGTGCGACAAGACCTGGTTCACGCTCGCGGGGCTTGTCGGCGGATCGTCGAATGCCTCTGGCTCGCACAAGACCAACTGGGCGCTTCCGCTCTTTTTCCGTGAGGCAGGGCAGTCGTTCTATTCCATTCCATACGGTTGGAATGGCGGCGGCACGGGATGCACGAACACATATTTTGCTGCCGGGCTTGCAGGTATCAAGTCGGGCTACTGGGAGGGTGGCTGGATATTTCCGGTCTACAAGAAGGAGGCGAACGCCGACTACAGCTCGAAGGCGGCGTGGATGGATGCGGAGAAGTTGCCTGACGACATCAAGATATGGACGGCAACGCGAACCAACAGCGTCTGGAATTCTTCAAGGAAAGCGTATGATTTCAAAGATGTCGTTCAAGAGTTGCAGGCGACCGACGTGTGGGCAAAGGACGTGCGGACGGCTTTCCTCCTCTCGGACAACGACAGGCACCTCAATGGTGGTCTTCCATACGGCGCCACGAACCGCTACGAGATGACGGAGAGACACAAGCTCGGCAACAAGCTCGTGTTCAACCACGAGAGCAAGCGGAAGGTCTGCTTTGACACGGCGACACGCGAGAAGATCTCAGATAGCGAGGAAGGCGACACATCGCTTCTTATGCTCCTCTACAACGGCGAGCATCGCTCTGACAAGGCAAAGGGCACGAGCTACGCGAGCCACCGTGTCCTCTGGAAGCTTTGGGACTGGGAGGAGGAGAACGGGGATGTCGCGCTCGATGTCTTCCCGGGCTTCACCTACGACGCGAAGACGAACGGCTATTCAAAGACGTCCTTCCTCTGGCGCTTCTTCCGCTACGAGAACGATCCCGAGAAGGGCAGGAAGGTCGATCTTCTCTTCATCCCGATGTGGAGATAATGGAGTGGGAAATGGTATAATGCCTAAGATGTTTTTAGACAGGATTAACATGATTGACAGGATTATGGGAAACGTCGGCAACATTCTTAATCTTGTTAATCCTGTAAATCCTGTCTAAAACAAAACCTGAAAAACCAGAACTGAATTTGAACAAAGGAGCGAAATGACAATGGCAGTTTTAGCGGCGACGGTGTGGTTTATCCCCGGGTGGCTCCGCACTGCGGAACCGCACGAGGGAATCCTCGAGTGCGTCTCGAACGCCTTTCCCGAGGCGAGCGTCGAGTTCAAGAGTTGGGATGGCGACAACCTCGTGTGGCCGCTTTCGGTTAACTCGGCGGACAAGGAGTCGTGGCGCTTTGCGTTCGAGATCGCGATGATGCCGCCCGAGGCGCGGACAAACCTGACGCTCGTCGGACACTCCCTCGGCGGGCGCATCACCGCGCGTGTCCTTGCGCGTCTCGCCGAGAACGGGCTCAAGGTGCGGCAGGCGATCTTGATGGGCGCGGCGATTCCGGCGAATGACCCCGATCTCGCAAAAATGGGTCTCGCGTCGGAGCTCCCCGTCCTCGCTGTCTGCAACCCGAAAGACCATGTCCTTCGCTACGTCTACGCGACGGTCGGCGGAGAGGGCGCGGTCGCGTTCGGCGCGAACGGAACGCCTACGCCCTGCGCTAACGTCGTCGAGTGCGTGACGCCGACGAACATCACGCGCGAGGCGAGTATCGATGGAATATGGGCGAAGAGCCAGGCGCTTAAGGACATCGCCAACCACCACGAGAAATTCTACTTGGAGTATGCGCGTCGCATCCTCGGCGGCGAGGAGCCGTCTGGGAAGGTCATGGTGCCGCAGGGCTTCCCAGGTGTAGAGGGGCATGTGATGGATTCAATGGTGTGGTGGGACGTCCTTGACTCTTCGGGCGGATGGAAGCTCGAGAAGAACAAGGTGACGGGCCACTGCCGCATCATCGATCCCGACAAGCTTCGCAAGGCGTGGGGCCGCGAGTCCGAAATGCGCTCGGCGTTCGAAAAGGTGAAACAACAATTGAAGTAATACAAAAGGAGGTAAAATGATGGACGCAATAATACTTGCTGCGCTCGCTCTCTTGAGTGTGCCGGTATTGCTTATCGTTATACTCGTGAAGGTCTGTGGACTCGAAAACAAGGTCACAGATCTCGCGCTAAAACTTACTGTGATTGATTTCACACAGAGTCACGTAACCGCCGCGCAAGCGGGGTTCGCGATTCGTAGCGAGCCAAGCCGAGCGGAGCGAGTGCCGAGAGACACAGAGAAGAAGGTGGCGGTCGCCGCGCCGTCGCCAGTCGTCGCGTCGCCAGTTGCTGCGCCGCCGGCCGCCAAACCGCCGGTCGCCCCGACGCAAGTCAAAGTTTCGGCAGCAAAAGAGAATGTTGAAAAACCGCTCTCCAACTCCAACTCTCCAACTCCAACTTCTTCTCCATCCGTTCCCCCGGCCCCTCTTCCCAGAACCCCCTACGAACCGACGGCGTTCGACATGTTCTGGATGCGAATCGAGGACTGGTTCGCCGTTCGCGGCGACTTCGCTCCGAAGGGAATGACCCACGAGTTCGCCTTTGCGACGCGCTGGCTCATCCGCGTTGGCGCAGTGCTTATCATCGGCGCGATCATCTACTTCGTGAAGTTGTCGATCGACCGCGGCTGGATGGGCCCGACAGGGCGCGTCGCCGCTACCCTCTTCTGGGGCATGGTCGGCTGTGTCGGCGGCTCGTGGCTTGTCAAGAAGGGGAGATATTCGCTTCTTGGCCACGCCATCGCCGCGCTTGGCGTCGTCGCGCTCTATCTCGGCTTCGGGCTCGGTCACCGCTTCTTCGACCCGCCGGTCATCGCCTCGCCCGTCTTCGCGTTCGCCGCGCTCGCCGGCGTTACGCTCTTCGCAGGAGTGATGGCCGTCTACCTCCGCTCGCCGCACATCGCGGTGATGGGGCTTATAGGCGGATATCTCGTGCCGGTTATCGCAGGACGCGACAGCGGCTTCCCGCTCGGACTCGACCTCTACCTTCTCGTCCTCAATCTCGGCGCGTTCTACGTCTCACGCAAGCGCCTGTGGTCGGCGCTCGACTTCCTCGCGTCCATGCTGGCTGTCCTGATGTGCTTTGTCTGGAGCGCTTCCCACCCGAACAGCGGCGGACAGTCTGCGGTGCTCGTAAACCTCGCGTTCCTCTCGGCAGTCCACGCGCTCTACATGACGGGCGTCATCGTCGGGTCGAAGACGCGCGGCAAGGTCGGCAACGCAGTTGCGTGGGCGGGGCTCTGCATCAATGCAGTCGCCTACTTTGCCTGGCTCGCCGCGGTCTTCCGCGAATCGTTCTCCAGCAGCTACGCGGGCCTCATACTCCTCGGACTCGTCGCCGCGTATCTCGTCGTCGCGACGCTGGCAATCCGCCGCGGCTGGGCCGACCGCGCGACGGTGAACATCCTGCTCGTTTTCGCGCTCGCGTTTCTCGCGATTTCGCCGGTCTTGCTGTTCGGGAAGGCATGGTGGGCAGTCTCGTGGGCGGCGATCGCCGTTGCTGCGTCCGAGGCAGAGATACGCTCGGGGCAGAAAATCCTCGGCATCCTTTCGTGGATTATCTTGATCGTCGCCTCTTTTGCGACCCTCTTCCACTACGCGCCGCTTGCCTACTGCCAGCGTTCGGTCTCCCAGCTGACCCAGCTTTCGGGCGGCGAGTATTTCTCCGAGTTTGCGCTGCGGCTGGTTCGTCTTTGGTCGCTCCCTGCCGCAGCCGCATTCATCGCGTACCGCAGGCGCGTCGGCCCGATCGCAATCGCCGCGCTCGCCGTGACGTTCATATTCTTCACCGGCGAGGCGCGCATCTTCGGTTATGTCTTCTTCCCTTCGCTGAAGACAGGCACCGTGTCCGTCGCGTGGCTTCTCGCCGCGTTTACGGGTCTTTGGGCCGGCATCGTCCGCCGCAGCCGCGCGACGCGCATCACGGCGCTCTCGCTTCTTGGCGTCTCGGTCGTGAAGGTGCTCCTTATGGACACTGCACATCTCGCGACCCCCGCTCGCGTCGCCTTGTTCGCGCTCGCGGGCGTCCTCCTCATCGTCGGAGCATTCCTCTACATGAAGTTCAAAGAAAGGTTTGAAGACCATGCATAAGTCAATTCTCCTCGCTATCCTTCCGCTCGCCGTTTTTGCGGCGAAGGAACCTCAGTCCTGGCCGTTGACAGGTGTTGTCACTGAAGAGTGCGCTGTCGCCGTCAGCGCCAAGCCGATGCTCTACTCGGCGGCCACACAGGGTCGCGAAGATGCCTTGAGGAGCGAGCTCCGTGTCCGCGACTCGAAGGGGCGCGACATCCCATACGCCTTCCGCGCCGCGAAGACGCGCGTCGTCGACGAGGTGAAGGATTGGCGCGAGCTCAAGGTGACGCGTGTCACGGAGACGGACGGACGGCTCGTCGTCGACGCCGAGTTCCCGGCTGGCTCATCGAACCCCGAGCGCTTTCTCGCGCTCAAGGTCGCGACGCCCTTGACCGATTTCGAGCAGTCCGTCGAAGTGTCGTCCGAGGGTGTGCCGCTCGCGAGCGGAGTCCTCTGCGACTACCGCAAGTTCGCAGACCTTCGCGTAACCGAGATGCCGCTCGAGGCGTCGTATTGCCGCACGCTGACCGTCACATTCGCAAAGCCGACGAGCGAGGCGGCGGCTGCGGCGTTCGAGAGGACGATCCGCGAGAACGGAGAGGGGAAGCTCGAGGCGAAGAGCATCCGGGAGTCGGTCGTGAACCGTCCGTTCCGCATCGACTCCCTGTCCGTCGCCGTTCCGAGGACGCGTGTGCGATTTGAGGCGGCGCCGCCGATGGAAGTCTTGACTGCCTGCACGGTGGAGACGGACGCGAAGGCGAAGAAGACGGTGCTTGAGACCTCGGTGTTCGGACTTCCAATGACGGCGATTGCCGTCAACGCGACCGACCGCAACTTCTCGCGCAAGGTCGCGGTCTTCCGCCGCATGGACGCGCGCTGGCATCCGCTTACGACGGGGCGCATCAGCGCCGTCAACCTTCCGGGTGAGAGGAAGAGCAACCTTGAAATCGCCTTTGGGCGCGAAGTGCGCGAAATGGCGCTTCGCATCGAGATTGAGAACGACGACAACCCGCCGCTGATTCTTGCGACGACTTCGGACGCAGGCGTCGAGGGGTTTCCCATGACGCTCAAGGTGACGCAGTATGACGTCGTCTTTGTCGCTACCCCCGGCGAGAAGTATTCGCTCGTCGTCGAGCCAGGTGCGGATCGCCCGCGCTACGACGAGGCGATTCTCGGCTACATCGACCGCGTGCAGGATCCAGCTCGCTTCGAGATCGGCCTAAATACCGTGGGTGGGGATCCATTCATCATCGGCGGCGAGGACGGCCCGACGGCAATCTGGCTCACGACGCCGTTTGATGTGATACCGTTCATCTCGGTAATCGTATTTGTCGCGCTTGGTCTAATCTGCATCTGGCTTGTCAAGTCGACCAACCCGCCTAAACAGGAATTGTAAAACCTATCGTAGTCTGTTGGCACATAGATTTCGTCCGCACCGTAATCTCATTTCAGCGGTTCCGACTCCGTGGTGTTTCGGTATTTGGTAAAATACTTCTGAAATGAAATAGGACTACAACAGGCGGCATGATTATGCGACGGTTCTTGGATATCTTTTGGCTAGTTGCTAAATATACATTTGCGACAGTGGGAGTGTTTGTGCTATTGATGGTGGCGAGTGTCTTGCCAGATATTCCTGGAGCCAAGCGGTTCAGACGCTACTGTTCCTATCCCAACAAGGATGCTTTGATTGCGGCTGAGACGAATGATGTAACGTTTGTTAGTGATTGCTTGCTGAACGGCACGAATTATGTCGTTGTTGATATGAGGCCCTGTCGATTCCTTGCGTCTGGCCCTGCGGTTCTCGTGTATGGTCCGGACGGACGGCTTTTCGACAAGACGAGCGATGAAGGGGATGATTGGAGATTTCAGCAAACATGGGGGAAAGCCTGGTGTAAGTCGCTTTCTGACCAGACGGCGAATTGGCTGAGGACGACGAGTTTGCCGAAACCGATGTTGCATTCGCCGACCACGATGGGCGAGTTTGCCAAGTATTTAGGGCAGGCGTCAAAGGATTTTGCCGAGCCGCTTTCGCCGATTGCGCGGCGCGGCATTCGGTTCTACTGCAACGACAAGGCGGCGAAGAAGGTCTTTTCCCCTCGCTCGCCGCAGTCGGAGACGCCAATTCCAGACGGGCAGGGGTCTTACGAAATGGTGACTTTTTGGGAAGTGGTGACGAATGCCTGCGAGCAGACCGGCTGCACCTTCGACATTGCAGGTGGCACCGTTTGGATTGATCCAAAGTAATAGTCGCCTTGTGGCACTAATCGCTTTGTGTTGTGAGGATAGTTTCTCGTATCCCGATAGCATGGTTTCCCCCATCCCGGTAGCTTTATCGTACGCAACGGTTATTGTCTGAAGCAATTGACATCGCCCAGAGTTTCCACGCCTATTCCATTCTACAAGATTTAGTCCGCACCGTAATCTCATTTTTCTGTTGCCTTTCGCCCGGGCATTATGGTATGCTGTTCTCATGAAGTCGAAAAAGTCATTGCTTAAGCAGGAAAAGCTTTCAGAAGAACCGAGGAGGTCCCTTGCCGGCTGCGGACGAGATGGTGCGCTTGACGGCTGGTGGGCAAAGTACGGCTTGGTCGAGCGCACGATTGTCTCCTCGCAGGAGCGTCGCCGTCGTGGCGCGAAGGCGAAGCGCAGCAGCCGTGCGCGAGAGTTCGGCGATATCTGCGAGATGACCGATGGTCTTGCCGTCCGTTGGCGCAGGGATGGATTTTTTGACGGCGAGGAGCTCGCCTGCATCCTTTTCCGCGATGCTGGCTACTATGCCTACCTCGACTTCATGCGTCGCGCGAGTGGCCGGAGGGTCTCGCGACTGAAGGCCTATGTCCGCCGGCCGAGCTATTACGATGCAGAGAACGCCCGTCGTCGCGCCCTCGCGGCCGAGCGCCGCAAGATCCGCGCCCGCCGCACCGACAACGACTGCCCCACGAAGGAGCAGATTCTCGACGCGTGGATTGCTCGGCGCAAGTCGCACGAAGACGCGATTCGCTTCGGCAGCCTCATCGAGGATCTCGAGTGCTATATTGACAACTCGCTCCGGCGCGACGAGGACGGAGTGATTGTCGGGCGAAATCCTGGCGTGAAGGGCTGGCTTCGAGAGAACATCCCCGCGCTTGCGCTCCAGTACACGACTGTGATGCGATACAAGGCTGCGGCCAAGAAGCTGAAGCAGATCACGGAGCTTTCGGACCCGACGCCAATGGATGTGGTTCTGCCTCCTCAGGCCGCGTTGGAAAGGATGGAGGTAATACGAGATTATGGTGCGGATGAGATAATGCCAGAGGCGAAAGTTGCGTTGGGAGAGGCGAAGAACGGAAGGTTGTCGGGTGGAATTGCCAAGGTGTCGCCTTCGCAGGCTGTCAAGGTGGCGGAGTCGCAGGATTCTGAGGTGCATTTGTCGTCTAACGAGGTGATTGCACCGCATGTTGCCGAGGTGCCGACGGTGGAAGTCGTAAGGGCGAGGGCGATATGGGAGGAGGTTGTCAAGGACGTGGGGAAGAGCGCGACGGCGCTTTTCGAACGGTTGGACGCGCTGGTTGACCCCGCGCGGGTCGAGGATGCGAACATGTTGGCGGCGTGGAGGGAGAAGTATGCGAATGAGATTACGGAGCGGACGAAAAAGATGTGGTGGCTAAGGAGACTATGGAGAAAAGTCGGGTAGCTGGGCGAAAAAGTGAATCAAGTTGGTGAATCGAGCGCCATTCGCGTGAGTAGGTGAACGAGATTTGATATACTACGTGTGGTATGAAAAAGCCGTTGCCAGTCAAGATTGTGGAAGCCATTGGGTGGGTGTATGTCGCGCTCGTGGTTTGGTGGATCATGTTTTTGATTGTGACGGCAAGGACTTCTGAATGGCCAGGGGTGCTAATTGGCGGATCACTTATGCTTTCGCTGCCAGTTAGCATGGTGTTCTCGCTACGCACTGGACAGCGCTTCGGATTTGTCGTTCCGAACACGGTCGTCTTTTCATTTGTCATCGTTGCGTCGGTTGCTACCACCCTCCACATCAATTTAAAATGGGTGGTTTTGTCGTTGATTCTCCTGGTTGTGCCAGAGATCCTTCTTCGTCTTTCTTCGTCCAGGCAGTGGTTGACGGAAAAGGCAGTCGAATCAACCAAGGGGCGAGGGCGCCTGTACACGATGGCGATGAGGATCTTGCCATTGTGGCCCGTTATTCTTCTTGTGCTGTTCGCAATTTCCATTGTATGAAAATCATCAAGTCCAGTGCAATTTCAGGTGAGGTGTCGGTTTCGGATGTCATTGCCGAGTTAAGGCGCGGGAGCCGCGTCCTGCTGCTCCTTCGCCATTCGGAGCGTCCGAGGATCGGCTATGAGGACAAGACTTTCGGCGCGTCGCTGCCGCTTACGGAGAACGGGAAGCGGCTGTGCGTCGAGTTCGGTCGGATGCTGGCGGGCACGACGCCGAGCGTCGAGTTCAGGGCGAGTCCGCTTCTTCGGACGGTAATGACGGCCGAACTTGTCGCAGAGGGCATGGGGCTCGCTGGCGCGGAAGTCGTCCGCGATGCGCTCATTGGCAATGGGTCAGCTTACGTCGCGTCTGAGCTCGAGGTCTGGCGGCTTTTCCGCGACGGGTCGTTTTTCCAGCGGATGGGCGAGTATATGCAAGCAGGCGAACAGCGCGGGTTCAATCCGCTCGTGCCGGCGACCAACGCCTTCGAGGAGCATGCGCTGTCAGTGTTTTCGGCGCAGCTCGGCGTCTTTGCGACGCACGACGTCTATGTCGCGGCGTTCCTTCATGCGCGCGGCGTCAAGACCGATTTCAATCCCGACAACTGGCCGCGGTTCCTCGACTCCGCGGCGATCGTGCTGCGTCCGGACGGCGAACGCCGGTATATGTTCGTCCGCGCTGGGCTTTCCCCTCTTGCCTGCGGAGTGTGAATAAGGCAAGAAAATTTGGTATACTATTGGGCAAAGGCAATACACAAAAGGTGCATATTGTGAATAATCTCAAAGCCGAGAAGGGAGCGCAAGCGATCAAGTGAGCGGAATCGTGAGAGCGGACGCGATCGTCGCCGGCGCCGGTTTCTGGGGCTGCACGGTCGCGCGCCGTCTCGCGGAGGCGGGGCGTAAGGTCCTCGTCCTCGAAGCACGTGGCGCAGTCGGCGGCAACGTCCGCTGCGAGACCGATCCTGAGACGGGGATCGAGGTCCATCTCTACGGCAGCCACATCTTCCACACGCACGACATGGCGGTGTGGAAATTCATCCGCCGCTTTACCGAGTTCAACGGCTACCAGCACAAGGTGCTCGCGAACTATAAAGGCAAGATATACTACCTTCCCCTTGGCCTTGCGCTGATCAACAAGTTCTTCGGCGTGGAGCTTGCCCCAAGCGAAGTCGCGGAATTCATGAAGGACGAGCGCCATTCGTCGGCGATCTTCGACGCGTTCTTCCGCGGTTATACATCGAAGCAGTGGGGCAAGGCGCCCGAGGAGATAGACCCCTCGATAATCAAGCGCGTGCCAGTCCGCGACAACTACGACGTCAACTACTTCAAGGACTATTTGCAGGGGATCCCTGCCGACGGCTACAACGCAGTCTTCGACAGGATGCTTGACCATCCGAACATCGAGGTGAAGGTCAATGCGCCTTTCGCCCTCTCTGACATGGCGGATGCGCCTGTCTACTACTCTGGGCCCATTGACGCGCTTTTCGGCTACAAGTTCGGGCACCTTCCGTGGCGGACGCTCCGCTTCGAGACGGAGACCGTTGGCGTCAAGGACTTCCAGGGAACTTCGGTCGTCAACTACACGGAAGCCGAAGTCCCATACACCCGCATCCACGAGTTCAAGCACTACCATCCCGAGCTCGCCGACGTCATGTCCGCGCCGAAGACGATTGTGATGCGCGAATATTCCGCCGCATGGAAACCGGGAAACGAGCCGTACTACCCGGTCGACTGCGAGGAGTCGCGCGCGCTTCTCGCGAAGTACCGCGAAGAGGCGGCGAAGGTCCCGAACCTCATTGTCGGCGGACGGCTTGGCGGATACAAGTACTT
>Ga0310695_10012346_pt1 | contig 11984 bp, 10 predicted proteins | sample RumenRJG_04DNA_FD_203882 | JGI IMG/M metagenome (GOLD analysis project Ga0310695, IMG submission 203882) | Bovine rumen microbial communities from Lethbridge, Alberta, Canada - RJG_04 (v2) (version 2) | ecosystem: Host-associated > Mammals > Digestive system > Stomach > Rumen | place: Canada... | reverse complement strand
ATTCTGATTGGTAGCACCGTGTTTGCCGTTAGGTTTTGCGGTTTTGAAATCCGTATATCCGAGTTTAACACTACTTGCCTCGTCAGTATAACTCCATGTGCTCTTGTTAGTTATCATTTCCCACCAAACGCCGACGTATTTTACGGGTTTTATCCAACTAACATCTTCGTATGCACAAGGCTCGTTAAGATTAAGGGTAATTCTTGAAGCTAAAATACCGGCTGCATCGTCAGTAACGATAATTGTTCGCCATGGAGAAGTGCAAGGTGTCTGCATATAACAAGCATTACCGGTTGCATCAGGTGTTAAATGAGAAATAAATTTGTTTTCTTGAGGAATAAATTCAAGACTCATGCAAGAATAATCAACCAAAGCAGCCTCATGAAGCGAGATAAAAAACTTATTATCAGAGGTTTTCATCAAAAGCGGAGTCTGAACGCCATTTTCTGAAAAGAAAGTTTGTGAAGCATTATCACGAACATTTTTATAAAAATTCTTTTGAATTTCGCTAAGTTTACATTCGGTATACTGATATTCTTGAGAATCATAATCTCCCGGAATCCACCAAACAGTATTGTCAGAAGACATTTTAAACTCGGTAAGCTCTTGTTTTATGACAAAATAAGCGAAGTTTTTTTGAACAGGAAATTCATAACGAAATCCCAAACCGTCGTTGAAAAGTCTGAAAACAACTTCAAATTTTTTACCGGAAGTTTTTTGAATAAACTCGGTTTTGGCTTGATTATATGAATTCAAAATTTCCTGCTCCTCACCCCAAACAGGTTTCCAAGTCTCGCTAAAAGAAGAATTTTGAGTTTTTCCTTGTTCAAAATTTTTAGAAAAATCAATATCAGAATTATCTTCCGTAACCTTAAAAGTATAAGGTTGAGAAACGTTAGGCGTTAAAACGAAGCCCAAAAAAGATTTTTCAATAACGGTAACGCCATTTTTTTTAAGGCTGTAATAAGGTTTTCCGCCTTCAACACCGAAATTACATTCGAGTTTACCGTCAGGCGATTTAAGATTTTGTGCATTGACAATGCCGCACAACAACATTGCCGACAATAACAGTTTTGCTTTCATAAACTTAGGAGATTTTTTTTATTAGTAATTTAATGATGCACAAAGTTAAAAAAGGATTTTTTAAAACTTAATAATACAATTAGAAAAAAATAAGAAAAAAATCCGCAACCGTTTGCACAAAAAAAAAGAGCCGCAACAAATTGCAGCTCTACAAAATATATTTTTTTTCAAACAATATTATGCTTGAAATCTTTCCGCGATTTCCATACACATTCTTGAATTGTGATATGGACATTTCCAAGGTCCTGTTTTTTGCTCCTGAGAATATACTTTGTGTTCGTCCTTTGAAACACGCCAAAACCATTCTCCGTTATCTTTATCAATAATATAATTTTTAATAAACTCCCAAACATTAAGGCTTGCCTGCAAAAATTTTTCATCGCCTGAGAGTTGATAAGCGTTAATAAAACCGATAACAGCCTCAGCCTGCGGCCACCAATGCTTGTCAGAATCTTCCACAACGCCGAAAGTACCCTCGCTCATAAGTCCGCCGTCTAAATCAAGACCGTCCCTCAAGGCTTGCTCCGCCATTTTCAAACAAACGGGCTTGCAAAGATTTTTAACCTCTTCGTCGCCCAAAACTTCAGCAGCCTCCCACAAAAGCCATGAACCTTCGATATCGTGTCCGTATGAATTATTTTTTGACTGATGAGTCCAATCCTCAGAGAAAAACAAATCGAAATAACCTTTTTCTTGATTAATAATTTTTCCTAAAAAGACATTAACTATCAGATTTTTAAGAGCTTTTTCGAGTTTTTCGTCCTTGTAAACCCGAAAAAGATTCGTATAAGCCTCAAGTATATGAAGATGAGTATTCATCGTTTTCGGATCGTTTTTATCCTTATCCGAAAGTCGTAAATCCTCCAAAAGTTTCCAATCTCTTGAATAAGCCTCGAAATATCCGTTTTTATCCTTGTCAAAAGAATATTTTTCGATTACCAGAAACAATTCAATTGCCTGATTCAAAGCCTCTTGCTTCTTTGTTATACGATAAAATTCCACCAAAGCGTAAATCATAAAAGCAATTGCATAAATCTGTTTACGAGTGTTAGAAGGCGTTCCGTCAGCATTCAACATCCAATAACAACCTCCATATTCCTTATCCAGAAAATGCTCCGTATTATAAACGTATGCCCGACGTGCAAGTGTCAGATACTCAGAATTTTTGAAAATTCTGTAAGCGGCTGAATAAGCCCATAAAATACGTGCGTTGAGTACCGCACCTTTTTCTGATTCAGGATGTTTTGTCATATCAGAATCTATGGAACCGATAAAACCACCGTTTACCTCGTCCAATGTATTTTTCTGCCAAAATGACAAGATTGAGTAACATTGATGCGTTACCTCAAATTTCAAATCTTTAATTCTTGAGTCCATTTTTTTCGTGTTTTATTAGTGTAAAAAGGAATTAGCACAAAGATAAAACAAAAAAATTTAGGTATCAAAAATCTTCGACATTTTTTTTGTTTAATTTTGCAATTACAATTCCGGAAATAAAACCGAACAAATGCCCTTCCCATGATATTCTCGGGTCAGAGGGCAGGACTCCAAAAATCACTCCGCCGTAAAGGAAGAAAATAATTCCTGAAATTATTAAAGTTTTTAATGAAAATTTGAAAATTCCTATCGCTAACAAAAAACCAAGCAAAGCGAAAATCACGGCCGACATTCCGATATGATAACTCGTACGCGCAAAAATCCATGTTAAAAAACCAGCAGAAAGCGCTGAAAGTATCCAAACCCTCCACGCTATATTTTTATAACACCAAAACAAAGTGAAGGTCAGCACAAAAATTGCTCCCGAATTAGAAACTATATGTCCTAAATCAGCATGCAAAAAAGGTGCAAACAAAATTCCTTTCAAACCGCTTATTGTTCTGGGCATAATTCCAAAATAGGCAAAATCTATAGGAATAATCACGTCCACCAAAAAGACAAACCACATCAGCAATACAACTGAAGATGAAATAATTAACGCTTTTTTCATAATCTAATACACTGATTTTCTTTCGTTTTCGTCAATAACTTTAATTTTATAAACCTTATTATCAGGATTCGGAAGTTTTGTATTCCGAAGCCACGGATTAAGATATTTCAACATTTTGTAATTAAGCGAAACCTCTTTTGCAAAAGCATAAAGGTCGTTTACGGCAGTATCAACTTCGATACTTTTGGTTTTGATTTGAGGATAAAGATCTTTTTCTCTAAAAACAAAACCGTAATCATCAGGATGTGTTAAAAGAAGTTTGTAAGCCAAAATTCTATAAATATAACGTCCCGTTTCGGTGTTCAATCGCAAATCATAATAAGAATTTTCGCCTTGAGCCGTAACAACTCTCTGCATTCCCGCTTGTCCGCAGTTGTAAGAAGCGGCAGCCAAAGTCCAATTATGAAATTTTGCGTATGCTTGTTTCAAAAATTTACAAGCCGTTTCCGTAGATTTTTCAAAATCATAACGTTCATCAACATCAGAATTGATTTCAAGACCGTTTTCTTTTCCCGTAGTTTCAAGTATCTGCCAAAAACCCACGGCTTTAGCAGGCGAGACCACATTGTCAAGACCACTTTCGGCAACGCACAAATACACAAAATCTTCAGGAACTTTGTTCTCTTTCAAAATTTGTGAAATACGGGGAAAAAACCTATTAGACCTTTTAATATACAAAAAAGTTTCAGAATGCCAATACATCGTTTTCAACAATTCTTTTTCTAACGATTCCCTCACGTCAAAATTTTGCAAAGGAACTTCTTCACCGCAAAAATCCAATTTTTCGGGAATAATAGGCAAATAATTTTCGTAATTCTCCTTCATATCCGCCCTGTAAGCCGAATCTCCATCAACAGTTGCTTGTATAAAAAGTTTTAACGCCGCAAATGCCACAACAGCAAATGTCAGCAAATAAGCCAAACAGAGTATCGTTTTCTCCGTTTTGGAATTAGATAATTTCATTTTGTTATGAAAATTTTTTATAAATTATTAAAAATCAAATGCAAAAGTTTTAATTTTGTATTCTCAAACCAAATAAAAAAAAGGATGAAATACGGAATAATTATAACGTTACTTTGCATTTTTATAATTACATCATGCAAAAAGAATACCGAACTTTTTGAAATTGACATTAAATGCTCTCAAGCTAACAACCTGACCGTCAGAATTTTTTCTGAAACCGAAACCGGTCTTAAACTTGAAGATTCATCAAAAATCGAAATGTCAAGGGCAAAACTTTCGGGAAAAGTTTTAAAACCCGAATTAATGTATATTTTCATTGACAATTTCAACGATTATTTGCCCATTTTCGTAGAAAACAGCAATATCTCGATAGTGTTAAACAATTCTAAAATTAGCAAAAGCAGTGTTAAAGGTTCGGAAAGTCATAAAATTTTCACGGATTTTGTACAATCCTATACTGCATACTGCGACAAAGCGGCAGGAATTAAGAAAACTTTATCGAACGCAGAGAAGAATTATGACACCCTCATGATGAAATCCATGGAGGAAAGTTATTCGGTTTTGAAATCGGAATTAATTGATTTTCAAGTGCGTTTCGTTGAAAAATATATTTACTCGCCGGTTGCGTGTTATATAATAAGTTCGCATTTGATGTATGGGCTTTCAAAAGAGAATTTACAAAAACTATTGGAAGGAATTCCAAATTCCAATAAAGACAACAAATATTATTTCACGGCAAAAAATTATTTAATGCAATTAAAAAATGAAAACGAAAAAGATACACTTATTACTTCTGATAATATTCTTGACCAAGTCTCTGATACTCTTTGGGCAAACTCAAGAGGCTGATTATGAAAGAATTTCAAAACAATTAAACAAAAATCTGTCAATCAACGAATTAATCGTAAAATCGGCAGAGCTTTTAACGGGTATGCCATACATTAGCGGCACTTTGGACGAAAGCGATACGGAAAAACTGATAATAAATTTCAAGAAATTTGACTGCGTAACATTTCAAGAAACTTGTGCGGCATTGGCTTTGGATAAAAAATCCGAAAATCCGTCTTTTGAAAATTTTAAAAACAAATTGGAAAATTTGCGTTACAAAAACGGCAAACTTGCCGGCTACGGCTCAAGACTTCATTATTCGTCTATTTGGATCAACGACAATATCAAAAGAGGCAACGTAAAAGATTTAAGTGCAAAACTCGGCGGTGTAAAATTGAGCACGAAAGTCAATTTTATGTCCTCACATTCAGAGATTTACAAACATTTGAAAAATAATGTCGCAAATATTTCGGCAATCAAACAAATCGAAAATGAAATTAATCTTCACCCCGTTTTTTATATCGAAAAAAACAAAATTCAAAGTATCAGCAATCAAATTCCAAGCGGAGCATTAATTTTCATAACGACTTCAAAATCGGGTTTGGATTTTGCGCACGTCGGAATTGCGGTGCAAGAAAACGGCGTTTTAAAAATGATTCACGCCTCCTCAACCGGCAAAAAAACGATGAAAACTCCCGGTGCGTTATCATCGTATCTAAATTCGATAAATAATTTTACAGGGATTTCCGTTTTGGAATTGAACTAAAAAAAATTTCAGCGGTAAAAAGATTGGAATTTTGCGAAAATGCGATACATTGTCTTGAATATTGCACTGAAAATTTTTTCAATCTCAAATCAGCTCCTAAAGAAAAGCCGGGAAAAGGCGACATTCCCGATACATACAAATCATTGTGCGCCAAGAAATTAAAACCGGCTTTAACAGAAAAAACACCTTGAGGAAACACCTCCAACGAAATTATAAAATGATCAGCAACCGAGGTAAAAAAATCATCATCCAACTTCGGTTTTTGAAGATTATGAGCCGTAACAGAAAATTTTATCGGCGCATACAAAAGTTGTTTTGAAACCGACAATCTCAATTCTATCGGTAATTTTTCAAGGTCGGAATTTGTATAACTTTTAAGTTTGAAACCAAAATTTTTTGCAGTAAAACCGATAGTAAGTTTTTTATTTTCAATATTATAAACGCAACCAAAATCGAAACACAAAGCAGAAGAGCGATATTGTTCGAGTTTTGAAAAAATAGTTTTAGCATCCAATCCCAAAGAAAAATTTTTCATAAGATTTTTTGCCGCAGAAAAGAAAAAAACATGGTCCTTACAAGTGAAATGTCCTAATTCGTTAGCGGAAATATCCGTCATCAAAAAATCACCGTAATCAAAAAAATCAATACCACCAGAGAAAATTATTGCGTTTTTAATTTTTCCAGCGTATGAAAACGAGCCGTATTTTATATCGGCAAGATACGATATATAGTTTAGTGACAACGTTTTATCATCAAGACTATCAAGCAATGCGGGATTGGCTTTCACGGAATTGACACCGCGAAAATCCGCTGAAGGGACAAAACCTCCCAAAGAGGCGTAATTACCTGAAATACAAAGTCTTAAAAAAGGATAAATATTTTCTCCGCCGATTTGTGCCTTAGCAAAACCGACGGAAGAAAATATTAATATTATTATCAACGAAAAAATTTTCATTCAAACAAAAACTCTAATTTTCAAAGAGTTTCAAATCAACAAACTCGCCCATTTTTTTATGACCCTGAGCGTTCGGGTGCAAATAATCGTTGTCGTGATAATTATCGTCCAAAACATCCGGCGTTTCTTGATTGCAAATAGCTGAAGAAAAATCAATTACACCGTCATAATCAGCTTTGGTCTTAATCCATTCGTTTACGGCAAGACGACATTTTTCTTTTTTATCATCGTGATAAAAACTTTTTTTGAAAGGCATAATCGTTGCACCAAAAATTTTCAAACCCTTCTGATGAGCTTTTTCAATCATTTTTGAATAAGCCTCGATAAGGTCTTTTGCTGTTTTTTCGGGGTCGGGAGAGTACCCCATATCATTAACACCCTCATAAACAATAACATACTTAACATTTGTCTGATTCAAAATATCTCTTTCAAAACGCACTGAAGCCGTAGGACCAAGACCGCCATTCAAAACGCAGTTTCCGCCGATACCCATATTCAAAACCGCCAAATCTTTCGTTGCGGGATTCTGCAAAAGTCTTTCAGCAAAAATATCAGGCCAACGGTTTTGAGCGTTGGTTGTTGAACCTCTGCCGTCAGTGATTGAATTTCCCAAAACGGCAATTGCAGCAGTATTCTCGTTACCAAAAACATCAAGTCTTTCAATCGAATACCAGTGATCGGTAGTAACCGCACCAGAAAAAGTATTGTTTTTAATTTGATTTCCGGCCAAAATATACGAAGTAGTTCTTGAACCCGGATGTCCCGTAAGTTTTTCAGGCACAACGCCGTAAGCAATTGTTACAGCTAAATCCTCTCTTGCAGTAGTTTTGAAAGCCACTGCGTCTGAAAAAATATTTTCACCAACTGGAATCGTAACATTTTCTTTGCCCGAAAATTTTATTTCAGCAATGTGCAAAGAATCAACAACGCTGCCCTCAAGAGCAGGAGCAATCGTAACAGAAAGAATTTCCAAAGGCTGATCCCCAAACTCGTTTGAAAGCCTAAGTTTTAAACTATCACCACCGATAGAAGTTTTAAAACGCTGACGGATTGTGTTTTGAGTTAAACCCGGAGCAGGCGGCATATTATGTTCTTCCGTCAGTTGGACTGCCGTACCCCAAGTGCCGGTCCAATGTCCTGAAATTTTTTCCACCTGCTGCGTCTTTGATGCGCAAGACTGCAACAAAAATGCTGCCGCAAAAACGCAGCAGCTAAGAATTGTTTTTTTATTTTTCATAATATAATTTAGAAATTTTAATTAAATTTTTTCATCACTTCAAACAGCAAATCGTTTTGCTCCGGTGTGCCGACGGTTATCCTTATGCAATTTTGACATTTCGGCATCGAATGTCTCGACCTGAGAATTATGCCGTTTTTCAAAACAAACTCCTGCAACTCTTTGTGTTTTGCGGTTTTAATCATAAAGAAATTTGCGTCAGACGGATAAATTTTCTCGATGTACGGCAGCGTTGAAAGATTTTTTATGAGTCTTTCGCGCTCCGAAACAAGAAGTTTTACCGTCTTTTCAAAACCGTCCAAATCCAACATTTTCTCGTTCAAGGATTTCTGCGTAAAACCGTCCATGTTATACGGCATTTTCACCTTATTAATTATAGTGGCTAATTCTTTCGACATATAACCTACGCCTGCACGCAGCGAGGCCAAGCCCCAAGCCTTTGAAAACGTCTGAATTACAACCAAATTGTCATAATCCTTTAAATATTTTATGCAACTTTCTTCGTCGGCAAAATCGTTGTAAGCCTCGTCAACAATTACAAGCCCTTTAAAATTTTTTAGTAATGTTAAGATTTTATCCGTCTTGAAGGCTTTTCCTGTCGGATTGTTGGGCGAACAAATTATTATCATTTTTGAATTTTCGTCCACTTTGTCCAAAAGCCATTGCGGGTCAAAATCAAAATTGTCGTCAAGCAAAACTTCTCGAAATTCAACGTCGTTCAAACACGCCAAAGTGTAATACATACCGTAACTCGGCGCAAGTGATAACACGTTGTCTTGCTTAGGATTACAACTAACGCGATACAAAAGGTCTAAAACCTCGTCGCTACCGTTGCCCATGACCATATTTTCGATTTTCACGCCTTTAATTTTTGACAAAAGCGTTTTCGGGTCAATTTGCAACGGGTCGGGATAACGGTTCCAAGTTCCGTAAGGGTTTTCGTTAGCGTCAAGGAAAATATAGTCGCCTTTCGCCACTAAATCTCTTGCCGCCGAATACGCCTCCATATCCCAAATATTTTTTCTTACAAATTTTTCTAAATTCATGATTTTTTGTGTTTTACCGCTCGCCGCGGGGCGTTCTTTTTTAAAAAAAAGAACCAAAAAACTTTTATATTCGCGCTTCGCGCGGAGTTTAGCACCGTATCCGGCGAACGCAGTGAGCCGCATATAAAAATTTTCCGGTTCCCTTTTTTAAAAGGGAACAAAAAATTATTTTTTTAACCTCACTGTAACCGCATTTTTGTGTGCAAACAAATCCTCTGCCGCCGCCATCGTCTCTATGGCGTTTCCGATGTTAAAAATACCTTCTTCGCTGATGGTTTGAAATGTGATTTTCTTTGTAAACGAATCCATGTTCAAGCCCGAATAAGCGTTTGCAGCGCGGCACGTCGGAAGAGTGTGGTTTGTTCCAGAGGCATAATCGCCCGCACTTTCACAAGCATATTTGCCGATAAAAACGCTACCTGCATTTACCACGTTTTCAGAGAGTTGCAATGCGTTGTCAGTGTTGATGACCAAATGCTCGGGAGCCCAGAGATTCGTCAGTTTTACCGACTCAAAACCGTCTTTGGTCAAAACCGCAAAACTGTTTTCAAAACTTTTTTTCGCAGCGTCTTTTCTCGGCAGAAGTTCCAACTGTCGTTCAGCCTCGGCGATAATTTCCGCCATTTTGTCTTTTGAACTGACAAAAAGTCCGACCTGAGAGTCGCTGCCGTGTTCGCACTGACTCAGCAAATCCGCCGCCGCGTAGACCGCATTTGTGTTTTCGTCTGCGATAACAGCCAACTCGCTCGGTCCGGCAGGCATGTCAATTGCCGTTTCTGACGAACTGACAAGTTGTTTTGCAACGGTTACAAAACGGTTTCCCGGTCCAAAAATTTTATAAACATTCGGGACACTTTCTGTTCCGTAAGCCATTGCTGCTATTGCTTGCGCCCCGCCAATTTTGAAAACTTTTGTTACGCCCAAAAGTTTTGCACAATAAAGCACGACACTGTTGATATTTCCGCCGCTTCTCGGAGGCGAGCAAAGCACGATTTCTTTGCAACCCGCTAATTTTGCAGGAATTGCGAGCATCAAAACCGTAGAAAAAAGCGGTGCATTTCCGCCCGGAATATAAATTCCGACTTTTTCGATTCCGACCGCCTTTTGCCAACAAACAACGCCTTTTGAAGTCTCAACCTTTTTTATCTCGGTTTGAAGTTGTGCTTTATGAAATTTTTCAATATTTTCTTTCGCAATATTGATTGCGGCTTTTAAATCTTCTGGCACTTCTTTTTCCGCTTTTTCAAATTCGGCGTCAGAAACCAAAAAACTTTCGGGACAAGAGCCGTCAAATTTTTCGGACAGTTCTCGTAACGCTTTATCGCCGTTTGTTTTAACATTTTCTAAAACGTCTTTGACAATCGGTTCTATTTCAGCGGTTTTAGAAGCAGGACGAGACGATTTTTTCAAAAAATCATTCTCGTCTGTATAGTTAATTATAAACATATTGTCAAGTTTTATAAAATCATCTTCTCAATCGGGACAACCAAAATTCCTTGTGCGCCGGCGGCTCTGAGTTGATCAATAATGTCCCAAAACTTACTTTCTTCAACAACCGAATGAACCGAAACCCAACCGCTGTCAGCAAGCGGAAGCACAGACGGCGATTTCATGCCCGGAAGTAATTTTATGATGTCGTCAAGTTTGTCTTTCGGAGCATTGAGAAGAATGTATTTATTTGATTTAGCGGCTTTTATAGCGTGAATACGGAACAAAAGTTTTTCCAAAATTTGCTCTTTTTCTGTGTTTAACTTGTCGTTTTTGATTAAAACAGCCTCAGAATAAACCATTTTTTCTTTTTCAACAAGTCCGTTTGATAAAAGCGTACTTCCCGTGGAAACGATGTCGAAAATAGCGTCAGCCAAGCCGATAACGGGGCAGATTTCAACAGAGCCGTTAATTACGTGAATATCAGCGTTTAAGTTGTTGTCTTGAAGTACTTTTTTGAGGATATTTGGATAAGTAGTTGCGATTTTTTTGCCGTTGAACCATTCTAATCCCGTGTACTGCGTATCTCTTGGAATAGCGAGCGAGAGTCTGCATTTTCCGAAACCGAGTTTTTCGGCGGTAACAACTTTTTGTCCTGACTCCCAAATAACGTTTTCGCCGACGATTCCCGCGTCAGCAACACCGTCAGCAACGCATTGAGGAATATCGTCGTCTCTTAAATAAAGAATGTCAATCGGAAAATCCGATGCTGAGGCAAACAAAAGCCTTGAAGAATTGTTAGAGGCAGAAATGCCTGCTTTTTCAAAAAGTTCTATCGACTTGTCGCTCAAACGACCCGATTTTTGAATTGCTATTTTTAATCTTTCCATTTTAGTATGTAATTATTTAATATGTTATCAAAATAAAAAAAGCTGAACCGACTTGAATTTTTTTTTAAGTGCGGTTCAGCTTTATAATAAAAAAATAATTTTATCAAAATATGTTTTATCTAAAACCGCACAACGATATTGTTTCCATGATGAATATGATGGAAGTGAAAATGTGAACCGTTATGCAATTTTAAAGTAATCATTTTTTCTATTAATTTTACCGCAGCAAATATAAAAACATTTTTTTATACAATAAAATTTTTTTTCAGTTTTTTTCTTATTGCAAAAATAACGTATTCTTTTTAAATTTGCGCAATAAAAACGAAAAAATTCAAAAGTGAACATTGCGATTATAGATTATAAGGCGGGCAACGTAAAATCCGTAGAAGCGGCATTGCAACGTCTTAATTGTCAAGCTTATCTGACAAAAGATCATGAAAAAATCCTCAGTGCCGACAAAGTCGTTTTCCCAGGAGTGGGCAACGCAGGCGCGGCAATGCAAGCCCTCAAAAAAGAAGGCTTGGATATTTTAATCCCAAAATTGAAACAACCCGTTTTAGGTATCTGCTTGGGAATGCAACTCATGTGCCGTCACAGTGAAGAAGAAGACACTCCCGGCTTAAATATTTTTGATGCCGAGGTTAAAAAATTCGTCCCCGAAAACGGCGAAAAAATTCCGCACATGGGCTGGAACAACATTTTTAATCTTAAAATGCCTCTGTATCAAGGTGTTAAAGAAAATTCGTATGTTTATTTCGTTCACAGTTATATGGTTCCCGTGTTTGAATATACGGCGGCCGA
>Ga0310695_10012342_pt1 | contig 11985 bp, 11 predicted proteins | sample RumenRJG_04DNA_FD_203882 | JGI IMG/M metagenome (GOLD analysis project Ga0310695, IMG submission 203882) | Bovine rumen microbial communities from Lethbridge, Alberta, Canada - RJG_04 (v2) (version 2) | ecosystem: Host-associated > Mammals > Digestive system > Stomach > Rumen | place: Canada... | reverse complement strand
TTTTGTTAGAACTTTGTGTTCGCCGCTTGTTGTCAGCGGGTGAGAATGAATATATCACGGCTTATATTTTGTGTCAACACTTTTTAAAATTTTTTTTTCGTTTTTTTTTGTTTTTTTCCGCATCCCCATGCAGCCGGAAGAATGTGCACTCCAGCCGGCGCTATTAAAAAAATATGCCCCAAAAAACTTTCATTCGTCCAAGTTTTTTGGGGCTGTTTCATTTTCATACGTAAGTTCTTCTTAACTGTTCTTTTTCACAATATAGTCGCTTTGTCCTATGGTTCGCAAATGCGACTCAACATTCTGCAATTTGGAATCCGGGACTTTTTTCAGCACGACACGGATGGCAGAACTTGTCTTTTGAAAATAGACATTCTCAAAACCTTCCCGAATCAGATTCTGGGCCAGACGGTTTGCATTTTCACGGCTTGAAAACGAAGCAACCTGAACATCCCAGAGATCGCCAGAACTGTTTGAGGAAGTCTTATGAGAAACTTTCTCAAGAGACTTTTTCGGTTCCGATTTTACAACTTGCGGTGTGCCGGTATTTTTATCGAGGATTTCAATCCTGACACTTGCCGTTCCAGTTTTTATCATACCGAGTTTTTGAGCAGCAGCTTTTGAAACGTCAATTTCACGTCCCTTCACGAAAGGTCCCCGGTCATTCACCCGAACATCAACAGTTTTATTGTTTTTGAGGTTCGTAACACGGAGAATCGTGCCAAAAGGAAGGGTTTTATGCGCACATGTCATGGCATACATATTGAAAGTCTCACCATTCGCGGTTTTTCGACCGTGATATTTTTCGGCGTAATAAGAAGCCTGGACATTTGCTTTGTAAACGTTGGCAAAAGAAAAAGATGTCAACCCCAATAAAAATAATACGAAGATTTTTTTTGTTTTCATATTATGCTTATCGGAAGATGTTAGAATGGAATTAACAAGTTTTATTTACGGAAAGAAAATGAAACGAATCTTAAAGTCGGGTATGGCGGATTCGAACCGTCGACCTCTACGTCCCGAACGTAGCGCGCTACCAGCTGCGCTAATACCCGATAAAAAAAATAAAAACCCGCTCAAAATAAGCGGGCTTTTTGACGGGAGCGAAGGGGCTCGAACCCTCGATCTCCGGCGTGACAGGCCAGCGCGATAACCAGCTTCGCTACGCCCCCAGTCGATGTTCAGAAATATATCAAAAAATATTGATTATTGTCAATAGTCATTCTGTAATTTTTCGAAAATTTCGTTAATTTTTATCCACGAGGTGCTTTTGCAGGGTCAATCGGCTGCCCATTCTGGAATACCATGAGCGAAATCTGCGATTTTCCGGTGTATGTGTCGATTCCTGCTGTACCAATTTCTGAACTGTAATTGATATAGTCGCCTTTTGAAACGTCGATAGAGCCTAGGCCGGTGTACGCATAGATGTGCCCCGTCTTGCTCTGGATAAATACGACGTTGCCAAAGCCACGATATGAGCCTGAGAACATGACCGTCCCGGCGCGGATAGCCTTGACTTCTTCATCTTTTTTTGCCGCCATGCTGACTCCGCCGACTTTTCCGTTAATGTAGACGATATTTTCAGTTTTAACAGGCCAGACGAGCGAAGAATCGGCCTTTTTGCTCGAATAATTGTGCGGGTCATTAGCCTTTAAATCTGGCACCTTCGGAGAAACATTATTTGAAGCCGTCTTTGATGCTTGGGAGTCTTTTTTGGAATCAGAGTGAGATTTCGAGCTTGCGACGGTCGTATTTGTGCGAACAGGATTTGAGCCGTCTGGAACTTTGATTTTCTGTCCGACTTTAAGAGCGGCATCAGTTCCGACACCATTCAGTTTTTGTAAATCCGCAACAGAGACTCCGTATTTTTTTGAAATTCCGAACCATGTCTCGCCCTTCTGAACGGTGTAAGTTCCATCAGAATTTACAGATACCTTTGCAGGTACAAATGAAGAAGCGACGGAAGATTGCGAAGCATTTTCTGTCTTTTGAACAGGTTTTGCAGGCTGCGAAGAGACAACTGCAGCGGAACCGTCAGGAATTTTTATTTTCTGACCGACTTTTATGCCATTGTCTGAAAATCCGTTTGCATCCTGAATTGCAGTCACTGAAACGCCATATTTTTTGCTGATTGAATACAATGTGTCACCAGTCTGAACTTCATGAATAGTGTCAGAGTAAAGGTGAGAAACAGCAGTTAAAATCAAAATAGAAAAAGCAATTTTAAAAACCGAACATTTCATATCTTAAGAATTTTCGGCAAAAAAATGAAAAGATTTAAGGAAAATATATAGTATTTTAAGGGGCGTTACGGGGTTCTCCCCGTAGAGGGGGTAGGCGGAAATGGCAGAGCCATTGTAGCCGAGGGGGAGACTTCCCCCTTTAACGGCGATTTTTATTAATCTTCCATGATTGACCAGAAAAGCTGCATCGCGTCAATTCCGTTGATTTTTGTGCTGGAAGAATAGCTTTTAAGGATGTTATCACGACCTCCTGTGAGCTGCTTGCTCGTAATTCCGAATTTGATTGAACTTTCGGCTTCGAGAAACGCGCTCAAATGATCAGCCAAACGAACAAGCTTTCCGTCAACAGGAGAATGTACATCAGAATTGTAATTGTCACGAAGTTCCTCGTAAGAAACAGACTGAGAGCACTGCTTTCCGTCAAGCTCCGTGACAAGGATTCGGTTTTGGAATTCATCACTCGTAAAGTAAAGTATTTCATCAACATAGTAAGGATCCATGAGCGGAACCAACTCGGAGTGAACAAGCTCATCCTCAATTTGTTTTACGATACCTGGAAGCTCATTCGTCGCCTGTTTCACAGGAGAAATTATGTCGCGAGTGACCGACTCGGGCAAATCATGAAAAAGACCGCAAAAAAAATCATTGAAAAGCCGTTTTGGGCATGGATTATCGCAAGTATCTCTCAGAAGAAGAAGCGTCGTTACCGCCACAAAAAAGCAATGACCGAGAACATTTGTCCGCGGAATACGAGGCGTTCGGTTCCATCTTGTCTGGAAACGAAGCTGCTCAATTTTCATTATAAACTGAAAAGGTCGTTCACGCTCAAGAAGCATCTTTACGCCTTTCAGGTCAGAAAATTGCTCTAGATTTTTCTTAAGTTCATTATGAATCGAAACAATTCGTTCATTTTCGTTGACAGGAGCAACCATCTCAAGCTCACGCAAAGAAGAAAATTTGTGTGCAGCTTCAAGAACACGTTCTGTAAGAGAAAATTCTGTTTTCTCAATATTTGAATCAAAATCCAGATAATCAGAAAAAATCGAAAGAAGCTCCGTGTCCGAAATTATATCTTTGTATTTTGATAAAACCCACTCGTTAAGTTTTTTATACTCAGCAGGATATTTTGCACGGATCATCTGCTGGACTGGAGATTTTATGTCACAAAGGGCAATTTTTTTGAGCAAATCGAACAATGAAGCATAGATAAGCCATTCCCAGTCGATTTTATTGCCTTGTGATTCCTCGTATTTGCCGATTATATATGCAGCAACCATTTTCTCGGCAGCCTTGTCCATTTCAACAATATCAAAAGGACGAACCAGATCGTTCCATCGCTGGATGGAAAATCCTTCGAAGATTTTGAGAATAAATTTTTTGTCCAGCATTATTTTGCAATTCCTTTCTTTTGGTCTGCCTCAACCTTCTGCTTCCAAACGCCAGCCTTCTTTTTAATTTCTTCGGCGGCTTCGGCTTCACCAAGAGCAATGGCGACACGCCGACTGCCCGACAGGAACAAAATTGCATTTCGCATATCGTCGATTCGGTGAGTAGCAAGCTCGTATTTATCACGGTAAGCTGTAGCTGACTGGTCATAAAGCTTGCGTACAAGGCGAATATAAAGCACGGAATTATCATAATCAGCAGAATTCGGGTCGAAATAATCTTTGCAAGCCTGTTTTAAATCAAGAAGATTCTTGGCAACTGTCGCAAAACGTCCCTGAAGCTCAACGAAAGACATTTTCCATTTTGATTTGTCACCAAAAGCATCAATAAGCAAAGAAATAGCAAGTCCAAGTTTGCGCACAAGATTAAACCGCTTATCAATTGGAGCCTCGGCAATTACGGCGAGTTTTTCTTCCATGTCTGTTTGCAAAGCATCAATTACATTCGTGACTATTTCTTCCAGATAAATAATTGCCTTGTAGAGCATTTTTCGGGCATCGTTCAAGGCATCGTTATCCTTTGTATTTACAAGCTCCACAGTAAGATTATTTATCATAATGTAATAAGTTGCGCATCCGATCATCTCATCGCAAAGATTGAGTTTTTTGTATGCCGCACCGGCAGGATTCGCTTCGATTGAGGCCAAAGTCTCTTTTTCACGCTCAAAGGCCTCGCTTATCATTTTTTTATAAGGCTCGCATTTGATTTCGCACAGCTCGCGATTTTCTGTCATTACTCTTGCCATTACATTGCCTCCCCAAATTTAGCAAGCATAGAACGAGCGTGTTCCAGAGACTCGGAACTTGCAGCGTCACCAGAAAGCATTCGGGCAATCTCAGAAACCCGCTCCTCTCCCATAATCGGGCGGACATGAGTTTGGGTCGCACCGTTGTTTACAGATTTTTCTATCTTAATTTGATTATCGGCATAAACTGCGATGCTGGCAAGATGGGTAATACACAAAACCTGACGATTTTTTGCAAGTTTTTTAAGATGACTGCCTACCCCGACCGCAACTTCACCACCAATTCCAGTGTCAATTTCGTCGAAAATCATTGTACCCACGGTTGACTCGCCGGATTCGTCTGACTGGCAGAGAATTGTCTTGAGGGAAAGCATAACACGACTCAGCTCACCGCCGGACGCGATTTTTGCAAGAGGCTGAAGGGGCTGGCCCGGGTTTGCGCTGATAAGGAATTCAATGTCATCGATTCCGTAAGGACCGCATTTCTGGGTGACGTCATTGCCTGATTTTTCGGCAACATTGACTGAGAAGCGGGTACCTTTCATGCCCAGATTTGACAGAACCTGAACAACTCCCCCCGCCATTTTTTCGGCGGCAGTCTTTCGAAACTGGGAAATTGCCTTTGCCTCGAGATAGACTTTTTTGCCCAGCTCGGCAATTTCTTTTTCAAGCTTTTCTTTTTTGTCAGAACTGTTGTCAAGCTCATCCAGAGTCTTCTGGGCCTTTTCAAAATATGCAAGGACTTCAGAAAGGGGAGCAGAGACAGAAGAAGCGTATTTCTTTTTGAGATTGTAAATTAAAGTCTGCCTCTCCTGAACCTGGGCAAGCCGCTCCGGATCAAAGACAAGACTCTGGGCGTAAGATTTATATTCTTCGGCTATGTCAGAAATTTCGTAAAAAGCACTTTCCAGCCGATCAGTGAGTTTCTGCAGGGATTTGTCGGAAGAAGAAGCGCTATCTGCAAGGGCACGGAGACGCTTGAGGGTTGAGACCACTGCCCCGCCCTCCCCGCCAGAAAGGGCACCGTTAATCTGCTCGACATCAGAATAGAGTTTTTCGAAAGAAGAAAGCTTTGTTTCCTCGTCGTCAAGTTCGACATCCTCGTTGGGCTTTAACTTAGCCTCGCTGATTTCTTTGACTGCAAAATTGAGGAGATCGATTCTTTGGACTCGGTCGCGGTCATCGGTGTTAAGTTCGTCCAAAATTTTTCGTTTGGCGACAAGCTCCGAATAAAGAGAAGTGAAATTTGCCACGCGTTCGGTAAGTCCTGCGTAAGAATCAAGGAATTTCCGGTGTTCTGTGACTTTCATGAGCGACTGATGCTCGTGCTGACCATGAATATCGATTAAAAAAGAGCTGAATTCTGATAGATCTGCGCGGGTGACAGGCGTGCTTCCAATCCATGCGCCGGATTTGCCGTTTTCGCGGATTACACGACGCAAAAGCACACGGTCATCTTCGATTTCGATGCCATGAAGCAAGAGCCATTCCCAGGCATTTGCAGGCTCAGCAGCATTTTCTTCTTCGCCAGAAAGATCACGGACAGAAGAAGGAGCTTTGCCGAGATAAAAAGAGCCTGTGACAACAGATTCATGTGCGCCGCTTCGGATTTGCTCAACTCCGGCCTTTCCACCTAGCAAAAAAGTGAGCGCACCTATCAAAAGAGACTTTCCGGCACCTGTTTCACCAGAAAGGACTGTGAAGCCGCCATTGAATTCGACATTTGCGGAATCAATGAGGGCAAAATCTTTAATTGAAAGATCTTCAAGCATGTTGAGGACCTCCTGACCAGTTCAATTTTGAGCGGAGCGCATTGTAAAACTTTTCTTTTGTGCAGCCGATGAGCTTAGCCTTTTTTTCATGCTGACAAACCCTTATTACGTCACCGACATGCAAATCCACAGGAATCTGACCGTCAACGCTGATTACGACATCAGACATTCGTGACGGCAGGATCTCAATCTCAAGCTCTCCATCTGGACTCAAAACCAGCGGACGACTTGAAAGCGAGAATGCATTCATTAATGTAAGAACCATTGAATCCAAATCTGGGTCAATAATAGGACCGCCCGCGCTCGCAGAATAAGCAGTTGACCCGGTGGCCGTGGAAACAATGATTCCGTCAGACTTTATTTCACCGAGAGGAACTTTATCATAAAGGACATTGAATGTAATCATGTGACCGGCTGTTTTTCCGCAAATCACGATGTCATTCAGACCTGTCGCACTCAGACGACGGTTTTGGCCGCGAATCAAATCAGCCAGAAGCAAGCTTCGTTCGTCAATTACAGCCTTTCCTGCAAAAAAATCATCAAGCTCTCGCTTCCATTCATCTCGCTGAACACTCGCAATAAAACCAAAAGAACCAAAATTAATCGGGAAAATCGGAATTCCAAGTGGAGCACATCCACGAGCCGCAAAAAGAACAGTGCCGTCACCGCCCATCGTAATCACAAAATCATAACCATAAAACGGATATTGCTCAGAATATCCATTGAAAAGAAAAATATCAGCCACGATTCCAAGTGATCGAAGATATGCCTGAATTTCATTTCCGAGAGACTTTGATTCTTCTTTGAAACTGTTTACTACAATAAGCGACTTTTTTACTTTCATAAAATTTTGTTACGGCAACGTCCCCAGCACTTTTGCAATTTTTGTGGCCGATTCAGAACCAAGCCGCGGGTATAAAGGGAAAAGCACGCAACGCAAGAACAGAGACTTAGCATGAATATACTTGGACTGTTCATCATCGCCAAGAATTGAAATGACCGAACCGTCATAGGCAGGACGAATTTCAATTTCTTTGCGAGAAGCATATTGCTTTGCATCCTTAAAACTACCGTTGAGCACAACAGGGAAGGACCATATTGTGGAAGGATTTTCTTCACTTCGGGCAAAAGTTTTATTTTTTCCGCTTGCAAGAGACTTTTTGAAAATATCATAAAGCGACTTGCGGATTTCTTCGTTGCGGTTGAATTCTTTGAGCTGAATAAAGCCAAGCGCACTGTTCATGTCCGGAAGAATATCCGTTTCCGTGGCTTCGTCAGTGACTTTTTTAAGAACAATCCATTCACGACGTTTGGGAGCAATCAAAACCGCCCCGCCACCAGCAGTAACAGTATCGTTTGCCTCAAGACCGAGAATTGAATAAAGGCCAATCATTCCTGCCTTTTTCTGTAAGTCTTCGGGCTTAGTCGGCTCATCTTCAGATGCAGAAAAATTATATACTGAACCGACAGAGTGAGAAATATCTTCGATTACAGGAACTCCGGTGGCAAGAATCTGCTCAAGGTTTGGTAAAATTCCCATGCTCTCGTGAAGAAGAAGCAGTCTTCCGCCATTTTTAAGCCCTTCCTGAACAGATTCGACAGATACAAGGCCATCTTCCTCGTTTACATCAAGCACAAGCGGATTAAAACCAAGATTTTTGATAGCCGAATAATGCCATGCAGGCGCAAGGGCAGAAATCATAACAGACGAGCCAGGCTGCAAATCCAAAGCCTTTACCACATAAGAAAATGCGATGGCAGGACTACGGAATGCAACGGCTCCGTCACAGCCAGTAAATTCCTTTACCGTCTGGATAAGTTTGGTGTTCAGCTCGCCTGGCCCGAGTTTCTCATCAACCATGCAAGTCAGAACAGCATCCATTTCTTTTCTGCGAATAGTAGAACTGAAAGTTTGAATCATTATTTTTCGTCACTCGCTTCGCCAGGGTCAAGGATTTTTTGAAGTTCCTTGGCGTTGAACAAGCGGCGCATGTCGAGCATGATAAGATATTTATCATCCTGACGGATAACGCCATGGATATACTCAGTGCCGATACCACTAATCATCTGTGGCGGATCTTTGATGTCAGCCGTGTCAATCGCAACAACACGTGCAATTCGGTCAATAATAATGCCGATACGGTTGTTTTCAATGTTGAGGATGATGAATCCACCTTCGAATTCCTCGTCACCATCTGCAACGGCAATCTTCTGAATCTGGAAACGCTTGTGCAGATTGATTACAGGAATAATTTCGCTTCGAAGATTGAAAATTCCCTCGACATAGAATGGGGCATTAGGAATAGGACGAACTTTCGTTACCTTTACGATTTCCTTTACATCCATGATGTCCACACCGTAGATTTCTCCGCCAAGTTGGAATGTAACTAACTGAATCTGTGTGTTTTCTGCCATATTACCCCCTAGATTATTCGCCAAGAAGCTTTTTCGCTTCCAAGAATTCTGAAATACCAACTGCGACCTTTTTTGCCTCTCGCATTGCAAGGACTACAGTTGCAGGCTTATGAACAACATCGCCGCCAGCAAAAATACCGCGCCGGGTTGTCATGCCATAAGGCTTTTGTTTTGTTACAACATAGCCGCCCTCATCGACATCAATTCCTTCGGTTGAGCTTACAATGCGAGCTGCAGGCCTAGAACCAATTGCGATAAGGATTTTATTTGCCGGAAGAATGACTTCACCGTTTGGACTCTGACATTTGAGGCCAGTGACAATACCATTTTCGCCGACATATTCAATTGGAGCATGCTCCCATTTGAAATCAACGCCATCACTGATTGCACCGTCATATTCAGCCTTTGCAGCGCGCATAAATTCGACTGTTTTGCGATATGCAACAGTTACAGACTTTGCCTTCATACGGATTGCGGTGCGACAAGCGTCCATAGCTACGTTACCGGCCCCAATGACGACAACATTATCACCTTCTTCGATTGGAACTTCCGACTTATCAACGTTTCCGTCCTGATAGAGGCGAACCATACGAAGAAGATAATTTGACTGTATGATACCCCGCAAATCACTGCCAGGAATATCAAGAGATTTTGCAAGAGCTGTTCCGGTGCCGATGAAAACAGCATCAAAACCGTTTTTGAACAGCTCATCAATTTTTATGTCGGTGCCAATCATTGTGTTCGTTACAAATTGAACACCAAGGTCGGCGATTTTTTTGGTGGTGTTGCGGACAACATCTTTTGGAAGGCGGAATTCCGGGATTCCATAGAGAAGGACTCCGCCCGGCTCGCTTTCACCCTCGTAAACGACAACTTCGTAGCCTTTGCGGGCCAGATCGCCTGCAACAGTAAGACCTGCAGGACCAGAACCGATGACGGCAACCTTTCCACCGATTTTTTCAATCTTTTTTTCGCGGTTGAGATTCATTTCGGTGTCAAAATCTGCGATAAAACGCTCGATCATGCCAATTTTGATGCCCTTTCCAGCTTTTGAAAGCACACAGTGGCCTTCACACTGATTTTCGTGAGGACAAACACGCCCACAAATAGCCGGGAGATTGCTTCGCTGAGCTATAATGCTGCGAGCCTCACCGAAATTTCCTAATGAAACAGCATGATTAAAAGCAGGGATGTCATTTTCAATCGGACAGCCTGTTCTGCACATGGGTTTTGGACAATTCAAGCAACGGCGAGCCTCTGCAATAGCTTCCTGCATTGTATATCCCTTGATTTCTTCTTCCATAAATGCTTTTGACCTCTTAAAAAAAAATTACCTGCCCCTATAGTATAACGATAGATTCGGTAAATTGCAAACTAATTAAAAAAAATCTTAATATTTTCCTAAATAATTTGATTCATCAATCCACTATGAAGAGCGTTATGGAAAAAACTTGCTTTATACCAAGCTTCTTAAGTTCTCTGGCACAGGCTTCGATTGTGGAGCCGGTAGTCAGAACGTCATCGGCAAGCACGACAGCTTCTGGCAAGACAGGAAATTTACGCCTAAGCCATTTTTCGTTCCGCAGCCGATAAGATGAGCTGATTCCCTCAATCCGCTGGATTCGGTCAAGCTTTTTCTGCTGAGTGTGACTCATGCGTTCCAAAAGCGGGAGGATTTTGACATTCCAGCCGTGTTTGAGATAGAAGCAAAGCTCGTCAATCTGATCCCAGCCACGCTCACGAATTTTACCTTTCCGCGGCGGGACTGGAACAACCGCAAGCGGAAGCCCGACTTCCTTTTCGATGGATTTCAATTTCCGATAGAAAATGGCCGCAAAATAAGGAGAAAGCGTGCGCTTATCCTCAAGTTTCCAAGCAAAAAGCAAGGATTTTTTCCATAACTGATAGCAATGAAGAGAAAAAGCTGCGTCGATGCTTTGAAGAGCTGGAGTTTCACGGCAATGCGTACAAATTCCAATTTCGCTGATAAGTTCGCGGCCACAAACTGAACAAGTCTCTTTGAATCCAAACGAGTCCAATTTCGGCAGACAATTTTTGCAAAGAGGAATCCGCACAGTACGCTTTGAGCAGCAAAGACATTTTTCTCCGCCCAAAAACATGGAAACGATATTCTGAACGAATGTCATCAACGCAAAGCGAATCGCGAAAATCCGGTTTTCAAATCTGAACAAGTTTTCCTTTTTTACCATCACTTATTTATTGCAAAAAAAATTCGATTTTCGGCAACGCAAACGCAAAAAAGTCAGAAAAATACAAAAAAAAATATTTTTAAAGCCTGCCCGAAGTGTTTTCTGTAAATAAAAACATTTTTAAAGCTTGCCCGAAGTGTTTTTTGCAAATAAAAATGTTTTTAAAGCCCGCCCGAAGTGTTTTCTGCAAATAAAAATGTTTTTAAAGCCCGCCCGAAGTGTTTTCTACGAATAAAAATGTTTTTAAAGCTTGCCCGAAGCGTTTTCTGCCAATAAAAATGTTTTTAAAGCCCGCCCGAAGCATTTTCTACGAATAAAAATGTTTTTAAAGCCTGCCCTTTATCTTCCGCTCAGGGATTTCTTCCAGCGGTCAATCAAATCTAGGGCCTGGCGCGGAGTCATGTCGTCGGGGTCGCAGCTCAGGATTTCGTCCAGAACAAGCTCTTCGTCTGAGAAAAGGCCTGGCATGGTGACGGATTTCTGGAGAGTCTTTTCGCTCTCGGCGGTCTGCACGGTGACTACATTCTCGACATTTACGCCTGCTCCGCTTCCGTCCGGGGAAGCTGAATGAAGGCTCTGGAGAATTTCGTTTGCACGGCGGATTACGCTCTGAGGAACGCCCGCAAGGGATGCTACGTGGATTCCGTAAGAATTTTCGCTCGCTCCAACTTTGATTTTTCGAAGGAAAGTAACTTTGTCGTTTTCCTCGCTGACTTCCATGCACAAAAGCTGGAGGCGCGGATGATTCAGGCGCGTAAGCTCGTGATAATGTGTCGCAAAAAGAGTCTTACATTTGAGCGCGTTCAAAAGATACTCTGACACAGCCCATGCGATTGAAAGTCCGTCCTCGGTGCTTGTTCCGCGACCGACCTCATCCATAATCACGAAGGATTTTTCGGTGGCAGTTCGCAGGATGTAAGCCGTTTCGGTCATTTCGACGAGGAATGTTGATTCTCCGCGGGCAAGGTTGTCGCTCGCACCTACGCGGCAGAAAATGCGGTCAACCACGCCGATATGTGCCTCACGAGCCGGAACGAAAGAGCCAATCTGAGCAAGGAGCGCAATCAAAGCGTTCTGACGCAGATAAGTTGATTTTCCGGCCATGTTCGGTCCTGTGATTAAGCCGAAGTACGGTACGGAGTTATCTTTTTCAG
>Ga0310695_10012341_pt1 | contig 11990 bp, 9 predicted proteins | sample RumenRJG_04DNA_FD_203882 | JGI IMG/M metagenome (GOLD analysis project Ga0310695, IMG submission 203882) | Bovine rumen microbial communities from Lethbridge, Alberta, Canada - RJG_04 (v2) (version 2) | ecosystem: Host-associated > Mammals > Digestive system > Stomach > Rumen | place: Canada... | reverse complement strand
GCATGGTGGGCTGCGACGTGTGGGGGCCGGAGTATGCCGCGTTCTCTCAGGCGCTGTGCGAGGCAAACGCCGCGGCGGAGGGCGTGGAGAACGTGACCTTCCGCGAGGGCAACGCCGTGAAGCTGCCGTTCGCGGACGAGAGCTTTGACGCCGTGACCAGCAACTATGTCTATCACAACATCATGGGCAAGAACAAGCAGCAGCTCCTGCTGGAAACGCTGCGGGTGCTCAAAAAGGGCGGTACCTTTGCCATCCACGACATCATGAGCAAGCAGCGCTACGGCGACATGCAGAAATTCTGCGACGAGCTGCGCTCCATGGGCTATGAAAAGGTCGAGTTGATCGACACGGCCGACGGTAAGTTCATGAGCCGCGCCGAGGCATCGGCGATGTTCCTGACCGGCTCGGCGATACTCTGCGGGGTGAAATGAAAAGCCTTGCGTGAGAATTTTTGAATGTTATAATGGCCTTACCGACTATATAGGGGGGAACTGTAGATGAAAGTGATTGATTTGACCCATGTGATCACCGCGCAAATGCCCGTCTATGCTGCGAAACATGGAACAGATCGCTGGCGATCGCGGACGTTCCGACGCGAAACCGCTCCGTTACATAGGTCAGAAGGGCTTGCTGCTCTTCGCGCGTCATCATCGTGAAAGCGCCCCAGGTTAGATTCTCCGGAAGTACATAATCTGCCATGGTTTCGATCCTTCTCTCTTGTTAGCCTATGCTAATTCGAGCACGAAAAAAATCTTGTTGTCAAGTGCTAACAAAAGAATTATACTGGGCGATATGACGAGAAGAAGGGGGACGACGTCTGATGCTGCGGAGATGCTATGCGTTTTTTCTGGCGCTTTTCTGCATGTTTGCGGCGGTAGGCTGTGCGCCCGCGCAGGAGTCACGCCCCGAAAATCGCCGTTCTCTCGCGGGAAGCGTCGCAAATTACGACGAGGTGGTTTCCGCGATCCGCACCGGCCTGCGGGAGTATTCGAGCCGCATTACGGTTCGCTTCTCTTACGAAGAAAACATTCTGGACGAGCTGCCCGAGCTGACGAACGAGTGGGTCGAGGCGGCGCTTCGGGAGACGGACGACCCGCGGGAGGGAGATTACATCCGCTACCAATACGGCGGCTTTGAGAGCGTCAGCCGCTACGAGGCGGAAAACGGAACCTTCGCGTACACCGTCGAGATCGTTCCTGAATACTACATTTATTACGTTCAGGAGCAGGAGGTCGCGGCGAGGCTCGCCGAGGTCTATGAGGAGCTTGCGCTTTCGCGATATGAGTCGGACGAGGAGAAGCTCCGCGCGATCTACCGCTATGTCTGTACCCACGTCCAATACGATGAGATCCACCGCAAGAACCCCTATTACCACATGAAATCCACGGCTTACGCCGCGCTGGTGAACCATCGCGCGACCTGTCAGGGCTATTGCGTTCTGCTGTATCGGATGCTGCGGGAGAACGGTATCGAGTGCCGCGTTGTGACCGGGATCGGGGTGGATGACGGCGGGGAACAGCTGCACGCGTGGAATATCGTGAAGTTGGACGGCCGATGGTATAATCTGGACGCAACATGGGACGCGGGCGCGGAGGAATGGTGCTATTTCCTGCGGGGAGCGGAAGGTTTCGAGAACCACACTCCCGGCGAAGCATTTGCGACCGAGCAGTTTCTGAACACATATCCGATTGCCGAAAACGATTATGCGTTTTTGGAAAATTATGCTTGACAACCGCTGATAAACGGTCTATAATCCGCCTTGCAGTTGAAAAACTGCAACTTTTTTGGATATTAGTTAGCAGAGTCTAACTAATGAAAAACAAGGATTTTATTGTTGCTAACCGTTGGCTGACTGACAGCGGGCGGCGGTTTTGGAGGAGAGCATGAGAGATCACAACGCGCACAACGTGGTGCGAAGGCTGCCCGGCGTGGCGCTTGCGGCGCTGCTGGTGCTCACACTGGCGATGCCGGCATTTGCGGCGGACGGGTATTTTCTGACCTGGGACGAGTACAAGGAAGCCTACGGCATCGAAAACTGGAATTACCACGATCAAGCGGTGGCGATCGCGGGCGTTGCGAACCACGCGGTGGAGCTGTACGAAGCGGGGGAGACCGATGAAGCCTATGAGTACGCCAAGTCCAGCTACTGGGGCTATTATGAGGTGTCCGGCTTTGAGCGCAATACGATGAACTACATCTCGGGCTCGCGCGTGAGCGAGGTGGAGCTGGCGTTTACGACGCTGCGCAAGGCGATCAAGAAGGATCAGGGCGTGGACGCCGCGCGCGCCGCGGCAGACGCGCTGATCGAGAAGCTGGAAACCGACGCGATGCTGCTCAGTCCTGAGGGCTTCATCAACGACTATGGTGAGGCGGAGAATACGGAGCAGACGAGTGGGACGGCGACGACATCCGGCACCTCCGTCGGCAGCGCGGTCGCGATGTTCCTCGGCAGTTTTGCCATCATTCTCCGCGAGGGCCTTGAGGCGATCCTCATCGTCGGCGCGATCATCGCGTATCTCGTCAAGACCGGCAACAAAAAAGGCGTCGTGCCCGTTTACATCGGCTCGGCGCTGGGCGTTGTGTGCAGCTTCATCATGGCGGGCATCCTCAACTACCTGCTTGCGCGCAGCGCGGAGTACCACATGAGCCAAGAGGTCATCGAGGGCATTGCGGCACTGACCGCCGTGATGGTTCTGTTCTGGGTCAGCAACTGGATGGTCTCAAAGTCCGAGTCCGCCGCGTGGAGCCAGTACATTGAAAAACAGGTGGCGAGCGGCGCGGATCGCGGCAGCATGTTCGCGCTGGCGTTCACGGCGTGGCTCGCGGTGTTCCGCGAGGGCGCGGAGGTCATCCTGTTCTATCAGCCCATGCTGCGCGAGGATCGCCCGGAAATGGTCTGGGTAGGCTTCGGCGCCGGCGTGCTGGCGCTGGTGGTCGTGTTCTTCCTCATCCGCTTCCTGTCGATCCGGCTTCCGCTCAAGCCCTTCTTCATGGGTACAAGCATTCTGATGGCGCTTATGTCCATCTCGTTCCTCGGCGCGGGCATCAAGGAGCTGATCGAGGGCGCGGTGTTCGAGGAGATCGAGTGGGCGGATTTCAGCTGGGTATCCAACAGCCCGAAGTGGCTGAGCTGGATCCCCTACAATGACACGCTGGACGTGCTTGGCATTTACCCGCTCCTCGGCACCATCATCCCGCAGCTCATCCTGCTGGCGATCACGGTCGTGACGTTCATCATGCACCTCAAGCGCAACAAAAAGATCGCGGCAGAGGCGGCGAAGTCTGCGGAAGACAAGCCCGCGGCGGAGTAAGACCGTAATAAACAGCCCAAAGGCGTTTATTAAATATTAGAAAAAGGAGAAACCAAATGAAAAAAGCAATCGCACTGGTTCTGTCTCTGGTCATGGTGCTCGCGCTGGCCGCTTGCGGCGGCAACAACGCCTCCACGACCGAGCAGACCGAAGCTCCCGCCCCCGCGCAGGAGCAGACCACTGCCGAGGTCGAGACGGCCGAGGCTGCCGCTCCCGAAGGCGGCTTTGAGGAGATCGAGATCTGGGCGGACGAGGAAGTTGGCTTCCTGAACGTCAACGGCGTTTATTTCCAGCCCGTTCCCATGTCCGGCGGTTTTGAGAACTATGAGGACTTCAACCTCCACTTCGAGGCCGACGTCTCCGCTCTGGAGAACAACCTCGGCTACGGCGTGGGCGACTGGGTTCCCTACATGACCGTTGACTATGAGCTCACCGGCAAGAACAGCGGCACCGTCGTTTCCGGCACCTTCATGCCGATGAACGCGGACGACGGCAACCACTACGGCGCCAACCTCAAGATGGACGTCGCCGATACCTACAGCGTTAAGCTGACCTTCCACTCCCCCGCGGAGAACGGCTTCCTGATCCATCTCGACGACGAGACGGGCCCGGGCGGCAAGCTGGACGATTATCAGTGGCCGCTGGTGCTCGAGCTGCCCGACGTTTGGGACTACGCTCCCACCGAGTGGTAAAAGCGTTAAAAACCATCAAGTTCATTGCCGTCCGCGGACGGCAAAGTGTCGAGCCAATGCCGCGTTTTGCGGCATTGGCTCGGCGCGGGTTTACGGAATGGGTCTTATCAAGTGTTTACTGCGGCAAAACCGGTGCGCCAAACACCGTATCCGACCGTTTGACGCGCCGCTTTTTCCACAGAAAGAAAGGAAGATAGCATGCTGAAATATCTCATTGCCGTCACGGAGGCGCTGGCGCTGGCAACGGTGCTTCTCGGATTGTTGTACGCCTATGTCAACAGCGCATACGGCGCACGGGGGCGCAATGCGCTGCACATCGGCGTCGGCGCCGGATTTGCCGCCGCCGCTGTGATAGCGTTTTTGAAGAATACGACGAACCTTGTCCACACGAATACGTGGAATATGCGCATCTTTGCGACCTCACTTTTTGCGCTGCTCCTTTTTGCGTTGTTTTCCGTCAAGGGTCTGCGCAAAAAGGGGGCGCTCATCGGCACGATTGCCGCCGCGATTCTGGCGTTCACGCTGGTGTTTTACTCATTCCCGGATGTACTGGCGTATCCGTTCACTTTCACGAGCAACGGCATTTCGCTGCTCTCCACCGACTACCTCTACCGCTTCATCGGCTGGTCGTTCGGCGTGATCCTGATGATGGTTCTCTTCACCGCGACCATGAGCGCCGCGCGGCGCGTCGACCAGAGCGCGGCGGGAGCGGTGCTCGGCGTCGTGCTGACGATCAACGCCGTCCAGCAGGCGACGAAGATCGTTCAGGTGCTCTACGCGCGCCGGAAGCTCAAGGGGCATCTCTGGTTTGAGCTTGTGCGCCACGCCTCGAACTTCAGCGACCTGTTCGTCTATGTGACGCTGCTTGCCGCCATCGTGATCCCCGTGAGCCTCTGGATCGCGAGCTTTCACGTCAATGAACCCTATGAGAATCCCGCGCAGCACCGCCGCATCCGCGCCAACTGGCGCAGTGCGCGCCGATGGTCGGCGGCAGTGATCGTCTGCGCGCTGCTCGCGGTGTCGAACCTCACCTGGGTGGACGCCATCGCGAACCGGCCGGTGGAGCTTTCGCCGGTGGAGGACTGCGAGATTGTCGGCGACAACGTCTGCGTTCCGCTGGAGCGGGTGGAGGACGGACACCTGCACCGCTTCGGCTACACGACGCCGGACGGCTACAACGCGCGCTTCATCGTCATCAAAAAGCCGAACGCGGTCTCCTACGGCGTGGGCCTCGACGCCTGCGACATCTGCGGCGAGACCGGCTACTATGAGCGCGACGGGCAGATCGTGTGCAAGCTCTGCGACGTGGTGATGAACATCAACACCATCGGCTTCAAGGGCGGCTGCAACCCCATCGTCATCGACTACAGCGTGGAGGGCGGCTTCATCGTTGTGCCGACGGGCACGCTCATCGAGCACCAGACGGAATTCAAGAAGTAAGAGGATAGAGAGATGTTTTTCCGAATGATCCGCGGCGCGTTCACGCGCCAGTGGAAGAAAATGCTGATGATCGCGCTGACCGTCGCCTTGGGCGCGTCGCTGGCGACGGCGATGCTGGGCGTGATGATGGACGTGGGCGACAAGGTCAATCAGGAGCTCAAGACCTACGGCGCGAACATCACGGTGGTACCCAAGGCGTCCAGCGTACTGAACAACCTCTATGAGGTCGAGGGCGGGGAGAGCGGAGAGACCGCGTATCTCCGCGAGGATGAGCTGGGGAAGATCAAGACGATCTTGGGGAACCTGATGCCGCGTGACGTGGTATCCCGGACGATGGCGGATGTGGTCACGCATATGGATTGCGGGGATCAGGTCTATCTGGACATGACAGGACTGGACGCGGAGATCTGGCGCAGGAGACTGCCTGATCTGCGCGCGGAACTGATCCACTATCTCGCGCTCGATCCGAAAAAGACGCCGATCCCCGTCAACCCCGGCATCCATTTCTTCATGGGCGGGCTGTATGTGGATGAGCGGCACCGCACGACGATTTCGGGACTTTATGCGGCAGGTGAGTGCGCGTGCCAGTACCACGGCGCGAACCGCCTCGGCGGGAACTCCATGCTCGCCGCCATCTATGGCGGCAGGATCGCCGCGCGGAACGTCAGCGCAGATGCGGCGGGAAGCGTGGAAAAACTGAGGCAGCTCTCAGACGAAGAACGGGAAAGCTTGACCGTTTCGCCGCGATTTTCCCTTTTGCTGCGAGACGCACTGTCGTCCGGCCTCGGCATGGTACGCAGCGAAGCGGGCATGGCGCGCGCTGGGCGCAGTGGACGCGCTCGAACCGCGAACCGCCGCGGAGCGCGGGCGCGTGATGCTGGGCAGGGCGATGCTGCTGGGCGCGCTGGCGCGAAAAGAAAGCCGCGGCGCGCACTGCCGCACCGACTATCCGGAGCGGGACGAGGCGTTCCGCAAGACCACCGTTGCGACGCTTGCGCATGGAGAAATCGCCATTGGTTTTCAAGCGATTCCCGAGAGGAGGGCGGAGCCGTGACGATTACCGTTTTGCGCCGGAGCGGCGCGAACGCACAGCCGGAATGGAAACAGTACGATTACCACCCAGAGAGCGGGCAGGATACCGTGGCGACCGCGCTGACGCGGCTGAACGAGACGCTGGACGACCCGATCCGCTGGGAGTGCAGCTGCCTGCAAAAGAAGTGCGGCGCCTGCGCCATGGTCATCAACGGCATCCCGAAGCTGGCTTGCGACGCCTTCCTGAGGGATTATAAAAACCTGCGGCTGGAGCCGCTGCGAAAGTTCCCGGTGGTCGCCGACCTGATCGTGGACCGCGGCGTCATGCGCGAGCATCTGCAGGCGCTGAAGCTGTGGTTTGAGGGCGAGGCGCGCTCAAACGAGAAAAGCAACGAGATCGCCTACGAGGCGTCGCGCTGTCTGCAATGCGGCTGCTGTCTGGAGGTTTGCCCCAATTACAAGCCGGATGGCATATTTACCGGCATGGCGGGCGGCGTGCCGATGGCGCGGCTCTTGGCGGAGCTGCCGGAGGAGCAGCGCGAGGAGGCGTCGCGGCTCTACCGTGAGCGCGTCTTTGAAGGCTGCGGCAAGTCGCTCTCGTGCCGGAACGTCTGCCCGGCGGGCTTGGACGTGGATGGGCTGCTGGTGAACTCCAACGCCTTGGCGGTCTGGAAACGGTATTTCGGGAGGGAAATATGAAACAGAAAATCAACGCACTTGACGTGATATTGTTTGTCTTAAGCGCGATACTGCTCCTTGGCGTGCTGACGGTTTTTGCGCCCTGCGGGGCGAAGGAGGACGGCGGCTGGATGACCTGCCATTGGGCGGGGAACGCCGTCGCGGGCGCGGCGGCGGTGCTGACGGCGCTGGCGGTGATGCGCATTTTTGCGAAGGACGGGAAGGCGCAATCGTGGCTGTCCGCCGCCATGATCCCGACTGCGCTGCTCTCAGCGCTGATCCCGGGACGGCTCATTGCCCTTTGCATGATGCCGTCCATGCGCTGCCGCGCGGTCATGTCGCCCGCTGTGACGGTGCTGTCTGTTTTGCTGATCGCTGCAGCAGCGATCGACATCGTATTCCGGCGCAGGAAAGGCTGAATCATGAACTTCGAGAAAGAACTCTCTGTTAAAAATCTCAAGCGCAAGAGCGCACGGACGGCGGCGCTGGTGATCCTGTCGGCGTTTTTGTCGTTTTCCATCTTCGGTGGATCGCTGGTGGTGATGAGCCTGCAAAACGGCCTTAGGAGCTACGAGGCGAGGCTTGGAGCGGACATCATCGTCGTGCCGAATCAGGCGCGCAGCCACGGCACGGTGGACGCTATTCTCCTGCAAGGCATCCCCGGCTCCTTCTACATGGACGAGAGCTATTATGAAAAGATCGCCGCGCGGGAGGGCGTGGAGGCCGCGTCGCCGCAGTTCTTCCTCGCCTCGGCAAGCGCAGGCTGCTGCTCAGTCGCGGTGCAGATCATCGGCTTTGACCCGGAAACGGACTTTTCCATTCAGCCTTGGATCCGCGAGCGCTACGGCGGCGCGGTGGGCGACGGCGACCTGATCGTAGGCAGCGGCATCGAGGTTCCGTCCAATCACAAGCTGGTGTTCTACAACAACAGCTACAACGTGGTCGCGCAGCTGGACGAGACCGGTACGGGGCTGGATACGGCGGTCTATGCCAACATGAACACGATCCGCGAGATGCTGGAGTCCTCCACCAAGCAGGGCTTTCGCTACTACGACGGCGACCCGGAGCGCGCCATCTCGTCGGTGATGATCAAGGTCGCGGACGGCTACGGCATTGAGGACGTGACGAACGACATCAACGTCCACGTCCGCAAGGTGGAGGCGACGCAGGCAAAGTCCATGGTGTCGAGCATCGCGGGAGGACTCACAAATGTGTCCCGCGTCATCACCGCGCTGGTGGCCGCGATCTGGGTGCTTGCGCTGTCGATCCTGATGGTCGCGTTTGCGATGATCGCCAACGAGCGGACAAAGGAGTTCGCTGTGCTGCGCGTGATCGGCGCGTCGGAAGCAATGCTCAAAGGGCTGTTGTGCGCGGAATCCGTCCTCGTCAGCGGCGCCGGCGCGGTTTGCGGCGTCGCACTGGCGGCGCTGGTCGTGTTCCCGTTCAGCGGCGTCATCAAGCAGGGTCTTGACCTGCCGTACCTACTGCCGAACGCGGGCGTGATCGCCGCGCTGCTCATTGGTTCGGTGCTGCTGTCGCTGCTCTCGGGTGTGCTGACCTCGGGACTGTCCGCGCGGCGGCTCACAAAGAGCGAAACAGGGCTTATCTTGCGGGAGGATGCGTGATGGAGCTAAAAGCCGAAGGCGTCAGCCGCCAGTATTTCAGAAAATCAAAGCTCAGCAACGTGTTCCTCGCCGTGAAGGAGACAAATCTTACCCTCCCGGCGGGGCAGCTCACCGAGATCACCGGACGCTCCGGCAGCGGCAAGAGCACGCTGCTGCACATGCTCGCGGGGCTGCTCGCGCCGACAACGGGGCGCGTGCTGTTGGGCGGCGCAGACCTCTACGCGCTGGACGACGCGGAGCGCTCGATGCTGCGCAACAAGAGCGTCGGCGTCATCCCGCAGGGGCAGACGGCGCTGCGAAGCCTGACGGTGATGGAGAACGTCAAGCTGCCCTGCGCGATGTACGGTGACGCGGTTTCGGATGACGCCGCGCTGGAGCTGCTGGAGCGCGTGGGGCTTGCCGCGCTGCGGGACGCATATCCCAACGAGTTATCCGGCGGCGAGCTGCGCCGCCTTGCCATTGCGCGAGCGCTGCTTCGCAAGCCGCCTTTGCTGCTGGCGGACGAGCCGACCAGCAATCTCGACGACGAGAACACCCGCGCCGTGCTGCGCCTGCTGCGCCAATGCGCCGACGAGGGCGCGGCGGTGCTGCTCGTCACGCACGAGCGCGAGGCGGCGGAATACGCGGATCGCGTGCTCCGCATGAGCGACGGCGTTTTGTCAACTTCTACAATGTAACAGTACAGAAAAAACCGTGGCATCATCGGATGCCACGGTTTTGTTGCGTATACGGCTGCCAAGTCGTCCGATCACGCGGTTTTGTCAACCGCCAATGCCGGTTTCTGCGCCCTTTTGCTTGTCCGGATTTTGAACGGCTTGCTCCTTGTTCGCCTCGTTTTGATTGGCCTGCGCGAGGTCTTTCCCCTGGAGCTTGTTGTTGATGTTAACCGTCATTTCGCCGCCGTGACCGGAGAGGATGAGCTTCTTCCCGTTTGCTTGATCGAACGCGGTCTGGAACTCCCGGTTCGAGGCAGCGCCTTCCACCAGAGCGGTCAAGCTCTTTTCTTGATTGTCCACGAGGGGAACGGTCGCGTCAAGGCCCTTGCCGCCGCGCTTGACGCCCGCGGATTGGCGCAGCTGCATGATCTCCGCCGCCTCTTTGTAAACGGGCTTGTTTTCTTTCTGCGCTTTCGCGGCTTCCTTTTGCAGCCATTCAACACGCTGCTTGACCGTGGGCATCCAGCGCTTGAGCATCGGGTCGTCGTTGGGCAGCTTGCCCGCCGGGCGCTTCGTGAGGTAATCCCGGAACAGGTCGTCCAGCTCGCCGCCGTGGCTGTGCGTCTTGGTGAAGATCGACTCCACCTTGGTCAGATTTTCGGGCTTCGAGAGCTTCGCCGCAAAGTCCTTGAAGCTCTTGTTTTCCATGATCTTGGCGGCGCGCGCCTGGATGTCCGCATTCGTCATCGGTTGGTTCAGCGTGGACGCCTTGCCGCGCACGGAGTTGGAAAGCGCGCGCGCCGCAAAGATCCGCGCAATGTCGGCCGCGGGATAGTCTTTGCCCTTGTCCTTGCCCTTGATCCGGTTGCCGAGGTCCGCCTTGTAGTCCTCGATCCATTTCGCGGCGGTCTTTTGGACGGGTGCGTCCACCAAAACGGACTTATCGAGATCGGCGGATCGCTCGTCGTTGAACCTGCCCTCTGGCTGCTCCGCCTCCGCCTGCCGCTCCGGCTGCCGCTCCATGCTGGCAATTTCTTTGGCGCGGCCCAGCAGCTTTTCAAACCTTTGACCCAGCAGGCCCTTTTCCTTCGCATAGTCGGCGACGGTTTTGCCGTTGGGCAATTTTTTACCCAGATACTTCTCCACATTTTCGATGGACTCTTTGTAATTCGCATCGGGATCTTCGGCAGGCTCGTATGTATCCGGGTTGAGATCATAATTGCTGACGCTCCACTGCACGGAGTATGCCTCTTCCGCCGTATTATTTCCGAAGTCCTTCTCCAATGGATTGTAGAGGGTTCCGAGCTCATCGTACAGCTTTCTGGCAACATCATCCATCCCAAGTCCGGCGACCTCTTCGTCGGTGAGCGCCTCGGGCTGTTCCTCGACTTGCTCCTCGGCTTCGCGCTGGGCCTTTTCCGCCGCCTGCTTCTGCTGCTCGGCCTTTTCCGCCGCCGCCTCCTTGGAGCGCTCCTTCCTGAATTGCTGCACCTGATCAGCAAGCGCCTCAAAGTCTCTCCCCCGCAAATACGCGTCGAGCTGATCGCTGTCGGCGATCTCCTGGAAGGCTTTATCCTTGCGCAGCACATTGGCTAAGAACTCGATGCGCTGTTCATCCGAGATATCTTTGCGTTTTGCGCCGGTTTTGTTCGCATCTTTTTCGCCGTAATAGATTCTCTGCATCGCGACGAGGCTGGCGATGGCGTTTCTGCGCTCCTCCCCCTGCGACTCGCGCGCCGTGTTGGAGAGAGCCGCCATCTGCCCCCAGCGTTCACTATTCTGCTTCGCTTGCTCGACGCCGTCCGCGAATGCCCGCACCAACTGCTCCGGCGAGTGGAGCTGATACTCGCCGTTCTCGGTTTTGCCGAACATTCTCGTAAGCTGCCGTCGGGTACTCCTCATGATGAATCTTACACTATCATTCTTTCGCTCCTCCGCTATGCCCCGGACCTCGGCCTCGCTTTCGATGTCCTTTTTATTCTCGCCGACGTAACCGCTCTCCTTCATCTCCTGCAGGGCGCGGAGATGGCACAGAGGACTCAGAATCTGATGGTAAGTAGTGGTTTCGCTGAGCAATTGTTTTTTCAGTTCTCCTGCCCAGTAGTGCTGCTCACTGGCTATATATTCCGCCGAATCAAAGGCCTGCTCCTTGGGCTGTTCCTCGACCTTGGGCTGTTCCTCGACCTGCTCCTCGGCCTTTTCTTCGGGCTGCTCCTGCTCGGCCTCCTGCTCGGCTTTCTCCTGTTCCTCTCTCAGCCGCGCTTCTTCGGCTTCGCGCTGGGCTTTCTCCTGCTCCTCTCTCAGACGGGCTTCCTCGGCGGCTTTCTTCTCCGCCTCCTCCTTCAGACGCGCTTCCTCGGCGGCTTTCTTCTCCGCCTCCTCCTTCAGACGCGCTTCCTCGGCGGCTTTCTTCTCCGCCTCCTCCTTCAGACGCGCTTCCTCGGCGGCCTTCTTCTCCGCCTCCTCTTTCAGACGCGCTTCCTCGGCTTCGCGCGCCGCCTTCTCCTGTTCCTCTCTCAGCCGCGCTTCTTCGGCTTCGCGCGCCGCCTTCTCCTG
>Ga0310695_10012339_pt1 | contig 11992 bp, 11 predicted proteins | sample RumenRJG_04DNA_FD_203882 | JGI IMG/M metagenome (GOLD analysis project Ga0310695, IMG submission 203882) | Bovine rumen microbial communities from Lethbridge, Alberta, Canada - RJG_04 (v2) (version 2) | ecosystem: Host-associated > Mammals > Digestive system > Stomach > Rumen | place: Canada... | reverse complement strand
GCGATAGTAGATGTTGGCGACAAACCAAATGAGTGTGGCTCGCTTTTGCTTGTTCTTGACCGTAACGTGCAAGCGGAACGTGCCGTTTTCTTCCTTGAGTTCGCTACTGATAATGGCGAATTCACGTTGCGCTGCCAGTACGATGCCTACGCCTACGAAGAATCCAAGTATTGCGCCCACCCAATACACGCCGATAATGTTTACGTAAATCATCAATGCGCCGAATATGACGGCGACCGTTATGCCCAATGCTCTTTTCATTGTATCACCTCCAACCATACGATACAACATTGCTTGTACCAAAAACGGGACAAGCACTGTGTTATGATGCTTCTACACAAGGGAGGAAATACCGTGCGACTGACAAAATGTGATTTCATGAGAGGAGTGCAATGTCCAAAGATGCTTTGGTTGGATAAACACAGGCCGCAATACAAAGTGATACCGCCCGACGTGCGGGAGCGTTTGGAGGCCGGCAACGTATTCGGCGACAAGGCGATGGGAATGTTCGGCGAATATGTCGAGATGACCGCGTACACCGCCGACGGGCGTATCGACTGCACAGCAATGATCGCCAATACGCAAGCACATCTCGAAGCAGGGACGCCTGTCATCTGCGAAGGGGCGTTTGCCGTGGGAGATCTGTATTGCGCGGTAGATATACTCCGCAGCGAAGAGAACGGCGCATATTCAATGTACGAGGTGAAGAATACGGCAGAGGTGGAGCCACAATTCATCTTGGACGCGGCGTTTCAATACTACGTTGTTTCGCAATCGGTCAAAGTCAACAAAGTATATATTGTCACGCACGGAGCTAACGACACGTTCGTGCCACACGACGTAACGGAGCTGATCGCCGCCACACAAATCGTGTTGCCCGCTTTGATACGGGAAATCAATGCCGCCTGCGACACCACCATCGAGCCAAATCGTCCTTGCAACAAGCATTGCGAAACCCCCTACCGCTGTTGGTATTGGAACTATTGCCACAAACAAGACAAAGGAGAATTGATATGAACGCATTTGACAAAATCATCGGATACCAAAGTATCAAAGAAGAACTGATCATTCTTGCCGATATGATGAAAAACAGCGACAAATACGCCCGCCTTGGCGTGTGTATGCCGCGTGGCGTGCTACTCTACGGCGAACCGGGCGTGGGCAAAACGTTGATGGCGAATTGTCTTATCGAGGCAAGCGGGCGCAAGGTGTTTACGCTACGCAAAGACAAGCCAAACGGCGACTTTGTACTATCCATCCACGACACCTTTTGCAAAGCAAAAGCCGAGCAGCCCAGCATCGTATTCTTGGACGACATGGACAAATTCGCCGAAAGCCAACGTTTCCATAGCAACGCGGAAGAGTTCGTGGCGGTGCAGTCGTGTATAGACGACGTAGCGAATGATGACGTTTTCGTGATTGCCACCGTCAACAACGACGACTATCTGCCCGACTCGCTCCTTCGAGAAGGACGGCTTGGTCGCAAGCTCAGAATCGAAGCGCCCCGTGGGCAAGATGCCGTGGAGATTGTACGGCATTTCCTATCGCAAAAGAAATGCGTTGCCGAGGTGGACGCCGCCGCGGTAGCAAAAATGCTCAACGGGGATAGTTGTGCAAGGCTGGACGCCGTTATCAACGAGGCAGGCATCTACGCCGCCATGTCTGGCAAAGAATTGATCGACCTAGATGATATGATTCGTGGTATATTGCGCGTCAAATTCGATGCGCCCGAGAGCGTGGACGATACGCCCCAAGACGTGCTCCTTGCAAATGCCTATCACGAAGCGGGACACGCCGTCGTTGCCGAAACCTTGGAGCCCGAGAGCGTTTGTTTGGTATCCATTCTTGCGCACGAAGGGGATATCGGCGGCGTAACAGACTACTATCGCAGCGAACGCTATTGGACAGACATTGATTATATGCAAAACCGCGTGGTAGCGCTATTGGCCGGCAAAGCCGCCACCGAATTGGTGTATGGCAAAGTGGACGTGGGCGCAGGTAGCGATCTCCATCGCGCACACGACATCGTAGACCGCATGGTAGATCACTATTGCGCATCGGCATTCGACAGTTACGAACGTGACGAAATGACAGGCGAAGGCGTGCGCAACAGAAAAGAAGTGCGTATGGCTATCGAGATGGAAAAAGCCTATGCCCAAGCCAAACGCATTCTCGCCGAGAACCGCACCTTCCTCGACGCCCTGGCCCACGCTCTTGTGGAGAAGAAAACCCTTGTTGCTTCGGACATCTTGCGCATTAAAGATGAAATCAAACAGGAGGAATTTTTATGAATGCAAGCGGCAAACTTGACGTGCGTACATTTAATCAATCTTGGAAGAAACATATCGTCAATCATAAGTATGCCAAAGAACGTGCACAAAAAGGGTATTGCTTTTATGACGTCCTTGATATCGACGCTTGGTTTTTAAGGGTGATGATCGACATTCTTACTGCGTTTCGGACCATGTGCAACAGGATTCCCAATGAACTCATCTTGGAGGAATATGCCGCCAATAAACATGACTATCCACATCTTAACCCCGACACGCCTTGGCATTCGTTCTCGCAAGAGGCTATGAGCGAACAGCGTTTGTTAGACGAAAGGGCCCACCAAAGGTGGAAAGACGTCGTCACGGATGTTATCACTGAATTCGAAACTGTTGAATGTCTAAGTGGGGAAATCCACAACCATACCAACGATTCAGATGACTTCTTCGCAGATTTGCAACAACATCTCGGCATAGCTTTTGCACTACTCCAACAATGGTTATTTGATCTGTGGTTATAAGTAGATAGACAATATACATCCTCTTTGTGTACAATTTCGCCGATAATCTTCCATACCGTGGATCAATACATCATTCAATGAGAGGTAGAGGAGGCGTGCGATAACACGATCTTCTCTATTTCTTTATTTGAGAGTTCGAAGTTATTGCTGCCGTGCACGCCAGACAATCCTGCGCAATCCGCAGGATTGTTTTTTTTAGCCGCATATAGTCTGAGCTTGCACAAGGGACGATGCGAGGATTATTGCCGTTTTTTTCTGAAAACGTCCGCGACCGAAACGCTCAAGTGGATCCGCCCGTCCAGCGTAGCGTCGATAGAGAGCGGAGAGGAAGCAAACTCCAGCACGTCGGCGAGGACGCGCAAATCTGCGCTGGTAAGGTCCAGCACCCACGTGTGCATCGTGATACCGCTGCTCTCCGTCGTGGGGATCAGTTCGCAATCAAACTCGGCTGTCTGCTCACCGGGCATTTGGTTGGCGATGGTGGACAAGCAACCGACTATATCTTTATAGCGCGCCGCTTGCGTGGGATCGATTTCGTAGTCTTCGGGATTGCGCCGGGCGATCATATCGAAATACTCTTTGGCCATAGCGCCGATAAATTCTAAACCGTCATCTCTTTCTTCTTTTTTCATAAAAGTCCTCCTTCGCGGTTTGTAGCCGCTTTGTTTTTTGCTCTCTTATAGGGTGGGCGATGTTCGGGGTGTGCCCCTTTGCCGTGGTCGGCTTGCCTTGCGGTTGCCGTCCCCTTATAGGGTGGGCTGTGGGGGGGTTACCCCATTTGCCGTGGGGCGGTTGCCGTCCCCTTATAGGGTGGGCGGTGGCGGGGGGGGTGTTGCCGTGCGTTCACGAGACGTCAAGCAAAGATGATGGTAAAACACAGATTTTTGTAGCAAAAACACGTATTTTAATGTAAAAAGCCAAATATGGTAATAATGTATAGACCTATAATTATTCAAAACTTAATTCTTTGTGCCTTTTGCAGGGCTTTTTGAGCCGATGGTAAGGAAAACGAATTTCGGCCTACCGATGGCGGACGTTGTTTTTTGTCCGCTCAAACCGCTTGTAAGTCGAAACGAAGGGGAAAGGCAGCGCTCGTCGGGTCGTTGTTTCGTGCGGGAGCAAGGGCACGGAAAAATATCGTCGCGGTCGGTTGATTTTTGGCGGGGAAAATGGTATTATACATTTATAATGTCGGCCTGTCGGCGGTGCCTACTTGGCAGTAGGCGGCAATATATAGTCGGCATACACGAGCCAAGGCGGGCTACATACCACATGGGTGCGGACGTAAAACGGGAAGGGAACTATGAGCAACGCTGGAATGAAAGGAAAAATCGAACTAAGTAGCACCGGCCGCAGCCTATTGCTGGGCGGGCAAATGTTGCTGCTATTGGTCGGCTTTATATTTTGCATCGTCGGCATGGCCAAGCACGAACTAAACGTGCCCATGGGCGTGGAAATCTGTATTTGCTACTTCTTTTTGATAGGCTATGCTGCCTACGGCTATCGGTTTCCCATTTTTTCATTGCAAATATTGGTCATCGCCATAGCCGCCACCAACTGCATTACGGCCATAGAAAGCCTGGCGCGAGGTATGTCCACCGTCGAATGGGTGCCCATGTTGATAGCCAATCTGTTTGCCGTAGGCGCGGGCATTTTGCTAAACAGACACTTCAAAATCTCGCAAATCCTTTTGGCCACCTGCGTGTTGATAGACATCGCCCAATTCGTGCTGCGGTTGGTTTTCAACTCCGGGCTTTCTTTTCTCTATTATGCGGCGGTATTTCAATTCCTCATTTTGGACGGCACGCTGATGCTCGTCAACTATTCCTATCACGCTCGCGAACGCGAGAAGAATCGCGAAGAACAAGACGCTGCGTCCGACAGATAGCAAACAAAGCCTTACGGATAGACGCAAAAACCCGCTACGTTTCGCAATATGCGAAGAGTAGCGGTTTTTTATCGATCGCCCACGGGCAGTTTGGTCAAACAGCCCAACGATTGCAAGGCTTCGGCCGCGGCTTGCCGGCCGAGATCGGAGCGTGAAACGGATTGCGCCTCTTTGCATCGCCCCACTCGGCGTCTATAAGCCTGGGGCAGTTGACGGCGGCGGCGAAGCAATCGGACAAGCACTTGGGGTTGAGATCGGTATAGGTATCGTGTATGGTGTGTGGTAATAGTCCTCCGACACGTGGTTGAGCGCGGTGATACCCGCCACCTTGTACCCGGTCTGCAAAAAGGCAGCCTGCGACTTTGCGCGAGGCCGACGGCGCTTTGGGTATTGACTTTGGCAAAGGCAGAATATATAATGAATATATCAAAACATTAGGAGTGAATTATGGGTGCTATCAAAATAATGTACAATATGATGCTGTCGCAAGACATCAAGCGCTTTGCCGTCATCAAAGAGGCCGAGGGCGTGGCCGTAAGCCGCAACATCGCCTATTTGGACGACGGACACCCGATGCATACCCTTACGGTATACCGCCAAGAAGGCGCGGTGGGGCCGCAACCCGTCATCGTCGAGATCCACGGCGGCAGCTGGATATATGGCGATAGCGAGCTCAACCGCTTCTCCAATCATTGGTTCGCCCTGCGCGGCTACACCGTTTTTGCCTTGGGCTACCGCGTATGCCCCGAGGTCAACTATGCCGGCGGACTCGAAGATATATTTGCGGCGTTCCAATGGATCTACGAACACGGCGCCGAATATGGCGGCGATATGAACAACGTGTATCTTTGCGGCGACAGTTCGGGCGGACACCTTGCCTCGCTGGCGGTGGAATGTATGGCCGACCCCGACAAAGCGGAGGCGTTCGGCGGACTAAAGACCGACCTCAAATTTAACGCGGTCAACTTTACTTGCGGCGCCTTTTATTTGGGCGATATGTGCGACATTCCCTTTGCGCGCGCCTATTTCGGCAAGATAATAGGCAAGGGCTGGAAAAAGAGCAAATACTACCGCTTGGCCAACTTCGATCTCAAGCCCGGGCTCGACGTTCCGCCTATGATGTTCAGCTCGTGCTACAACGACTTTTTGCGCAAATACGTATTGCAAGCCTATGAAAAGGTGAAAGCCGACGGCTACACGTGCAAATTGGTATATCGCGACGCCAAGGAGGACAACGAATTGGAGCACGTGTACAACGTGCACTGGCCCGACTGGCGCGAATCGCAGGAGACGAACCAAGCCATACTCGATTGGTACGGACAATATCGCAAATAGCGACCAACTATGCTTTTCGAGACGCGCGACCTAACGTTTGGATACGAAGACGTCACCCTGCTGCAACAAGTCAACTTGACTATGCACGAGGGCGACCGCATTGGTCTTATCGGCGCCAACGGCGTGGGTAAGACCACTTTTTTGCGCCTGATTTTGGGCGAGTTGGCGGCCGACGGCGGGCAAATCGTCAAACGAAAAGGTCTGCTAACGGGCGTATTGCACCAGCACGACCAACTCGACTCACACTTGACTATTTGGCAAGAGATGCAATCGGCCTTTGCCGACGTAATACGCGCCGAAGAGGAGATGCGCAGCATCGAAAGGCAAATGGCCGCATTCGGAGAGGACGACGTGGCCTACCGCAGGCTGGTGGGCGAACACGACCGCTTGGACAAATACGTGTTGTCGCGCGAGGGCGACCGCCGCGACGTGCGCATCAAAACGGTGCTGGGGGGCATGGGGTTTGCCGACTTCGACCAACCCATAGCGCACCTTTCGGGCGGCGAAAAAACGCGGCTGGCATTGTCCAAACTGCTATTGTCCGACCTGGATCTTTTGGTGCTGGACGAGCCGACCAACCACCTGGACGTGGATACGTTGAGTTGGCTGGAAAAGTATTTGGAACGTTACAAAAACGGCCTGCTTATCGTGTCGCACGACCGCTACTTTTTGGACAAAACGGTGCGCAAAATATGGGACGTAGAGGGCAAAACCATTACCGAATGGCCCGGCAACTATTCCAAAGCGCGCCAAGTGAAAGCCGAAGTGGTGGCCGCTATACAAAAACGCTACGAAAAGCAACAGGAGCAAATATCCTCTATGCTCGACTACGCCCAGCGCAATATGGCACGCGCATCTACCTCCAAAAGCGCCAAAAGTCGACTGCACCGCATAGAGGGCATGGACGTCATAGACAGACCTATCACCTACGCCAAGCCGCCCCGACTGCGCTTTGACATATTGGCCGAGAGCAACCGCGACGTGCTGCGGGTAGACGACCTGCGGCTGACGGCGGGAGACCAAGTGCTGGCAGAGCACCTTTCGTTCGGCGTGCAAAAGGGCGAGCGCGTAGCCATCGTGGGCAAAAACGGCACGGGCAAATCCACACTGCTCAAGACGTTGTTGGGCCTAGTAAACAACCACACCGACCACTACAACGTGTTGCCCGACCCGCAGAGCAGTTGCCAAGTGGGGGGCGCCAAGGCGGTGCGCCAAGTCAACGGCGCAATATGGTATGGCAAAAACCTGCGCTTGAGCTATTACGACCAAGAAAACATCAACCTCGACCCCGAAGCCTCGGTGTTGGCGGAGTTGTGGTTTCGCTTTCCCGCCATGACGCAGACCTATGCGCGCAGCAAATTGGCCAACCTTTTGTTTGGCGAGGACGATATGGACAAGCGAGTGGGGAGCCTGTCGGGCGGCGAAAAAGCCAAACTTGCGCTGGCGATCGTTACCTGCGAAGGCAGCAATCTGCTGTATTTCGACGAGCCCACCAACCACCTGGATCTGGCCACAAGAGAAGCGTTGGAAGAGGCGCTCAAAACCTACGAGGGCACCTTGGTTTTTGTGTCGCACGACCGCTATTTTATCAACGCCGTGGCCACGCGCGTGCTCGAATTGACCAAAGAGGGCGTCAAAACCTACGAGGGCAATTACAACGATTATTTGGCTGCCAAAGAGCGAGAAAAGCAATTGGTCGAAAAGCCCGAAGCACCCCTCAAACCCAAGACGAGCGGTACGGGTAAACGCACCAAAGAGGACCGCCGTCAAGAAGCCAACCGCCGCGACGCCATTGCCAAAACCGAGCGGCGGCTGGAACAAGTGGAACAAGAGATAGAGGACCTCACCGCCAAGTTGTGCGCGGGCGGCAATTGGAAAGATCTGGCCGAATGGGACAAATCGCTTGGCGCGGCCAAAGAGGAAGAAGAACGCCTGTTTGCCTTGCTCGAAACGCTGATGGACGATTGACACCCCCCACGGCGCTATGCTATACTAATAGGCAAGCAGGCAAGGCTATGCCTATGCCGTCCCCTCACAAGATAGCGCATCGCGGCAAGAGGGGGCGCCACGCGTTCGATGCCCATGGGTAGCACCGATGGTAAGCGGCGCGGGCGGCGCAAAAGACAACTGAATATCCGCCTTGGCTTAGAAGTGCACGGCACAAGCTATCAACAGTGGGAATGGTGGTGCAAATCCACCGCAACAGCCATTACCGTAAACGCGCTATCGCGCAAAGTCGGAAGACCTGCCTTGGCGGCAAACTGCAACGGTTTTTTGGGGCAAGAGCAAAAAACGGTGCAACAACGTTGGGGCATACCGTCCCAAGGGTTGCGTCTTTTTTGCCTTTTCGTAAGAGAAGGCATTTTTGTTTTTGCATAGCCTCTCGATCCGTTTCGAGAGGCTTTTCGTTGCCAACATCGGACAAAATACGTCGAAAGACGAAAAAAGGAGAACACTATGAAAAACATCAAAAAAGTGGCAATCGTACTGATGGTACTCGTGCTTGCTATGTCCACGGTGATCTTTGCCGTGGCTTGCGACCAAAAATCGGCCGCCGAAGGCACCTTTGTGCTGGAAGTGCGCAAATACAACGGCGCCAACTCGTTGGGCGTAGTCAACACCGACGGCGAATTGCTGGCCTCCACCAAGATCAAAGTGGAAGAAGGCCAAACATACGTATCCGAAGCGTTGGCTAAGGCCGCCACCGAGGAAGGCGGGCTCAACAAGATCTCTTTCGGCAAAACCGACTATATCTTGTTCAGCAAAGACACTTGGTTCATTTCCAACGGCTATATGAGCAAAGAAACGAACTACGTCGCCGAGGACTATACCTGGTCGTACGTTGCCTACAACGGCACCATGTCCAACGGCGCGACGGCCGATCTGTTGGACGGCCTGACCGTGTACACCATAGTAATCGACGGCTGGGATGGCGTTACAGGAAGCACCAAATCCTAATATACTCGAGTGGAGAAGTCTGCGGCCGGGTCTGCGATTGACCACCAGCGCATTGCTGGTTGCGATATTGGTCATAGCCGATCTGGCCCTCTCTTCGATACCCTATGTGCAAGTAGTAACGTTTCTGCTCGTTTACTATTACTTTTTGGTCGGCTACAAACCGTTGGTGGCGATACTTCTACTCTACGTTAGCGTGGACTGTTTGATCTCGGGCGGAATGTGGCCTATTTTTATCTCTTTGCCCACCATGTTTGCGGCGTGGCTGTCCTTGATATCACTGCTCAATCTTACCAAACTCATCAAGGGCCCTTTGCGCAAAAAACTGTGGTTGGTCGCATTGATAGCGGGCGTGCACGGCTTTATTTTCGGCCAAACGTTCGCAGTGGTCACCACACTCATATACCATGGCGCCACCCCCCAAGCTTTCTTTCGCGGTTGGCTGGCGTGGACCATGGCGGACATCCCGTGGGAACTGGCGCAATCGGTGGTCGGCGTAGTGTCCACGGTGCTTTTACTACCCCCCGTCTATTACGCGACCAAACGCGCGTTGCGCGGCTTCGGCAAATAGCGCGTGCAGCACTTCGGCAGTCCCCCCATGGGGGATTTTTTTGTACAATGCGGAAAAATAGCAACGACGCGAAATCTATCCCGCAATCTATTGTGTTTCGATCGTTTTTGGTGTATAATATGAATAGAAGTTCACAATAAGGAGTGCATTATGAAAAAAGACAAAGCGACGATTGGCGTATCCGATATGATGTGCGCGCATTGCGAGGCCTCGGTAGAAAAGGCGCTGGCGGCGGTGGGCGTAAAGGCCAAGGCCGACCACCTCAAAAAGGAAGTGGCCGTGCAATACGACGGCGCCAAAATTAGCCTGGACGAGATCAAATCCGCCATACAAGAGGCAGGCTACACCGTGGTATGACCAAAGAAAAACTGGGCATAGACGGTATGCACTGCACCAACTGCTCGCGGTCGGTGGAGCGTGCCTTTGCCAAATTGGACGATATAGACGTACACGTTTTGCTGGCCGAGAACGCGGGCATTTTTGAGTATGATGAAACCAAGTGGAGCCATGCCAAAATAGCCAAAGTATTGCGCAAGCTGGGCTTTGCGTTGCACCGCGACGGCACCAAAAACGCCGAATTGATCCGCCTTGTGATAGGCGCCGCTTTGACGCTGCCCCTCATGGTGTTTATGGTGCTGATGATAGCCAAAGTAGAGTATCCGCATTGGGTTGGCTACCTCGAATTCGGCCTTTGCACGGCGGTGATGGCGCTATTGGGCGCACGCTACTATTTGGGCGCGGTGCGCGACGTGCGCGGGGGCATATTGGGCATGGACGTATTGGTGGCGTTGGGCACCACCACGGCCTACGTCTACTCTATCGTATTGCTGTTTGCAAAGCACAGTCATATGCTCTATTTCGACACCGCGGCAATGCTATTGACGGTGATCTCGATAGGCAAATACATCGAGGGCAAGAGCAAAGTAAAAAGCGCGGCCGCGCTCAAAGAACTGATGGCGTTGCAAGCCGACGAATGCACCGTGTTGGAGGGCGGGCAGACCCGCTCTACCCCCATAGGCGACGTACCCACGGGCGCCACCGTGCTGGTGGCCGAGGGCGAGCGTATCCCGTTGGACGGTGTGGTGGTGGAGGGCATAGCCGACATAGACGAAGCCATGCTCACGGGAGAGTCGCTGCCCGCGACCAAACGAGTGGGCGACAAAGTGTATGCCGGCACCGTGCTGACCCACGGCAACCTGCACATAGAGGTAACGGCCACCGACAAGGAGACCTATCTTGCGGGCATCATAGCCAAAGTAGACCAAATACAGCAAGAAAAACCGCACATTCAGCACATTGCCGACCGCGTGGCCACCATTTTCGTGCCCGGCGTCATCGTGCTGGCGGCAGTATGTTTTGCGGTGTCCTATTGGGCCATGCGGCTGAGCCTTGGCGAGAGCATCAACCGCGCTGTAGCCGTGCTGGTGATATCCTGCCCCTGCTCGCTGGGGTTGGCAGCACCGCTATCTATAGTGGTGGGCACCACGCGTGCGGGCAAAATGGGCATACTGTACCAAAACAGCGAGATTTTTGAAAAATTGCATCGCGTAGACTGCGTGTGCTTCGACAAGACGGGCACGCTGTCGTTGGGGCAATTCGAGGTGGTGGCCGAAAACAGCACCCCCGCCTTGGACGACGTGGCCTACACGCTGGAGACGGTATCCAAGCACCCCATAGCCAAGGCGTTGTGCGCGCATTTGGCGCAAAAAGGCGCCACCATGCTGGCCGATTGGGCACCCGTCGAAACGGTGGGCAAAGGCGTTGCGTACGGCGATTGGCGCATAGACAAGACCAACGACACGGTAGAATTGCATCGCTTGGACGAAGTGGTAGCCACCTACACCCTGGCCGACACGGTAAAGAGCGACGCCAAAGACACCGTGGCCAAGCTGCAAGCAAGGGGCATAGACGTGTATATGTTGACGGGAGACAGCGCCAAAGTGGCCCAATCCGTGGCAGACGAGGTGGGGCTGGACGCCCAGCACGTGTACAGTCAAATACGCCCCGAGGACAAGTGCTCGGCCATACAAAAACTGCAAGCGCAAGGCAAGCGCGTGGCATTTGTGGGCGACGGCATCAACGATAGCCCCGCTTTGTCGCAGGCCGACTTTTCGGTGGCGATGGGAGAGGGCGCCGACGTAGCCAAATCGCTGGCGGACGTGACGGTGGTGGGCCAAAGCCTGATGCAAGTGTATATGGGACTGCGCCTAAGCCAAAAGGTCTACCGCAACATCATAGAGAATTTTTTGTGGGCGTTCAGCTACAACTTGGTGGCCATACCGCTGGCGTTTATGGGCATCTTTCCACCTTGGGTGGCGGGACTGTCGATGGCGTTTAGCAACGTAACGGTGGTGGCCAATGCCCTGCGACTGCGCGGCACCAAACTCAACTGAGTCAGACCATAGCAAAAGCGGCGCTTTGACGTAGTATTTCACAAAAACACTCTTTGTAAAGA